>ENA-ORBV01017542-ORBV01017542.1-microbial-mat-metagenome-genome-assembly--contig:-NODE-17542-length-10220-cov-4.779257_pt1 | contig 10220 bp, 6 predicted proteins | sample MGYA00237777_ERZ505514 | MGnify/ENA primary metagenome ERZ505514 (study PRJEB26160, sample SAMN06269048) | microbial mat metagenome | isolation source: Oligotrophic lake microbial mat | place...
GCCGAGCTGTTGATGCCACTGGACTTGAGAGCCAGCTCGGCCTTGATCAGGTTGTTCCTGGTCTGAACCAGCTGCGCTTCAAAAAAAGCGCGCCGCTGCTGCGCCTCGGTCACCGTCAGGCCGCTCGTCAGTTTGCCCAGCTCGTCAACATAGGCGTTCGCCAGGTCGGCTGCAAACGTCGGGTCTTTGTCGTCTACCTCCACGCTGATCAGGCCATCCTTGCCGGCCATGATCTTGCTGGCGTCTGCGAGCTCCTTGCGCGCATCCACCCTGAATTCGGACTCGTAGCGAGCGACGAGCTTGAACCGGTCCACCAGGATGTTGGCAATTGTTTCGCTCTGCAGCAACGCGACGTACTGGTCGTTGGGGTTCTTGAGCCCTGCCGCGGCGCCGGCCAGCCCGCCCAGCGCGCCAAGGCTTTGCAGCATCATCGCTGTGCTGCTTTGTTGCTGCTGGGGCGGCATGAAGCGGGTCACGGCGGTGAAGGTCGGTGGTACGGCAAATGCGATGCCCAGCGCCAGCAGCCCCAGGGTGAGTGGCAAGAAGACCAGCAGGCGCAGGTTTTCCACGATGACCTGCAGCAGATCGACCAGATTGATTTGCTCGTCGTCGCCAGGCGCACTGTGCGTTGGCATGGCGGCTTGGTGTGACCCATCCATACTGCTACAACGATTTGATGGTCTTGATCGCCGCCAACCCCAGCCCGAAGTTCGAGAAGATCTGGGTCCAGTCCTTCAGGGCGCGGGTGATGAAGTTGTAGCGCGACTCGCGATCAAACTGGGCTGGCACAACGACGGTGTCGCCGGGCATGACCTGCAGCGACTCGAAGCCGCTGCCGAACAGCCCGCCACGGTCGCGTCGCGCGATGATGCTGCCGTCGGCGCGCAGCACGAAGGCCTGGTCGGGTTCGGCGTCTTCGGTCAGGCCGGCAGACTTGAGCACGTCGCCGACGGTTTTGCCGGGCTTGTAGACGAACACGTTCTCGTTGTTGACCGAGCCGAACGCCGCGACAAAGCCGGGCACGGCAGGAATCAGAATACGGTCACCGTCTTCCAGCGGCAACTGGGGCAGGGCTGCGATGCTTTGCGCCAGCGGGTCGAGTTCGAGTGCCACGCGTCCATTGCTCTTGAATGACTTGAGCCGATCGAGTTGAGACTTCATCTGCGCCTGCTGCTGTTGCAGCAGCAATTGCGCCTGGGCCGCACGCTCGGGACCCAGATTGGCGCCGGCGCTGGCAACCTGCGATTGCAGCTGGCTCTCAAGCCTTCGCGTCAGAGTGTCCAGATTCTCCTGCTGGCGCAGCCGCACCGACTCGCGGTTGAGCTCGGCGCCGAACACGTAGGCCTGCGGCGTCAGGCCACCGATGCGGCGCAGCAGTTGCGGCAGCGTCTCGCCGGGCGAAGCCTGGTAGACGCCCGGCGCGGCAACTTCGCCTTCGATACGTACCAGGCGTACCTGCCGGTCGATGGGAAGTTGCAGATCGCGCTGGCTCAGGATCGTCACGACGTCGCCCGGTTGCAACGCGATGTTGTGCGTGGGATCGCGCTCCAGCACGGCCTTGCCGAGATTGAACGGAACCAGCTGGCTCTTGAGGTTGCGCCTATCGAAGCGCTCGATGACGGCGTATTCCCAGTTGATCTGGTCGACCGAGGCGCGCACGCGGTCTGCGACGCCCTGGCTCGACTCCGGTTGTACCTTGTTGGCGGCGGTTTCGTTTTGAACCAGCAGGTTCTTGCGCCGATAGAAGTCGCGCGTGACCAGCGCGCTGCGGTCGGGGATCAGATCGAGGATCCGCATGCCTTCGAACCAGCGATGCCGAACCGGGTCGGCGACCGCGCCTTGCAACGTGACCGCATTCGTGAATGCCGGGCTCACGGCCAGCAGCGTCAACACATCGCCATCGCGCAATTCCTGCGTCAGCCCCGCGGGGTCGAGGGCCAGATCCAGCACCTGCCGGGCCGGGGTGCGCTGCGGATCGACCCGCTCCAGCAGCGCGCGGTGGGTGCTGGCCAGCGCCGGTACGCCGCCGCTGAAGCTCAGGACGGCAGACACGGAACTGCCGCCTGGTTTGAGTTCGTAGATGGCGCTCAGATCCAGCGCCCCGGTCACCGCGACCCGCGGGCCCACCGGGGGAATCACGATGACGTCACCGGGCATCAGTGGGGCATCGCGGCTCTTGTCGCCGCGGGAAATGAAGTCGTAAATGTCGAACTCGGTCACGATCCGGCCCGCGCGGCGTAGCTGCACGTTGCGCATCGAGCCATTGGCTCCCGGGCCGCCGCTGACGAATAGCGCATTGACCAGCGTGCTCAGGCTCGAGACCACGTAGGTGCCGGGCTGTCGCGCCTGCCCGACCACGTAGATCTGGATGCCGCGCAGGCGCCCCAGGTTGGCGTTGAGCTGGAAATTGGTGAAAACCCTGGCGATGCTGGCGCGCAGCACATTTTCAAGGTCGCGTACCGCCACACCTGCCAGCGTCACGACGCCGACCTTGGGCACCAGCACCTGGCCGTTGCGATCGAGCGTCAGAGCCGAGCTGAAATCGACCGCCCCCCAGATCTGCAGCCGGATCTCGTCACCGGGTCCGAGCACATAGTCGGCGGGGACTGGCAGGCCGCCGTCCGGCGCGTAGTTCTGCGGTGCGTCAAACAGCTGGCTGCCGAAGTGCGGAAGCAGTTTTCCGGTGGCCTCTTCGACGAAGCGCTGGAATTGTGTCGGTGGCTCGACCGGCAGCACCCGAATGGTGCCTGGCGCAAAACGCTCTGCAATCCGGTCTGCACCGGTGTTCGACTCCGGCGCGTTGCGCAGGCCTGGCCGGACTGAATCGCGTGCCGAGGGGTTGCGCATGTCACCAGGCTGGGCCGAGTACGGAGTGCCGAACGCAGGGGCATTCGGGCTCTGCACGTCTTCGGTGGCCGGTCGGAATTGCGCTTGCGCGACGGTCGCCAGCGTCGCCAGCAGGACAGCTATCAGGAGCCGAGCGAAGTGGGGGTGTCGAAACATTGTGTGAGGGGGCCGATCATCGGGCAAGGGGGACGATCGGTCAGCCGATTCTATTGGAATGCGGCCTCTGATTGGCGCGCGGCAAAATGAGCTGACGGAAATCTCGCACGTCTGTGCGTTATCGAACATCACCCATTCTGGCCTTCAGCGGCGCCGGTATCTCTGCCGGTTCCGGCCCCGAGCTGCCGAAACGCCGGTCGCGCCGCGCGAAAGACGCGAGCGCGGCGTCCAGTTCGGCTTGCCGGAAATCCGGCCACAACACATCGGTGAAATACAGCTCGGTGTAGGCCATCTGCCACAGCAGAAAGTTGCTGACGCGTGCTTCGCCACCGGTGCGCACCAGCAGGTCGGGGTCAGGCAGGCCCGCCATCGACAGGTGCGACTGCAATCCGGCTTCGTCCATCGCGTGCACGGACTGCCCCGGGTTGGCGTCTTGCCAGCGCCGTGTCGCCTGCAGCATATCCCAGCGTCCGCCGTAGTTGACCGCCACCGTCAGGGCGATGCGGGTGTTGTCTCGGGTGAGCTCTTCGGCCTGCGCGATCAGCCGGCGCAGACGCTCATCGAGTCGGCTGGTGTCGCCGATGATGCGAAGCCGCACGCCGTTGGCATTCATGTCGGCGACTTCCTTTTGCAGGTACAGCATCAGCAGCCGCATCAGCCCGGAAACCTCGTCGGGCGGGCGCCTCCAGTTCTCGGAGCTGAATGCGAACAGGGTCAGGAACTGGATGCCCCGTTCCGAGCAGGCCTGCACGATGGCGCGGATGGCCCGCGCCCCGCTTGCATGGCCCATGGCCACCGGCAGCAGGTGCTTGCGTGCCCAGCGCCGGTTGCCATCCATGATGATGGCGATGTGGGCCGGAAGCAAGGGCGCGCCCATCCCTATCCGTGCAAGTGCCGGTGGGGCACCGCCAGGCCCCCCCCATCGACGGCACAAACAAATCTGACGAGCAAGTGAATGTGGGATGTCATTCGATGCGACGGGCAGTCATAAATCAGTAACAAATGATAACAGTGGGCGAGCGTCAAAGCTGAAAGACCGTCGATGTTGCCTGGCCGATACAATTGGCCCGGCTCGGAAGGCCTTGCCTGCCCGAAGCCGGCTTGGCGGCCAGGCGCTTTCAGGGTAAACGTTGGATCGCTAGAGCAGGGTCACCGCCTAGAATCTTTGGTGCCCCAGCGCTTACGTGCAAGCTGGCGCCCTTTCGGCGCTAAGGAACCCCCAACATGAAAAGTACCAAGCCCGAGGGGCCGAAAAGCGACCGCAGGGTCATCAAGAAATATCCGAACCGGCGCTTGTACGATACCAACAGCTCGGTCTACATCACCTTGTCGGATGTGCGCCAATTGGTCATGGATTGCGAGCCATTCGTCGTGGTCGATGCCAAGACGGGCGAGGACTTGACGCGTAGCATGTTGCTGCAGATCATCCTGGAACAAGAGGCCAACGGCTCGCCCATGTTCACGGCGCCGGTGCTGTCGAACATCATCCGTTTTTATGGCCATACCATGCAGGGATTCATGGGCGGATATCTCGAAAAGAACATGCAGACATTGATGGACGTGCAGTCCCGGCTCGGCGAGCAGTCCGAGAAGTTCACGCCCGACATGTGGAAGCAGTTCATGAACATGCAGCTGCCGATGGTGCAGGGCATGATGGCCTCTGGCCCGGATCAGTCCAGGAATCTGCTGGCGCAGTTGCAGGAGCAGATGCAGAAGCAGACCGAGCAGGTCCTGGGCAGTTTCGGGCTCAAGCGCTGAGTCTGGTCCGGGGCGCGACAATACGTCAATGCAATCAGCCATTTCGCCTCCTTCCCCATCTGCCGTCAAGGTGCCTACCGTCGGATTCGTCAGCCTGGGATGTCCCAAGGCGCTGACCGACTCCGAACTGATCCTGACCCAGCTCAGCGCCGAGGGCTACCAGACGTCCAAGTCCCTCAAGGGTGCCGATCTGGTCATTGTCAACACCTGCGGCTTCATCGATGACGCCGTGCGCGAGAGCCTGGATTCGATCGGCGAGGCGCTGGCCGAGAATGGTCGCGTGATCGTGACCGGTTGCCTGGGTGCCAAGTCGGGCGCCGACGGCGGCAATCTGGTGCGCCAGATCCATCCCAAGGTGCTGGCCGTGACCGGTCCGCATGCGACCCAGGAGGTCATGGATGCAGTGCATGAGAACCTGCCCAAGCCGCACGATCCGTTCGTCGATCTGATCCCGAACGCGTTTGGTGTTGCCGGCATCAAGTTGACGCCGCGCCACTATGCCTATCTGAAGATCAGCGAAGGCTGCAACCACCGCTGCACGTTCTGCATCATTCCGTCGATGCGCGGCGACCTGGTGTCGCGGCCGATCGGCGAGGTGCTGGGCGATGCGCGGGCCCTCTTCGAAGGGGGTGTCAAGGAATTGCTGGTGATCAGCCAGGACACGTCGGCGTATGGCGTCGATGTCAAGTACCGGATGGGATTCTGGGATGGCAAACCGGTCAAGACCCGCATGCTGGACCTGGTGCAGGCGCTGGGTGATCTGGCCGAGCCCTTTGGTGCCTGGGTGCGCTTGCATTATGTGTATCCGTACCCAACTGTCGATGGCGTGATTCCGCTGATGGCCAGCGGTCGGATACTGCCATATCTGGACGTGCCGCTGCAGCACAGCCACCCCGATGTTCTCAAACGCATGAAGCGGCCGGCCAGTGGCGAGAAGAACCTGGAGCGCATCCAGCAATGGCGCGCCGAGTGCCCGGAGATCGTCATACGCAGCACCTTCATCGCCGGGTTTCCCGGCGAGACCGAGACCGAGTTCCAGCATCTGCTGGATTTCATGCAGGAGGCGCAGATCGATCGCGCCGGCTGCTTTGCCTACAGCCCGGTCGAGGGTGCCGCGGCCAATCAGCTCGATGGCATGCTGCCGGCAGCGGTGCGCGAAGAGCGCCGCGCCCGTTTCATGGAGGTGGCGGAACAGGTGTCGATCCAGCGGCTCAAGCGCCGGGTCGGCGCGACGATGCAGGTGTTGGTGGATTCCGCGCCCGCGCTGGGGCGCAAAGGCGGCATCGGGCGCAGTTATGCCGATGCGCCCGAGATCGATGGCATCGTGCGCCTGCTGCCGCCGGAAAAAGCCAGCAAGACACTCAAGGTGGGCGACTTCACCCGCGCCCGTGTGGTCGGAACGCAGGGACACGACCTGCTAGCCTTGCCGATATGACGTTGCGGTCATGCAAGGCCCGGTGCTGCGCTGGCGGCCCGGCAGAAAGCGAAGCCGCCGCAACTGCCGCGGCCGGACAAAAAAAAGCCGCTGCGGTTGCAACGGCATTCATATATAACTAACTTGGTGCCCAGGAAGGGACTCGAACCCCCACGATGTTACTCGCTAGTACCTGAAACTAGTGCGTCTACCAATTCCGCCACCTGGGCATTTCAGGAAAAAGGAGATTCTATCAAGAATATGAGTACTTCCAGCTCCGTGCTGGACGAAATTGAAGGCACTATCCAGGGTCACCGGGATGGTCACGGTTTTGTTTCCCGTGATGACGGTGAAGCCGATATCTATCTGCCGCCCAACGAGATGCGTGCCGTGTTGCACAAGGACCGGGTCAAGGTCCGGATCGTGCGCAGCGATCGCAAGGGACGGCCGGAAGGCCGGGTGGTCGAGATCGTCGAGCGGCCGCCGCAGCCCATCATCGGGCGCCTGCTGCAGGAAGGCGGTGTCTGGCTGGTCGCACCGGAGGACAAGCGCTACGGTCAGGATGTGTTGATTCCCAAGGGCGCGACCGGCACCGCCAAGACCGGTCAGGTTGTTGTGGTCGATCTGGTCGAACCGCCGGCGCTGTATGGCCAGCCGGTGGGGCGTGTCAAGGAGGTGCTCGGAGAGATCGACGATGCGGGCATGGAGATCGAGATCGCGGTGCGCAAATACAGCGTGCCGCATGAATTTACCGACGCCTGCATCGCCCAGGCCCGTACCCTGCCCGAGAAGGTGCGGCCCCAGGACAAGAAGCACCGCATCGACCTGACCGACATTGCGCTGGTGACGATCGATGGCGAAGACGCGCGCGACTTCGACGACGCGGTGTACTGCGAACCCGTGAAGATGGGGCGCGGCAAGTCGGCGACCAAGGGCTGGCGCTTGCTGGTGGCGATCGCCGATGTGAGCCACTATGTGGAGACGGGCTCGGCGATCGACATCGATGCCTACGATCGTGCCACCAGTGTGTATTTCCCGCGCCGTGTCATTCCCATGCTGCCGGAGAAACTCTCCAACGGTCTGTGTTCGCTCAACCCCGAGGTCGATCGCCTGTGCATGGTCTGCGACATGTTCGTCGACGCCACCGGCGAGGTGACGGCCTACCAGTTCTATCCGGCCGTGATGTGGAGCCATGCACGTTTTACCTATACCGAGGTCGCGGCGATCCTGGCCAATACCCGGGGCCCCGAGGCCGTCCGCCGCAAGGAGCGGATCGGCGACCTGATGAACCTGCACGACGTGTATCGGGCGCTGTCGGCGGCACGCAACCGGCGTGGCGCGGTCGATTTCGAGACGGTCGAGACGCAGATCGTCTGCGACGAGAGTGGTCGCATCGAGAAGATCGTTCCGCGCACGCGCAACGATGCACACAAGCTGATCGAGGAGGCGATGCTCGCGGCCAACGTCTGCAGCGCCGACTTCATCCTGCAAAGCAAACATCCGGGCCTGTACCGGGTGCATGAAGGCCCGACGCCGGAAAAGCGCGAGATCCTGTCCGGTTATCTCAAGGCCCTGGGAGTGGGCATGTCGATCGGGGATGAACCGAAGCCGGGCGATTTCCAGGCCATTGCACTGGCCACCAAGGATCGGCCGGATGCCCTGCAGATCCATTCGATGTTGTTGCGCTCCATGCAGCAGGCCATCTACACACCGACCAACAGCGGACACTTCGGGCTTGCGTTCGAGGCCTATACGCATTTCACGAGCCCGATCCGGCGTTATCCAGACCTGTTGGTGCACCGGGTCATCAAGGCTGTTCTCGACAAGCGCCGTTATGCGCTGCCGGATCTGCCGACGCCAGGCGAGGCCCATGCCAAATTGTCGCGCCGTTTGGAGAAAAGCATTGCGACCCGCAGCAAGACGACAGGCGAGAAGCCGCGCAAGTTGTCGGCCGAGGGCCTGGCCTGGCAAGCCGCCGGGCTGCATTGCAGTGCCAACGAGCGCCGTGCCGACGAAGCCAGCCGCGACGTGGAGGCTTGGCTCAAATGCAAATACATGCGCGAACACCTTGGCGAGGAATATGGCGGCATGGTGTCATCGGCGACCAGCTTTGGCATCTTCGTCACGCTCGATGCGATGTATGTCGAGGGCCTGGTGCACATCACCGAACTCGGTGGCGAGTATTTCCGCTTCGACGAGTTGCGACAGGAATTGCGGGGCGAGCGCACCGGCATCCGGTATGCGATCGGTACCCGGGTGCGGGTACAGGTGAGCCGGGTCGACCTCGACGGCCGTCGCATCGACTTCCGCCTGGTTCGTGAGGGCGACGAACTGCCGCCCCGAAGCTCCAAGGACAAAGACAAGGGCACGGCCGGCGAGGCCCACGCCCGCGCGCGCAGGGACGATTCAGGCGCCGACGGCCTGCCCCGGCGTGAAACGCGCAAGGGCGCCGATGCAACTGCACGTGGACGCAAGTCGGCTGCGGGCTCGGGCAAGGCATCGCCCCGCGGCACGACGGCCGGCAAGCGCGGCCGGTCGCCGCGGCGCTGAGCCGCGGCGTCGCTAAGATCGGGTCTCGTTGAGCCCCGCACAACCCAACAACAAAACGGAGTGTGACCCCTATGTCTTCAGAATCCAAAGTCGCCATCGTGACCGGTGCCGGGAGCGGCGTGGGCAAGGCCGCCGCGCTCGCGATGCTCCAGGCCGGTTATCGGGTCGTGCTGGCCGGCCGCCGTACCGGACCGCTGGAAGCCGTTGCGCACGAAAGCGGCGCGCCGCAACGCACACTGGTGGTGTCCACGGACGTCGCCGATCCGCAGTCGGTGCGCGCGCTGTTCGACGCCGCGGTGAAGGCCCATGGCCGCGTGGACGTGTTGTTCAACAATGCCGGGGTCAACGCGCCGGGCGTCCCGCTGGAGGACCTCACCGTCGAGCAGTGGCGCAACGTTGTCGATATCAACCTGACCGGCATGTTCCTGTGTATCCAGCAGGCGTTCCGGGTCATGAAGGCCCAGCAGCCGCGTGGCGGACGCGTCATCAACAACGGCTCCATCTCCGCGCACACGCCGCGGCCGAACTCGATCGCCTATACCGCGACCAAACATGGCGTCATGGGGCTGACCAAGACCGCTTCTCTGGACGGCCGCAAGTACGACATCGCAGTCGGGCAGATCGATATCGGCAATGCTGCCACCGACATGGCCCAGCGCATGGCGACCGGCGTGCCGCAGGCGAACGGCGAGATCGCGATCGAGCCGCTGATGGACGTCAACGTCGTTGGCCAATCGGTGCTGTACATGGCAAGCCTGCCGCTGCAGGCCAACGTGATGTTCCACACAGTCATGGCCACCAAGATGCCGTTTGCCGGCCGGGGCTGACAAAAGCTCAACCGCCGGCGTGGCCTTGCGCCGCAGCACCGGCGCGTTGCGCCAGCTCCAGCGCGGTCAGTGTTTCGCCGACGGGCCAGTGGTCGGCTGCAGCGCCATGACGATAGACCGCCTGGCAGCATGCGTCAAACGGCGCTGAGCCGGTGGCCAGCGCGGCTCCGATCATTCCCGCCAACACGTCACCACTGCCGGGCACAGCCAGCCGCGCGTTGCCGGTGGGATTGACGGCGGCAGTTCCATCCGGGGCGGCGACAATGCTGCCCGAGCCTTTCAAGACCACCGTGCACTGGCATTCCTCCGCCAGCTGACGCGCCGCGTGCAGGCGGTCCGACTGTACCTGCGCGACTGTCGTATCCAGCAGCCGCGCGGCCTCCAGCGGGTGGGGCGTGAGCACTGTGCCCAGGTTGCGCCCTGCGCGCGCGCGCACCTGTCGGCGCAATGCGGTATCGCCGGCCACTGCATTGAGCGCGTCGGCATCGAGCACCAGCCGCGTGGCGCCAGACAGCAAGCGCGGCAGCACCACCCCCACCCGATCTGCGCCGCCGCATCCGCACACGATGGTCATGCGGCCCGGGTCGAGCGAATCGATGGCGCGCAGCATCAGCTCGGGTGCCGAAATGGCGAAAGCGCGGCTGGCGGGCTCATCGTCAAGCAAACAG
>ENA-ORBV01017543-ORBV01017543.1-microbial-mat-metagenome-genome-assembly--contig:-NODE-17543-length-10220-cov-4.158533_pt1 | contig 10220 bp, 8 predicted proteins | sample MGYA00237777_ERZ505514 | MGnify/ENA primary metagenome ERZ505514 (study PRJEB26160, sample SAMN06269048) | microbial mat metagenome | isolation source: Oligotrophic lake microbial mat | place...
CGAGATCTACACCTCTCTATTCGTCGGCAGCGTCAGATGTGTATAAGAGACAGATGCTGTGCGTGTTACAGTATGTATTGTTGTTCTTGATGCAACTTTTGCAAATATTTATGGTTGCTGTGGTCATGGAGTTGTGTCGCCTATGGTTTATTGTTCCTTTTGCGAAACATTGAACCGCGTTTGGGTTTGTTCAATTGACCGCTGGGTTTCGATTTATCGTAGAATTCCTGTGCGTCTAAACAAAAACCAGAATTGTGCTTCACGCAAAGAAGAAAAAAACCAATCTCACTCTCCATGCTATTTTATCAGCGCTTGGAAGCATTGGACAAAAAAGTAGGGTTGCATTTTATTAGCGCTTGCTAGCTTTGGGCAAAAAAGTAGGATTGTCACAAAACACATTGCGTTGTATTATGTTTGACGTGACAACATACTTCCGTGCCTTGTCCCGGAAACGCTAACTAGCGTCATTGCCAAAGACAGAATCGTAGGTAGGCACCACGTTGGATAACATATTTTTAAAAATCGATTTCTTTCACATTGAGTTAGGGGACGGCTTTGATCACCAATGGACCTTGAATGTATGGCTACAATATTAGATCATCCAGGTATCCTTCGTCTATGATTGTAGCGAGGCGACGTTCCCAAGGTCCGCCCTGAGCTGTCAGGGTCATTATCCGAATCTCGTCGTCGGTGCCATCATCTTCTATGCCATCGTTTTTGGTTTCGCCCGACTGAATCACAATGGCAATGTCCAGCCTATCGTTTGGTTTGTCTTCCATCCTCTCGGGCCATTCTATCAAAGATATGCCTGCCCAAGGAAAGCAGAAACAAGATTTTGTTGAGACGCTGACAATTATGGATGTCCTCCAAGGACACACAATTCTTCTTTGGAAGCGAATGCAAAATCTTACAATTTGCAAAAACATAGTCCATATTCAAGGGCAAGAGATCCTCTGGCTTTCCCGACAGCCTGTACAAATCCATGTGATAGATCCTAATTAAGAAAAGGAAGGAGAAAACGTGCAAGCTGTAGCAGTGTAGCTTGGTTCATTGTACTTCATACAAAGCAAAGTCTAGCTGCCTTGCTAGTAGTAGATATTGTCTGGACGTACTCTATAATTTGTCGTTGTGATTGCTCTTGCAACGGCTGCGATTTCTCTTCTTCGGCTAGTGATTCCCCTTCAACAGTAGCTTCATAGACATTGACCAAAAGATACGTCGGCGATGTGACTCGTAGCTCGTTGTTTCCCGTGGCGGCTCGAATAAAGCCTCTGGAAAAGGCCGTTTTCCCGGCTCCTAAATCACCACCCAACATGATGGTAAATCCTCCATTTATTTGATTGCCATTGCTCTGATATTCCTCCAATAGCAAACCGGACAACAAAGCTCCGACTTCTTCGGTATCTTCTGCCGTGGTCAGTTCCAACGAAATGGATGTGGATGATGACAGAGCCGAGGAGGATGACGACGCTGCTGCTCTCATCTGCTGTGCATGGTAGCGTCCGTTTTTGCGATTTTTAAAAGGCGTCCTGGACTGTGTTGGGAATAATAATAATGGTCCAGTAAGATAAGAAGAAGTATGTTGTTGGAAGAAAGAATGTGGAAACCGTGGTGGAAGCCGTCCATGATTTATTCTCCGGGCGGTAAATGCGGCGGATCTTACAGCGATCGAAGTCAGCGCGGACGCGGATGCGGATATCAACACCATGGCCACCGCAGCGATGGAAACTTGAAAATAGAAATAATCAATAACGTTTTGGGTGGTGATCTTGTGATTCTTCTTTGGTAAAAGAAGTTGTACTCCAGGAAACATGATGACGGATTTTACTCCACTATACCTTGTAGCTAGTACTGTGGCAACGGATGGAAGCTTCTGAGGTTCACGATGACCACGTAGCTGCTGCCGACCTCGAAACGGAATGTCAGGACAATTGGCCAGGTGCATTCGTCGGAAAACGTTCTGATAATTGACCAACACTGCTAATCCAGTCGCCGCCTTGGTCTGCGGCAGTCTTGTTCAGAGCACGATAGCTACCTACTAGATAATCAAAAGCAACACTAGAACCACTTTCACCAAATCAAACGTCTAGTTCATTTTAACTTTTAAAATAGCATTGGCCTCATGGTGGTCGATATCTTTGAAGTACCTATTACCAGTATTAGCTACGCTAAGTAGCTACTCCAGTAGTTAAATAGCTACAGTACTTGGAGTACTTACAGAGGATATTATAATTAGCCACAATTTAGTGCTTACAGAAGTCGGGATGAATAGCTAGCTGGCTAGCTAGTAGTGGAAGTTAACTACCAGTACTGCTACTACGACCACTACTCTACTTACTGACAGCTGTACAGTAGAACAACGACGTGATTTCCTACACGTAATTAATTTTCAGATGTAATTTTAGCCCTGACCCTAACCAACCCGAAATCAAAACCCAGCACAAACAGGTTGGGATTGAATGGCATCGGAAAAGGTGGCAGTGCCAATGAAGAGATGCATGGACATGCAGCATTGCAAAGGATGAAGACAAAGGGCACTAGCAGATCACACCTGTCAACAGCGGGTCACAATTGTGTGATCCAATGAAGGATCAATGCTTCGTCTCTGAAAAGGGACCAATTGGTTCAATTGTCAAGCCTTTCTTGAATTGAATGCCTTGAAATGGGTGCTCACCAGCCATGTTCAATTGGAATGAGCAGAAGCAGCAAACCAGTCTTGTCATGGAACTTGACAAGCATGTCCATTTCTGATGTTTTTTTAATGAACCAGACAAATGTGCATTGTTGAAGTTGGACAGCAATGTCATTTGTGTGACTCTAGGCGTGTCGGCGGACCTCTTGTCAACTAAGAGACCAAACAAAACTAATCCAAATTGGATGTGTGAAGCATGATTCATCAACAGAGTGAGCTCTTTGCAAACATCTTTTGTTAGGTCGAGTCTGTGTTTTCTCACTGTCTGCGCAGGGTGTGTGCACGGAGACCACCAAGGCGTCAGGTCCCCCATCTTGCCATCTGACAATGTTTCCAAACAGCTCAGCCAAACTCCATTGAAATGTCATTCATTCTTGAACAAAGATTGGTTGATGGTCTTGTGAGAAAATGCAATTGCATCAATGTTGATTGAGATCATCCCAGTCGAAGACAAAAGCACAACCATGACTTCTTAGGATTTGTGATGCCAGAATTTAGGACATGCTGAGAGCAACAAATTGTTTACTCTTCCAACAACAAGTGTAGCATTCGAACAGTAAAGTAGCAGAAATGGAACAGAGACCCATTTGCTGCATGTTTTGGCCCAAACAGTCGGTGGCTCGCCAACACCAAACTCCTCCACAAAGATATAAAGCCGCACACTGTTTCTCTTGTTGATCCACGCCTAATTGTTTTTGGGTCGCACACTTTTCGATTGTTCGCGCAACAAGCGCCTGTTGGGTGCTTGCTCGCGAGCTGCATGATTTCCCTCAAATCAAACGCAACCATCATGCATGCAGCCAGCACCTGACTTTCCGGCATTGGAAGGGGAGACCTACTAGGGAGAGAAAGGGAAGGAAAGCCAAGCCAAGACAGAGGCAGCTTAGTGTTTGTCTTGTGAAAGGAGAGTAGGACTGTCCCGAGTATAACAACAGCCAACGGTGTTGACCAACGCCAACAATCCCCCGCTTTCATCCAGAAGAAACCATAGCATCGAAGGTGCTTTACCATTATTTTGACAACCATGTCGGAAGCATCTCCGCCTGTTGCCAAGAGCAAGAGAAAAAACAATTGGGATTTGTTGAAGGATTGGCTTCCTGTCATCCAGGCTCGAGAAGACGCTATCAGAGACGGACTAGTGAGAAGAACACTAGAAAGCCAAAAACAATTTCTAACGGAATGGTTTGCCAAGCACCGCCCAGAAGTGATAGTCCCAAGCTATAACAATATGCAACAAGCATATAGGGACTTAGGAGCCATGTCGCCGTTGCCATTGATAATCCATGTGCCTGTAATGCGGAGCTTAGTGGATACTTGGCATCCTATCATTCAGGCTTGGGATGCCGCTCTCAAGGATGGACTTGTGAGAAGAACAGCAGCAAGCCGAACATAATTTCTTTCGGAATGGTATGCCAAGTATCGTCCAGATGAGAAAGTCCCAAGGCGTGGCATGATGGATACAGCCGCAAGAAAACTAAACGTCATGTCACCGTCACAATTGACGGCGCAGCGTCAAGGCCGTTGGTCTCTTTTAGATTGGGTGCCAGTTCTTTGTGCTTGGGAAGCCTTTCATGGGAGCTATAATTATGTATTTCAGCCGACCATGGGACGAATCGAGGAACGAACCAAATTTCTTGCCGAGTGGTGTGCAAAGCATTGTCCTGGTGACAAAGTACCACCCATAGAAGCAATGACTAGAATGGAGAAGCATCACGATTTCCGACAATTGCCCCGGAAAGCCATCTGGCTGCGCCAATGGAAAGTACCCCTGAAAGGACGGCCGCAACCGCCACCACCGCCAGGAGCAAAAAGCGCAACGCCAATGAAGCCAACCTTTCCCAACCATCGCTACCGTCACCTCCACCAAAACGAAAAGACTGAACACTTGATCAAGCTACGGAATGTCCAAACCATACCAACAAAGATTACGAGAACACCAGGAAGAAGAAGGTGGACAAAGAAGAAGAAAAGGAGACGGACAAGGAAGGAAAACCTTCTCCTGTTGTGATTCATCCGACTCAGGCTGAAGCCAATGCTGGTGGACTGAGCAACAACAACAAGGTGGGCGAGAAAGAAGAAAAGCAAGGGGAAGAGGATGGGAAGGATGGCCAAGCCGCACCTCTTGCAGCGCGTCGGACACGGGATGTAGCCAAGGCTGGTGGACAGCGTACAGAAATGGACAACGACGACCATAGGACTGCCAGGGGAGTCTCAGAAGACGGGCCAGGGAATCCAAGTCTAGTCGCAATAGTTCGTGCCAATAAACGTCGCGAAACCAACAATCAGCCAATATCGAATGTCAGCGGTGGTCCAGAAGCGGATCTAAAGCAAGAAAAAAGCTCTCCTATAGCTACCAGGTACGACAAGACTCGGCACGAGAACAAGGGCAACCAGTTTGAGCAAAATCTTGGTTCCAGGGTAACTCCTACAGATTCTTCTGCTGCTGTAGACAAAAGGGGGGCCCGATCTAACAATGATCCAATTACAGCAAATGCAACGAATGAGGAAGCCAAATATGCAGCGACCACCGAAATGATACCTCGATCCCGACCATCGTCTACTTCCCCTACTGTGCAGAATCCTAGAAATGTCAGGGTACAAACGGAGCCAGGATCAAACATCGCTGCCGTTGCATCCGGGAATGACAACGCGGCTACCACAGTTGGAATAACGTCCGGTGCTGTGTCGTCTGCTCCTAACCCACCAGAGCGCTCGCCGTCGTCTTTTGTGAAGAACTCAAGCACGCGAACGGTTGCTCGAGTCGAGACAGAGCCAGCAACGAACGATACCACGAGCACGCAAGGAAATGATCCCGCGGCCGCCACGATTTCAACGACGGCGGATGCGGGGGCATCTGGTCCTGTGCCTCAAGCGTGTCCTTCTTTGTCTTTCTTGCAGAATTCAAGCACGCAATCTGTAGTCACTATCAAAACGGAGCCAGAAACACACGAAGCTAATTCTACAGGAAATGTTGCTGATGCTGCGTCCGTGGCTGCAGTCACGGCTGATCGTGTTCATTCAGGTCCTGCCCCCCCGGGGACTTCTGTCAAAAGTGACGAGGAGGCAAGTGTCGATACAGCAGCCGCACCTGATGCTGTGCATTCAGGCCCTGGCCCTCCAGGGACTGATGTGAAAATGGAAGAGGAGGCAAGTATTGATTCAGCCACCACAACCAGCACGCCCCACGATGTGCATTCCGGTCCTGTCCCTCGATCTATTGCTGTGAAAAGGGAAGAGGAGGGAAGTGTTGATACAGCAGCCACACCTGATGTTGTGCATTCACGTCCTGACCCTCCATTGACTGTTGTTGTGAAAATGGAAGAGGAGGCAAGTGTTGATACAGCAGCCACACCTGATGTTGTGCATTCACGTCCTGGCCCTCCAGCAACTGCAGTCCAAGGGGAAGAGGAAACAGGCGGAGACGAAAACAACTCCACAAACAATCATAACAACGACAACCTAGCCAATAATAACGACAGGGCCGAAGGAAACAATTCAGCTCAGTCGAACGCTACGATGGTCAAGACAGAAGAGGTCGAAGATGATAATTATCTTTTTATTTGAGGCTCGCGCTCTTTTGCCTCGGTCGTGCGGAGTTATCGGGGGCGTGCGCGAAAAGAATCCCATACACCGAAATATTACGCCAGGAGGTCGCTGTTCTACTGCTGCTGGCTCTAGCTAGCTACCAAATAGTAGCTACTGACTAGTAGCTACCCCTCAGGTCCCTGATGTCGTCACAGGTAGTAGCATTACCGATTTGGCCAGAGTAGCAGCCAAGAATCAAGCTTGAAGATCGATCACCTATGCCAATTATCAAAACATTTTTCCGGCGACCACCCAAGTTAGTTGTCAAAGCATTCAGGTTGGCTATTAGAGGTCGGCACCAGCCACATGGTAGCGCTCTGCTTCGCTATGTCGTGAACCTCATAGGCTTCCAACCTGCACTTGCTGGGTTGCTTAAAGGTGAAGTTGAGGCAAAGAGGTGATAGTAGCGTGGCGCTTGTATTGCACTGTTAGGCTCATGTGATTGTTAGGTTTTAGTATCTTATCTGTTGATGCCCCCATCATTGGTTACAAACCCCTGTCGCCTACCACCGGAAGGCTCACCGCATATGTCTCCTCCATGTCATTGAATTGTGGCCCAACCCAGACAAGATTGATGGAGTCATTTACGATTGTCGTACAGAAAAAGAGTATGGTTTCCAGAGTTCGCGTTGCCCATGGTTCTGGTTGTTGGCCGAATTTCTGTGACGCAGAAGGGGATTTTTTATAAATCGCGTGTGCACCATACTACGGCATCTCTGGCATAACACCTTCAAAAGAGAACTCCATCCACTCGAAAGAGCGCGGCGACCACCATTTGGAGCAAAACGAGAACGAATCCGAAATAACAGACGATGGCAACGACAAACTATGTACTCAGACAACTACTTTATGCCAGGTAGCTACTGCACTTTACAAGCTAGCTATTAGGTAAAACGGCAACTCTTATGCAAAGAATATACAACAACAGTCAAGTTTGATATATACCAAGAGCATTCAAGCGAAACAACCAACGCAACAACAATTAACAAAAGGAAAGAAAGTGCGTAATCGAAACCTGTTCACATGAGCAGCAACCACAAGAACAAGAACAACAACAACAACAACAACAAGACCACAATGGAGGAATCCAACGACGACGGAGTCCTACCAGTAGCAATGGACTTTGAAAATCTCAAGGCATCCAAAGATAATCTCAAGCCACAACAACGACGCGTCAAGTTCTCTCCCTTTACCGACGTGATTGGAGACGAAAACAAGACAAAACCATTTGGCGGTTGCTATGAAGCTTCGGAGACATCCCTGCGACTTTTGTCACTCGAAGAAGCCGAAGCATCGATGGGTTCTTTTCCAGCATTTGCTGCAGGAGAAAGCTACACTCCTTACAACGCTAGTAGGTTTCAACAGTTTGATCCAAACCCTCAATGGTCGATCGGTAGTTCCATGACGGGGGGTTCCAGTATTTCCACCAATTTCACCACGGGTGATGCCGGTACGGGTGCTACCACTACGAGTGGTGGTGGTGGTGGTATGGGCGGTTTCAAAAAGTTTGGCCAAAACAGTGGCGTTTGCTATCATATTCAAATGGTCGACATGGCAGAGGATGAATCAACGTCAGACGACGGCCCGGCCATGGATGAGGGGTCTGGAAGGTACGTTGCCAATTAATTGGCAGTCCTGTTGGGTGTTTTGTTTTGCTTTCCTGTGGCTGACTGCTTATTGCTGCATCGGATTTGTTGTTGTATAGATTAAACTCGGTAGTCATCTCCTCTGCAGAAGATGATGAGAGTAACAAACCTCCGCTTCCGGAGGCGGGGCAAGTCGAACCCGGATCGGAAGACTTTGGTGGTTCCTTCTTTTGTAATGTCGATCTGCTTCATCAGGAAGACGACCCCGCCCTGAAGAAGAATAAGGAAGATCAGGGTGATGAAGAGCTGGATGAAGAGAATAGTGATATGGGCGCCCCCGTGGAGGATGATCTCAGTGCCAGCTACAAAGCAGAGGATGAGTCCAGCATTGACCTTGTGGAAAAGAAAGAGAAGGAGATCCGATACTCTCTCCTGTTTTGCATTCTCAGTGCTTGTGGTATGCTCTTTTGTATGAACATGATTGGAAAACTGTTGGCTCGATTCTCCAATGGCAACAATCCGGAAGAAGATGTTGCCGAAATGGTGGTCGATGAAGCCGTCGGTACGACACGAGACGTGGCTCTGAACTCGAGCATGAACGCAAGTACCTTTACAGGAAATCAAACAATGATGTACGTGTCATAATTAGTCCTATCAGAAGTTCAGCAGCGGCTGTTTCTTGCTTCTTGTTGACCATTGTATCTCATGTTTTGCTTTGCCCGTACATTCTTCTTTCCTGGTCCTTCAGAGCCTCTCAAGCAATGACGCAGCAGATGGCCTTGGGATCCGCTCAAGCAGCGACCAGTTCTGCAGCCACCGCAACAGGGGCTGCTGCAGGAACAGCTTCCGCGGCCGCGGCCACGGGCGTTGCTGCAACCGTTGCTGGGGCTTCCATAGGAAGTCAATTCGCAATGGCCGCAGTAACAGCTGCGGCAGTCACATCCGCAGGCTATGGTGCAGTGGTCATGATGGAGCCTGTAAACAACATGACTATCACGAACGCCAGCAGCTTCTTCAATTCCAGCCCGGTCATGCCATGGAACGACACTACAGCAAGCAATGGCACTGTGGTGGATGATTACAACGATAGTCTACTGAGAGAAGATGATCTTTCAGGGCCTCTCATTTTGAACCCTGCGTTTGCAAGTCTATACGGGGCATCCGCGCCCACCCCGGCTGCTTCGATTTGGCGTGTTTGTGAGACCGATTTCGACGTCATGGATCTGAAGGAAGGAGTTGTGGATCTGGTCATGGAAGGATTACCTCTCGATTTCGCCTCTGAGAACCAAGCCGAATTGGAGGCTCTCTTTCTGGGAGTCTACAACGGCCTCTCTGGTCAGTGTGGCGGAGAATACCAAAGAGTCTTGCACAATGCAACCATCGAGGATGTAAACTACGCTGATACTGGAAGTGATTTGACCTTTACCTACTCGAAATGGGATACCGTTTTAAGCTGCGTCGGGTGCCCGGATGATAACCCTCATTTTGGGACGCCTGAAGATTACCGAGATGGGTCTAGCAGCAGCGAGCGTGGCCTGTTCGAAGCGAAATCTACCTTGGCCGCAAACACCTTCTTCAACGACTTTGTGGAAGCATTTGTGTTTGAAATGAAGCAGAACTTCCGAATGTCGTTGTCTGACCATGACTCGATCTCGGTCTACTACGCCGGAGTGCTCGAACCAGTCGGGAAGAGAGTTGTAATGGAGTTCGCCTTCGCGGACAAAACTCCTGCTCCTTCTTACATTCAAGGACCCCCCACGACAGCGGCATCAGCTACTTCTGTTCCACTCACATTTGTCGACGAAACGCCTGCTTCTTCTTACATCCAAGGATCCCCCGCGGCAGTGGCATCACCTACTCAGGTACCATCGACAAGCCAATCATCCGCTTCCCCGGATGCATCGGCAAATGCAGAATTTTCTTTAACCCAGGCTCCAGCGGCTACATCTAGTGATTTCGCAGCCTCAATGGCTCATTATTCCACCGAGGGAGGCGCTCATTTCGGAATGGCAACTTCGCCCAGCAGAACTGTTGCTCCAACAGACGAGGTACAGGAGGCGACAGCTCCTGCGCCGCCCACGGTGCAGCCATCGGAACCTGTTATCACCGTTGCCAGTGTAGACGCAACCACCTTGCCCCAGATGACAGGGGAGCCAACACCCCCTTTACCAAGTGCTTTACCCGCAAGCGAACCAATCACTGAGCCTGTGACAGCATCTCCGACCGTGCCCGAGCCAACCTTGATACCCACAACTTCGAGCCCGCCAACTGCTGCAGCAACACTCCTAACGACGACCACGTCGCCTACGAGTCCAACGTCCACTGTTCTTCCAACCACGACCTCTCCTACACCAAGT
>ENA-ORBV01017545-ORBV01017545.1-microbial-mat-metagenome-genome-assembly--contig:-NODE-17545-length-10219-cov-32.039046_pt1 | contig 10219 bp, 7 predicted proteins | sample MGYA00237777_ERZ505514 | MGnify/ENA primary metagenome ERZ505514 (study PRJEB26160, sample SAMN06269048) | microbial mat metagenome | isolation source: Oligotrophic lake microbial mat | place...
CACATACGCTGTCCTTCGTTTCCCCACTCATTCCTTGCATTGACTGTTAGCATCATCAGAGAGATTCAACATGTCAAACGCAGCGTCGAACTCAAAAGCTGTAAAGTCGCCTCTTATGCCGGCTTCCTTGGAGGCGTTGGAAGAAATCCGCTCTTTGTTGGGAATGCATGAAGCCTCAACGCTCGACGAAATAATCGGCGCTGTACATGAGTACATGTCGTTGAATCGTCCCAAGATGGCTTCCACAAAGAGACAAGAGACAGTCAGTGAGGTCAGTACGAAAGGATCACTTTGCGGGTCTTTGAAGGATTGACCGAAAGATAGCGAGGCGGTGCAGGTCGTTGCGATTCATTTGCTGCACACACTTTCTAGCACGAGTTGCAACGGCGACACGACAAAGCTTCAAGTCCTGGAGTCTAGTAAACATAAGCTTGAGATCTTACAGACAGCGTCAAATTTTGCAAGATCGTTTACGAATCCGAATGAGGCGCGAAGTACAAGAGATAGGCTCAACAAAGGACCCCAGGTGCTTGGGCAGTGCGAGCTCAAAAGCATCGGTTTGTTGAAGACGCAAGTGGATAAAAACGGAAAGTTTACGACAAAACACTTTGGGCTCGGTCTGCTTTCATTGATGATGAATCATAAAGAGTACCCAGTGCACTTGTTTTCGGATGAGGAAGTTAGCGCTAGGGTGCTTCTCGGCATGTTGTACTCTGGTGAAGACTCTATGCTCCACCCCTCTCGACTAAGTAAGGTTGTTGAAATATTGTGGACAACTACGAAGTCCAGCAACTTGATGCGACATCACGGCACGCCAGACAAGGATACACTTCAGCGTCTCTGGAGTAAAATTAGTCAAGTTGCCCCAAAGGAGAATTTCGAATCCCATTTGCCTTCGCTCCAAGCGATCACAACAGAAAATATCGATGAGGATGAACGTAAGAATCGCTTGCTTGTCGAAAGCGAACAGTTCACGATAGATCCTCAGTTGCGCGCCGTACTTACACACACACCAACCAAATCTCGAAATTCATTTGACCAGGACGTTAATTGAGTCTTAGTCCAGCTTGCCTTTATGATGAAAGATTGAAGATGCGAATGCTCATCGAAGCACCAGAAACCCAGTGAGCGGCACCGCACCGGTACAAGTTATCGAATAGTGAAATGCGGGGCCTTGCACTAAGAAAATTGACACGTGATTCTGCTACACTTGGTTACATAATTTAAATTGGGAGGCATTATTGGCTGGTCTTGGTATCTAGAAGCCTGCAACAATATTTTCGAGAAAAAATTGTTCTACTAAAAAACCAATCTTTTTGTGCACTCTATCACCCTATCGGCCCATCATCATGGATCTCGTCATCGCTGCTAGTGCAACCACGGCATCAACATCAACACCAGAGCTAGTAGCACCATCCTCTCTTTCAGCTGCATTCTACCACAGTAGCTAGAGCAGCAGCACCAAGAGAAAGCTTCTATCAGCTTTCGAGTCGTCTATGCTGCTACGATTTATTGCATTTCCTTCGCCACTGCGCTTTCGAAAGATCCAGAACCCAACCGAATGAGTTCAAAAAGAAGTTCCGGTTATTTTTTTGTCGGTAATTTGCAGTCAATGTGGTCGTGGCGTTCCGTTTTTGTCATGTTACAATCCAAGACTAAAGCAGCACAACGAAGCTGGTGTTCCGCAATCAAGACTGAAAAGGAACAAAAGGATTCCTCCACCACATTATGAAAACTGGGCAGCTATGGTGTGAAGACCCTTTGATCAGATGCGTTGAATGCTCCACTGCCCATCGAGTCTTTGAAGTTCAAAGCAAGATGATTCAACTTGATTTTTTTAATGAATGAAATCCATTACGACAAGTGAGGACCCGCGGATTGTGTATTCGTGATCACCTAGTCAGGAAGGGTCACAGTATCACGCCTATTTCATGCTCAGAGTGACAAATCGCTGCAGGCTCTCATGGATTGTCACCCGAGGCGGAGGATGCCACGAACTTTTCACCGCTTCGTTCCGCGACGGGATAGCTCGCCCAAAGACAGTACGCCTGCAGAATAATGGACGCAGCACATGCCACATTTAAACTCGCCGAACCTCCGCCTTCTGTGGAACCGCCTCGTGTTTGGGGAATGTATACAAAATTGTCACAGATTTCTTTTTGTTGGGGTGACAACCCCTGTCCTTCGTTGCCCATAACAAATGCCGCTCCTCCTGTAGCCGAATGATCGAATGGAAGTTCCACCACACCTGTAGTAGCATTGTACGACATGATGGGAAGGGCATTGTCCATAATTTCCACACCATAGATGCAAACATTTTTGTCGTGTAAATAGTCGCGTGCCTCCGTATGAGACCAAACATGACGACGTGGCAGATCCAATCGAGATCCATGATCTCCAGTAAGTTTTAATCGTTTTTGACCCACAACAAGGATTTCTTGACACCCAAAAATAGAAGCACTTCGCAAAATATTCCCAATATTGGCACCACTTTGTAAATTGGATAATACCACAAAACATGGGGGAGTACGTTCTATTTCTGGTATGCCTGGTGCCATGGAACCTTGTTCTTCACCTTGGTTATCGTTTTGCGGATCCTTTCGAGTCATCGGATCGGTCAGCCATTCTTCAAATTTGGTATCCGTCTTGGTGGCAATAGCCGTCAATGTTTGTTCATCCACTCGCGGGTTGCAATTTGCTGGATCGATCTTCTGCCGCTGCTGCAGCACTCGATGGAGTCGAGGGAGCAATCGTTTGGCAACATTGTATTCCAAGAGTCCTGGTGATGAACACAGAAAATCCGCTAGCCGAGTATCCATTGCTTCATCTAGAGAGGAGGAAGAGGAGGAGGAGGATATTGTTTTGTTTTTGTCACCACTTATTTCTGACTCCACATCTAGTTCCAATGCCTCTTGAAAAAAGTGTATTGTTGGTTCCAACCGTTTATCAATATCGTAGGTCAAAATGGAAGGAAGACCTTGGATGATTGACGTCGTTTGGTTGCAGGTAAAGCGTTCTCGTAGCCATGCTAGTACACGCAAGTGGATTTGATGTTTGGAATTTCGCAGTGCGGAATGACGAAGGACGTCGGTGATCTGATCCGAGTCCATGCCAAGATCTCGCAAATGATCCTCCACCAAGAGTAGTAACTTATCGGATGCATCATTAGGAATCTTACTTCTCCTTATTTGGGTAGTAGATGCGTATGCTATCGGCGGCGCTCTCCTCCTCGTCCTGCTGCATGTCGTTTTTGTTGGAAGAAAGGCATCCGCTGTAGTAATCTCCTCACCAAAGAAAGAGATACAGAAGACGAATAAGATATGCAACGCATATTGAAGCATGATCATGTTTATCACAATGCTGCTAGCTAGCAAGCTAGCAAGCTATCCTGGTCGAAATGTTGTTGTCGATGGCCAATGGGTTTTCACAAAGATATTCATGGCCGGTCAAATGATATATTTGATGGATGGATCGGGAGGCAATGTTTGAGAAATGCACGACTGGGGTTCCCGAAAATAAACGGATCATGCCAGACGTTACACCCAGGCTGGAATTGTATGTTTTTATTGGACGCACATACAAACCAAAACTGTTATCTTTGACACTTCCTGCCTCGGATTTTGATATGGCCTATTCGTAGTACAGTGCCGACGCAGTGCTGTTTACCTACTAGCGTTTCAGATCACTAATTTTCTGTCGCAACATAGTTTGTTCCCGCCTTATTAAGTAGCTATTTCTGCAGGAATTGAACACTTCGTATTTGCGTCGCTTTGTTGATGGAAGTTACAAAAGTTGACAACTGGGATTTAACAATGGTGAGTTTGTTCGATTCTTCTCTGGGGCCTAATTTGTACCACTGAGAACAAAATGTTCCTGACCGTTAGAGAATAGCAGGTACTGTATGTTACCTGGTACCTGGGATCGGGTACATTGGATACTTTTAAAACTACGGTACGAGTACTCCGAAATGGCTTCTCCAGTAATCTCTACGTCGTCTCCTACCAGCTAGCTAGGTGTCTACCAGCAGATGCCATCTGCGACGTGCAATCGCGTCGTTTCTGCGGTGATTCGGCGAAATTTAAATCAAAGGGAAGGAAGAAGTACCGTAATACCAGTACTAGCTAGTAGTACCATCTGGTACAATTGTACCAGGTAACGTATGCAATGAACTGATTCCTCGGTTCCCTATCTGGGTGCAAATGCACGCCCTAGCTAGCCCGCATGTTTTCACAAAGTCGTGGCTCTCATAAATTAAGTTCACTCACAATTGAACCTAATCCAAACCAAGGCATTTCTACACTTTGGTTTCTTTGAACTATTGTTCTCATCATCCAGCTCAAACAACAATACTACAACTTCTACAAGCAAAATGACGAGTGATACCAAGAAGAACAGTAGGCCTTCGGAGCTCATGAAGAAGGAGAAGTCTTACTTCACCCGGTTTGACATGGACACGAATAGGCCATCCAAGATCATCATTCACAATGGTAAGGTCGTCAACTCCTCCCTGCGGGTCAAGAGTTTACGAGAGTCTTTGGATTCCTGCAAGCCACTTGCGCCATCCAAGTCCAAGTCCCAATACAGACTCTTTAGTCACTCTTTGAAAGCCTCCGTGAAGAGTACATTCCTGCGCCTGTCCCACAAGTCCAATACGAGTAGTCCCAAACACGAGGCCCACAGTGGCGGTGACGTCGGAGACGTCAACCACAACAACCACCACATGACATCGGGCGAACTCCGAGAACTTGGTGACGCCTATGACGGCAGCACGTCGACAGAAGCCTTGACGACGGCGAATATGAGCAGCAAAAGCATGAACAATAAAAGGAAGGTTGGGTTTTCCCAGATTCATGCCCGCATGTATCACATTGAATGCGACGACAATCCTGGAATTGGTGGCAAAGGTCCGGCCATTCATTTAAGTTGGAAGTACGATCACGAAGTTCACGTTTCGGTCGATGACTATGAGGCCGCCCGACCCGAACAACCGGCGCAAATGAAGGATATGAAAATGACCTTGATCGAGAGAGAGCGCCTCCTGCTGCAACGAGGGGCCTCGCGCGCCGAATTGAGAGCCTTTGCCAAGCGCATTCAAAAAGCCAAAGTTCGACGAGCACAAACCGTGGAAGAACTGACCGTCTATGGCAAGGCCAACATGGCCAAGGCCGAGAAGCGCATGGAAAAATGGGAAGGTGTGACGACCCGCGTCAAACGTGTCTTGCATTTGAAGCGGACGGAAACCAATGAACAAAAGCGACTTTGGAAGAAAATTCAAAAGGAACAACAAAAAGCACGGCAAGATCAACAGCAGCAAGGACATTCTGCTCCTGCAGCCATTGCTACGCAGTAGTATGTCTTTGAGAGAGATGACAATCAAACCAGAAAGATGATGGAAGAAAGAAGGAAATCCTCAGTTACTAGCCAGTAGGAATCACCATACATTTAAAAAAGCGTCAAAACCCTCTTCTGAAATACTACAAACAGCAGCACCACCAAATTCATAGAAAAAGGAGCATTGGCATATTAGCAAAGTTGCGGCTGAATGATGATACCAGTATCCTAGTTGTAAGTGACTCCTAACAAGGATAGAAATGAGTAGATCAAGCAAATTAAATTTATAAGCCAAAGGTGAGCACATTGCCACCAGCTGGTAGGTCCACCATCTAGTGTGACACCGTGTCATTTCCTCTCCATGCTCCAACTGCGGAACAATTGCCTGTTGATTCAAACTGAGGGCATGAACATTGAACAATGTTGACAAAACAAAGTCCGCTCACAGTTGTAGATTAGCCATGCAGACAGCTGCTCTGACAAGGGTGTTTTGCTTCTTGACAGATGCATGATCACTGTGGAGTCCCTGGTTCTTTGTTTCTTGGTGCATCATCACAGTTTCACCAATGCTTTCAATTTGATCCTTTCCCATAAGCATCCTCCTGTGACGTTTTCCGTCTTCGGTCATTGTTGACACACATTTTGACATTTTTGGTCTGGGAGGCAACCGAGCAGCTAATCCTCCAACAAGATGACATTGGCTTCATCTTTGCTGCAGTTTTTGCTTCCCATTTGGGTCGATGATGTGTGTGCTGTGGGTGGTGCTCTCCTAGCCCTGCCACCATGTGCTGTTGTAGCCAGCTATGAGGAGAAAGGCATCAGCAAAAGTGGGTGAGATTTCCACACCAAAGAGAGGGACACAGACAACAAATGAGATGGGCAACACTTGACAAGGCACTGTCCTGATTGTTGCCAGTAGCTTGCTTTTGGCAAAGAGAAATTTGTTGTTGTCAACAACACCAAAGATGATTTGTCAAAGGTGACACAATGATGGTCAATGATGAGGTTGATGGCTGTTGCAGTTTGGGAAATGCTTGACTGAGATTGGAAGTGGCAGCGGACGATGACATTCTTTGCAAAGACCTCCAGGCATGTTGTTTGCAATAATTCTTTTTACTTGGACACACATGCACAGAAAAATAGACATCTTTGACACTTCCCTGCTAGCAGCCAGAAGGCATTTTGGTCAGAATTGTTCAGAGCCCATTTGCAGTGTGGTTCAGTCTGATTGCTCTTTGTGCTGAAACATTCAAACATCTGAGTGACATGATCAGTTCAAACATTTTAAACATTTTGAGGCTGTGTTTCTGAATGAATTGAAGCTTTGTCACTGTGATGCCATTGCTGAAACATTGTTAGTGTCACAGTTGAAGGAAGAGAAGTGTTCTTTTCCCAGTTGATCACATGCCGTCCTCGGTTGCAGGTTTTGTTTGGACATTCCACAAGGAAACGATGCAGAATGAGATCATTGTCACCATGAAATTCTTGTTTGTAGGCTTCCATCAGAAACATGCCCTTTCCTGCCTACAAACATGTGTTTGATCTCACATTCTTTCATGACATCTTTGGAAGAGCAACAGAAGCGGCAGCAGTTGCTGCATGAGCAGGAACGAAATGGCCTCAGCCTGCATGTCGACAGCGATGTCGCGTCCAGTCTTGGTGTTTCTCCACCATTGTTGGCCAATCAGATCTCTCCATTCAGTCCCAGTCCCACATTGAACCTCATTCACGAGAGAGATCTTCTTCGGCGCGCACCGACAGCGCGACATCCACAGAAGCACTAGCAGACTAGACAACATGCTCCAACAGAGAGCTCTCACTCTTTCTAGTGCATTGATCTTTGTCAACAAACATGCAGATCTCTGCAGCCTACATGACACATAGTTATCCAACAACCATCATTGTGGTCTTGAATGAAGTCATTCATGCATTCTCTTCAGTCTGCTTCCAGGGCAGCTGTCTGTTCTCAGACATTGTTCATCTCTGGCCCAATCTTCAAGGGCAAATGGTTGTGTTGCTGTGACAGCTGCACCCAGGTCAGCTTCATTGTCACTTGCAGTGCTCGGATTGCCCTCGTTTTGGTTTGGCATGGTCAGTCGTCTTTTTGTGGCAAATTTTTGAATGCAACAGATGCCTCTTTGACACTCCGCAGTGCGTGCTTGACTGGCTCTGTTGATGGCATCATCATGACACAATGTGTCCCACTGGACATCAGCTGTCCAACAGAAACAGTCTGACAACTAAGAGGTTGGGCTAACAGCTTCAAACCATCTGTTTAGCTGAAGGATGGGACATTCACCCACTGCATCCAAAGCACGGCACCACATGCACCACAGTTTAAGACTGGTGTTGAGCTATCACATCTCCCATCTGGCTTCATCCGCCAATGCTTCAAACACTGCATTTCTTTGCTCTCTCTTATGAGAGCCTTGTGTGATTGTCCAGTTTCCAACTGCCAGTCTTGCACAAATTTGCTTTGGCAACATCTCCTTGAAATGTCCCAGGTGCAGTGTTGTCACAATCATCGTCCTCTTCATCTCCTTCTCAATCAGAATGAATGTGGCCAAATCAAGAAAACCACTCACACCAACTCATCAGGCAATGGGGGGCTATTGCTAGCTGCACTCCAGCGCAGGTCCTGCTGCTTCTTTGGCCTGGAATTCTCCTGCTGCAACTGCCTCTTCTTCCTAAAGCAGATGCTGATGTCTGTTGGCAATGCAACACTGTGAATTTGTTGCCTGTGAGGAAGCAAATTCACACTGAAAAGCATTGCGGTGCCTGGTTTCATAGAAATGATCAGGTTGATGTGATTCACTGTTTCATGTGACTCATTTGCACAGCAGGAGATAGCAGTCACTGTGCAACACCATTTGTTTAGAGAATCCTAGCAAGATCAGTGTTTTTTTGTCTTATCCAACTTTTGACCTCTTTGCATGGGCCCTCTTCTGATGTTGTTGTTTTAGTTTGCTCTCAGCAACATTGATTTTTCTATGGTGGCAGTGCAAACAAGACTTCATTGTCTTTCTAGATGAACAACAAGTGGGGTTTCTATGAACATGCTGCTGGACAGTCTTTTGACCCAAATACCGGTCATGTGTGCGTCTGTAGGTAGCGCGCACATAACACACACATAGTCACTATTTACTGCATGTAGCTACTTGAGTCAATTTGAATTCAAAGACACTAGCTAAAGCTAGTAGCGAGTAGCTAAAGACTAGTCAGATAACCAACTACAACAGAGTCGAGGAAAACATAGCTATTAGGAGAGAAGGAACGAGATCAATATCGATAGAAGAGGCGACGAGTAGCAGCATTCGGAGCAGCAGTGTTTTCGCGAAAGAAGTGGGTCGCAAAATCGGTGCAGCGCACAATTAGCACCAAGCCCTACAGGAAACGAGAAGCCTTCTTGTGTGTCAACATAACACAAGAAGACAAGACAAGAGTGTCGACGGCGACAAGAACAAGCCATTGAAAGGATCGAAGCAAGAGTAATAACAAGCACGAGAAGAAGGACGACGCGACGTCGTTAGAAGGAGCGTTGTATTGGAAGAAGAAAAGATAGTAGTATATTGCCGGTAGAAGAAGAGCATCGCGAAGCAAGAACCCTCATCAACACGAGACGGATCGCATCGATCGAGTTGATGGAAGAGACAGTTGACAAGTGAAAGACCGATTGAAATATAGAGAAGTAGAAGCAGCGAAGCCGACAGCGTCGACGGAAGAAGTATATTGACTAGTGGATCGATACGGATTGAAAGAAGGATAACGTCTTAAGCCAAACGAATCAAGCATCGAGACAAGCCGAAGTACTCCACAAGCCGTGAGGCAACAAGTCCAAGTCAATATACAATAAAATACCACGACAAACTCTCACATTATTCTGTGAAGAAACGAATTGAATATTCAAGCCGAGTTGAGTATTTCAAAGCTAGCATCGACAGCACCGGAAACAGTTGGAAGCAGTAACGGATCAAGTCCAAGCATCAAGTCGCTCATACCGGAAGCAGTATTGCCTAGAATGGAAACAATTGATGAGACTGGAGAGTCCACTACTACTACAAACACTGAAGAAGAAGTAAACCAATTGATACAACAACTCCAGGAAGAATTGATTGCAGAAGATAAGAGGCACGACAATACATTAGCCTACTTCAATCAAAGAGTAAAGGAAGAGAAAGAAAGGCATAGCAAACAGCATCGAGTACTAGAAGCAAAGTTGCTACAAGCCCTTACTCAACAAGGTAGTACAGCAGACAGTGACTACTGGCTAAGTAACAGGAAGATTCAGAAGAAGGAACCTCCAAAGAAGCCTTCCAAGCAAGAGAAAGCTTTGATTAGAGCTCGTGTCAAGAAAGCTTATACTGCAAGTAAGAAGAAGTAATCTTCCAAGATGAGTAGTGATTGGAATGCACTGGATAGGCAAGCACCTATTCCATATGTCCGAGACCCCAAGAAGAAAGCTTATGAGGTACCTACAGTCAAGTTCCAGTTTGAAAGAGAACAGACCAAGACTGTTACCAAGGAGACTCTAGATGATCATGGAGTTCCAACTGGTCACACAGTAGAGACGTCTACCTATCTCAAAGACTGTAAGATAACCCTCAAGACCTATGCCCATTCTTCTGATGAAGATGGAGAGCACTGGTTAGAGGCCCTCAGGATGGTCCAGAAGGAACTGAAAGTAGAATGGGAGAAGGCAGAAGCAGCCAAGACCAATGATGCTACAGTACTATTCCAAGCTATAGACCGAGTATGCCAACACTCAGCTAATGCAGAGTGGATGGATTGTCTTAGCAGGTGGGACAAGAAGTATCCCAACAAGACTGCAGAAACCTGGGAGAAGTTCAAGCTCTGTGTTGTTGATTTTACCACAAGAGTAGTCTTCAAG
>ENA-ORBV01017547-ORBV01017547.1-microbial-mat-metagenome-genome-assembly--contig:-NODE-17547-length-10219-cov-8.635575_pt1 | contig 10219 bp, 6 predicted proteins | sample MGYA00237777_ERZ505514 | MGnify/ENA primary metagenome ERZ505514 (study PRJEB26160, sample SAMN06269048) | microbial mat metagenome | isolation source: Oligotrophic lake microbial mat | place...
CCCAACACATTGCCCATGGCTTTAGGAGAGAAAATGTCGCAAATGTTAGGTGCACGCTTGCCGGTTGCATGGATGGTCCAACCATCTGCACTGCTCCCCGTTGCGTCTGGAGCAGCCAAACCGCCTGCCGAAGAAAGTGCATCTTTGTGGAAAGGAGTCAATTCATCCTTCTTCACGCGCTTTGATTCTGATCTCGGCATGACGTTGCTAGGTTTCTTTGGCGCAACTGGTTGCTTTGGCTTGGGCTTTGCAATCAACTTCTGTGAACCTTGTGACTTGTTCAAACCCTTTGACTTGTTGGAAGAGACAGTTTCCAACGACAATTCATCCTCTTCATCATCAGAGAAATGAAGCAGGCCCAACGATTCGAATTTCTTGTCTCTGTCTGCCTTCTTCTTCTCCTCTTCCGATAGAAGTTGATGACCTTTGCCATCCGGGGTCTCAACGATCCGTTCGGTTGTCTCAATGGGTTTCATCACTTCATCAAAAGGTTTCTTCATCTTAGGACTGTCAGACTTGTCCGCTTGTTTGGCCTCAATCGCGATTTGTTCATCCACGTCGGCCAACTTCTGACTCAAGGTCACCTGTCTCGGCTTCGAATCGACCTTTCCTTTGTGTTGGTCAGGTGCTTTCTTGGGCGACTGCTTCCCCTCAATAGGAGAAGTCTTCTTCACATCCGCCTTGGCTCGAACTGGTTTGGTTGGGGTCTGCGTTGCAGGACTGGTCTGTTGAGTCTTCGCTGGTGTCTTGGGAGTCAAAGCAACTGAAGCGAAAGTCTTGGCCTTCGCTTGTTCAGGACTGGGAGCATGGTGGCTCACCATCATGGATCCAGGTTGATGTTTTGGATCCGACGACTCGAGAAGCATGTCCACAGCCACCACCATGTTGATTTTGTGTCCTTGTTGAGGCGTTGCCTGTCGATGTGCAACTTGGGTGGAAAGAGGAACCTTGGATTTCTGTTTGGGGCTAGCAGTCCTGGTAGCCTGCAAACTTGTAGGCTTTGGAGAAAGAGAACACGCGTTGCGACCTGTTGGACAAGGTGCTTTGCTAGCAGGTGGAGGAGCAATGTTCGTCTACTTGCACTTGTTTCCAGTCATCACCTTGGTTTCTTCCTTGTCAGCACCGACTTTGTCCTTCTCGAGAAAGACTTCACCTTTGTCTTCAGGATCGCATTCATCGTCACTGTCCGAAACGTGTTGTGGTCCCTCTGGAGCATGAAAGTCGTCAATCAATCGGCGCCGGTTTGTGTTGAAATCGGTGAGACCAGATAGGTTCAATTCTTGTTCACCAACAATGCCTTCGTCACCGGTGCCTGCAACTGCATCTGTTCAATCGGCATTGACTGTCTCTTCGATGGATGATGTGAAGCCACATGCTCGGAGCTGGAACTTGTCTTCATCCTCGTCGTCTTCAGATTCGGAGAAGTGAAGCATCCCTTCGAACGTCTCAGCTGTGGACTTCTGTTCGATCAACTGATCTTCTGACACGTCAGGGTCGTCGATCTCACCTCTTGCATCAACAGCCAGCACTTCTTCCATGGTGGCAGGAACATCAGGATCTTGTTCTTTCTCGTCATTCGAATCACTGAACTCCAACAAACCTTGGATCTTGTTTCCAAAACTGTGCATGTTGACTTCGAGGTCCACCACTGACTCTTCATCAGAACTGTCTGAGTCTGGCAGCTCGTGAGTGCACACTTGGAGGCGAGTGTCAGCTTGCTGGGCTTGGAGCATCATGTCAAAATTGACTCCTTCGTCCTCACACATCTTTCGAGCAGTCTCCGCGTCAGATGCTTGGAGTGTTTCGAAATTGTTTGCCTCGATCGACGTTTCTTCTTCCTCTTCAGGGTCATCGAATGCCAGGTCGTGTTGTTCAGCTTCCAACTCTCCATCAGAGTCATCGAAAATCAAATCATGTTCCTTGGCATCCATCTGGTTGACTTCGGAACCTTGGGCTGCATGCTCCTTTCCTTTGTTGAAGTGGTGCGCAGTGATTTTTGTCTTGGCTGGATCCGACAATTGATCCCATGCCTTTTTGTCCAAATCTCCTGACGCATTCCAAGTTTCGCGATTCATGAAGGCTCCAGACTGATTGACTTGCATTTGATTTGCTTGGCGCTTGTTGTTCTGGGTCTTCTTGAATCCGGTGATCTTGTTGCCATTCCTGTTTCCAAGGCAACGGCCTGTCTTGGGATCGCGCTGATTCATCACATTTGCCTCGAACCACTCGTCGAGGTCTTCTTCTTGTGTCTTCATCGAAGTCTTGAGCATTGATCTCACAATCGAGTTCATGGTCAGTAGCGCTTCGACGACAGTTGCGGCCTGAGCGAATTCTTCCATTGTCACAGACTTGGGCTTGTTGGGCAAGGAGAGCGACAAACTGGCGTGGAGTGATCTTGTCTGACAGACCTGTCAACGCTTCAGTCTGACGGCGCAGAATCAGAACATTCGCTAGATTGGGAACGTTTGCTATCGAGTTCTGCAGCATGCGGACTCCCTGCATGTCATTGATCTTCAAATCAGGGCACATCTCATTGAACTTGTTGACCTTGTCTTCGTGGAACGTGAGGTGCCCCCCTTGAGTTCGATTCCATTTCCCATCGTCAAGTCCAGTGCCCGTCAACCATCCTGGAACAGCATCGCCATTCAAAGAGGTGGACATGGACTTGTCATGGGCATTGCATGTCAGCTGTCAATCAAGGGCAGTGTCTTTGGTCTTGGAATGGGATTTGACAATCGACTTGGCCTCGTGATGTGGCATGTTGTCTGGGAGTGCCTTGCGCAGAAAACTCTGTTGCGCCTTGTGCAAATCCACATCGGTGACAACATGACTTGGGTCGACCAAATGAGCAAGGTTCTGTGCTTCGAGAGTGATTAAGAACACATCCTTGCAATCCACCCAGTTGTTGGCTTCACGAAAGGGCTTGAAGTCTTGTGAGCTTGGCTTGACCAACTTGTTCCAATCCGAAAGACCTTTGTTGTGAGAGACAGCCAGGCCCCATGGTGCAATCTCCTCAGCAGGATCACACTCGGAGTTGCAGAAAATCTTGAATTGCACCAGCAATGTGGTGTCAAGGACATCAACACCTCCACGCTTCTTGTGGGACTCATGATGACAGAAGGCAAGAAATGCTCGCAGCGTCATCTTGAAATTCAACTCCAATGGGACAAGGGCTCCTCCCTTCTCGTGCTGCAGGCCATCGATGTCAGCTGCCGTCATGTCAATGAAATCCATGTTGAATTGGGAAATGCCATCGCGTTTCAAAGCAAGAACGACAGGATGTTTTTTCCAATGGGCATGCGGCACACCGCAAACATTGACGAGGGCAGTCAACAAACGAGCCTCATCAGCTGCTTTTTCCTCCACTGGAGTCACAGCAACGACAGCAGATGCCGTTCCCGTTGTTCCGCTCATTGTCTCTTGGAACTCAACTGCGACTGTCAGTCTGTCAAACAACACTTCTTCACTGTCAAATCAACCAAACAAAGGGACGAAACACAGCAAACAACACCTTGGAAAATAAACTTTCCCACTCTGATGTTTCACCAAAAGAACAGATGCTTTTGCACGCAAATTTGAAAGTCATGAGCATTGGACTGCCATGGAAACAGCTCCATGTTTTCCAACAAGATCGACATCTTCATTGGCAAGATTGCTTGCACGGTGCGCATGTTTTGTCATGGTGAGACACTCTTGTCACCACATGCCCGCAGGATTGTGCAACATCATGATGGAACACGTCGTGGGAACTCAGCGTTTCTGTTCCACTTTGTGTTCCGGATTGGATCTTGTGTCTTTTCTTTTGGGGCGCACATCAGTTCTTGGTCCAGAACTCGGGACACCACTCTGATTCGTGGACTGAATCACGGGTGAAATCGCGCCATTGTCAACCCTGTTCTTCCACTTCCCATTGCAGACCTCTGTGGACTGCAACTGTCTGTGTGTTTGCCATTGTCCTGTTCTTTTCAGCCATGATGTCATCTCTGGTTTCACAACAGGGGAGAGTGTCTGAGGGCCAGCTGGGCAACCTGCTGTCTGCATGATGCATGAATCCGCAAGAACGGGCTTGCGAGGTGAACCCACGTGTGCAGACAAGGAGACAGCATCGACTTGAGCTTGTGAGCGACCCTCTGCAAGACCTCCCTCATCTGAATTGTCATGCTCTGTCTGGTCTGATCAGATTGGTTTTTGTCACCACTCAACATTCTCTTTTTCTTCACCATGGACAGCATGGACCACACATGAATGCATCAGTGGAGGTTCTTGCCAGGACTTTCACCAGGACTTTCACGTCGAAGAAGAAATGAGTTTGAACAAGCGATGTCAGTCGACGTCTCCTCCAATCAAATTGTGGCATCTTTTGCTGTTTGCGTGGCTGAAAAAGACTTGTTCAGTGCCGCATGCAGGGTTTCAACCACGTCAGTCAAGCTTTCATCGTTCATCTCTTGCGCTGCACGCAGCAGTGCTGCCATTGCTGCGGCACTGGACTCCAGCTGGATAGCTGGCTGCCAGGAGCACAGCAGCTGGCTGTCAGCGATTGGTGTTGACAATCCATCCACTGGCGTCAACGATCGATCTGCTCCGCAGCTGATGCAACAGCTGGCCAGCAGCTGTCGATCCATGGTCACAGCGCATCGCACCAATGTTCTGCTGCTGGTGCGGTGCCAGTGCTAGCTAGCGGTGCCTGGTGCTGCTTCTGCAGTTGATGAAACCCGACCGGCCCCGTTGAGACCCTGGGTCATTTTTTCTCCCAGGAGTTTTTTGAATTGAATGGGTTGTGCGGCACTCAACACTTGTCATGACGTCACAGTGAAATTTGGATTGCTCCTGGGTTTCTTCCTGGCAGAAGTCCTGGCAACTCATTGAGAACCCCTACCACATCGAGAACCCACAATGAGTCGCTGGTCATGGCATGGAGTGCAGAATGCACAACAGGGAGTTTGAAAGGTTTCCATTTTGTGACATTCTATTCGCATGAAGTTCGGCTACTGTATGAGGTGTTTGCCTGCCCAAATCCCCTCTCCCAAACTGAAAGACAACAACAAACACAAAGGTCAAGGATGTCGTTTGAGTACTAGTAGTGGGATCACAAGAATACTGTTATCAGACAAGCCCAATAAATCTTCTTTAAACAAAATTATAAATGTCTTCATCATTCCTGCATTTACTGAAAGACAACAACAAACACAAAGGTCAAGGATATCTTTTGGGTAGTGGGATCACAAGAATGCTGTTATCAGACAAGCCCAGTAAATGTCCTTTAAACAAAATTACAAATTTCTTCATCATTCCTGCATTTTGTTGAATTTCTTTGTTGAATTTCTTCATCATTCTGCTGCGTCTTGTCGAACCTTCAGAAAACCAAGATTAAAATGATGAAATGCAGCCTTTCCCAATAACTGCATAGAAGGAATATCTGTAAAAAGAAAAATGGTTGTCCTCGTCATCACACAAATCATGAATGCCACCATTTGGGAAATCTTTACGGTCATCATACATTTTTTGACGTTCTTTCTCAATTCCAGCTACACCCTCTTCCTTTCTCATAGTGTGATGCCACCCCAATTTTGCATCTACATTTGATTGTGGAATGGTATCACCAACCAAAACTTTTCTTAGTGCACCCTCTGGCCAAGGTGTCCAACTCCACTTTGTGATGAATCCATCCTGAGTTATGTTCTTAATGATTTGGACACCAGTCATATCAGTGTTGTTTTCGTAGAAATGCCGACCAGCAGTGTAAAAATGGCTCTGGGTAGTTCCTAAGTGCAGGTATCTACCCCCCCCCTCCCCCATGAATTGATGTCTCTGTTCAATCAATGAAGAGAAATGTTTTAGAGGGTGCGAGTCATCTCCAACCATGACCAAAAACTTATAGGTGAGAACCATGGGTATTCCCTCTGCATCTATCTGCTTTTTGAAGAGTTGAGCTCTGAAATTGGGCTGGACAAGGAACTCAGTGGTTGTCAAACCAATGTGCCAGTCATTTGGCTGAGTTTTTTCCCACTCCATTACCTGAGTGTCAGTCTCCACAGCGTCAAATGAGCTACCAGTTGTTGAATTCACTACCTTCCAAGATGGTGGGGCATATTTCTCTATCAATTCCAATGTTTTATCATTGCTTTCGAAGTCAATGAGAATGGCATTGTCAAACATTGGAGCATGTTGAATTATGAAAAAGGGCATCAACAGCTCTTCATTGCGCTGGTGTGTAAGGAGCAGAACCTTTCGCCTGCTTGAATCTCTGATTGGATTTGGTATTGGAGTGGGGAAATATGGCATTTCACGCAAAAGTGTTTTCACATTATTGGTGATTTCAAATGTCAAAAGATGGGGCTTGGGAAATGGAACCAGTAGCTTGAAGTCTTCCCTGATTCCAACTAGATTTGAAGATAGTTTCTCAATAATTTCATCCAGAAAATTCCACGCCAACACCACTACAGCCACAGGCTTTTTAGAATCCAATGTCTTTATTTTTTCAGTGGCAACTAATGGAATTGATGTTCCGGGACAAAATGTGTTCTGCTTCAATTGACCATCATCGAGGACCCAGTCTATTAAACTTTGTTGACCATCAAAGTCTTGTCCATCTAACATGAAGTGAAGAAGTGTCATTCCCTTCGCTGCTGCACCATATGCACCAACCTGATAGCCTGCCTGCTTCATGATTGAAATTTCAGATAAAATCCACTGGCGAATGCTGTTTGCGCGGGTCATAAATTTATCACCAAAGAACTCATCTGTAATGCCATCATTTTGTTCTTCCTGGAGCCGCTGTGCCATGGTGGTTGCAATTTCTTGTTTATTGCTGTTTAGGGTTGACAAATTTTGTTCTTTCAACTCCATGGTTACCAAACAAGATTCACCGTGAATGGGTGTTGTCTCAAATGCAACCACATGGAGGTTTGCCATCTGGCTTGCTTTAAAGAAAGAATGCCCTGTAAAAAATGATATGTGTTCATGATACACAGTGTCAAACTGGCCAAGTTGTTGCATATTGCACTGAGATGTCTGGATATATAATTTTGTTCTCGGCCCCATAATTTTTGCACATGCTCGGAGAAACGAAACTGGATCAGGCACATGAGCAAATACATTTTGTGCCACGATGGCTGTGAGATCGTTACCAACTGGTAACTCGGGAAAGGACAGTGGCCAAAAACCAATTTGGATGGTGTGGTTCTGTTCCCTGGCCAATTGGGCGAGATTCTCTGCTGGGTCAACTCCATAGGTGTTCCAACCCAGGGAACGAAACTGGTTTAGCTGGGACCCATCGTTGCAGGCCAATTCAAGAATGCTTCCTTTGGTTTTCCCTGATTCTTTAACAACCTTCATGGCAAGCCATTCAAAATGTTTCTGTAGTGTGGCACTTGTGCCAGACTGATACAAGTAATGCTGGAATAGGTCTTCTCGACTTGCAACATGGGAGAGGTGGTAATGGTTACAAATCCTGCATCTCACCAGCCTGAGTGGAAACCTTGGAGAAACCATTGACTTGGATTTTTCTGTTTGGAAGTCATTGGCAAAAGGCTGCGTGCCAAGGTCCAGAACTAACTGTTGGTCCCTTGATCCACAAACTGGACAAGGAATGGATTCTTTACCTTTGTGGCTTATCTTCACGTGGGGCCCTTTGGGAGTTATGCTCTCAGGTATGTTTTTGTCCAAATTATCTATAGTTTCTTCCAGAGACCCTTTGAATGTAAAGTTAAGTGCTTTTTCAAAAGCTTTGGGGCTGATTGTAAACCCAGATGCTTCACTTGTATTTTCTTTGGGAAGAATGTCTAATGTAGCACCTGTTTTTGATGCAACAGTAGTGGCAACTTTCAGAATTGATGCATGGAAAGATGCTAGATTCCACACATCAAGTCCATTTTTTCTACCTTCCTTGTCCAAGAGAAGGGCTTCAACTGATCTTACTAAGTCATCCAGTGACAGAAACGACCTCATTGAATCATAGTTCTGTACAGTCAGGACTCCTTTTGTGTATGCACTCTTCAAAAGACTTGGAAAGAGAAGATCTGTTCGTTGTGCAGGAGACAGACCAACCACAGTTCCAAAGCGAAGTATGGAGATTTTTGGGCTATCAGATCCCAATGCCTCTGTGACTTTTTTAATTTGTACTTCTCTGTTGTACATTGAGGAAGAGTACTCATCCAAAAGATCAACAAAAACTGTGTCTTTTTCATTAGCTCCTATGTTACCCTCGGATACTGCACTCGTTGATGCAGTAATAAGATGCTGAGTGGATTTCATTTTTTCAATCAATCTTAGCAAGGCACCTGAGTTCTCTTGAAATCTTTTTTCTGACGAAAGTTCAGCACATGCACTCCTTCCTGTGCATCCTCCCAGAAAAACAATTGCATCAAATATCTTGATTTGATCTGAAGTTATCGAATCACTGTGCAATTTCACTGCTTCAATGGATGGAACACTAGGGTTTTTATCAAAGGCAGTCACAATAAATCCTGCAGAAATCAAATGTTGTGTAAGGAATGAACCTACATTCCCTGTGCTGCCAATTATTGCAACATGCTTTTTCAGGTCGTTTTTATCTGTTGCACCATGTCTGATTGGACTGGGTGGAATTCTTGGCTTTGGAACTCTCAGGCTGACAAGAACAAGAATCAAGGTTGTGAGATACAAGAGAACAAATTTTCTGGGCTTGTACTTGGACAAATTGAAAAGTCTGTTCATGAGAAGTTTCCTGGCTCCTGTCTTCATGATGCGGAAGAAAAGGATAAAATAATGTCACTGCTTCTTTTTTTTTGGAATAAATAATTTAGAATTAATTGAGGAATGAGACCTCAACCCAAGTGTTCAAGGTTGAAAAATATCTGATCCAAATGGTCACTTGTGGAGTCAGCAAGCACAGCTGCAACAGCATCATGCATAGGCAATCAACGCTAATGTAAAAGTGTGTTGGAGACAAAAAGGTGACTTCTCAGTGTCATATGACCATACAAACCTTTCTGTTTTAACAGCACCAATTAAGATGCCCAAGTCAACCTCCAGTGAAGCCTTCTTCACCGCGGTTCTGGCAAGGGCAGGAGGAGGTGGGAGATGGAGAACATTGACATGACAAAGTGCAGTTGTTGCGAGGCATTTTGACGACGGTTCGAACGGGGTGTTTTCCCTCTTCCCACAACTCATTGGACCCCACAACACGACGAACAGGAGAGACAATGAGGGGGTCGCTCCCCCTCATGTTGGAGACTTTGGACGATGCGACATCAGGTGGAGCCCTTGGCACAGATGCAACAGTTGTTCAGCAGCGTTCCTTGGTGGAAGCCCTTGAAACAATGCAGGCAAACCCTCATTGTTGGTTGATCCCAACTGCATCTTAACTGATCAGTTGTCAGGCTCCGACATCCAAAAGGATGTCCATCTGCAAGAGAGGAGGAGGACAAAGCAATGGCATCAGCCACCCTCTCTGCTGCACACCGGCAGGAGATTGACAAACAAAGGCTACAAAGAGCTGCAGTGGCGCTGTTGGACTTGGCGCCAGTGTTTGGACAGGAAGCCTTCAAGTGGATCGTTTCAGCCAATGAGCGATTGGCATTGGGCAACTTGCTTGACTTCTGCTTCAGGAGAGTCATCGTGGGGGAGGATGCCACGGCGCCACCGGGAGAGGTTCTCCAGAAGGGTTTGTTGCACTTTTTCCAACTCGGGAGAGAGTGCATCCTGCAGTTTTTTTCATGCTGCGTTTCAGCACCGGCCCTGCATGCTTTGCACACACTATGACTTCTTTTGAAATGCTCCCTTTGAAATTCTTTGACCATGATGGTTTTCGTGTTGACGATGCCGCTGCCAACAGCTCCTGCCCCCCTTCTCCACCACTCCACCATCGCTGTGGTTAGGTTCGATGGGGTGGCCATCGCCGTCGCGCTGCCTCAGGCGCGGCGATGTGTTGGACAGCCATCTTGTTCTCCTTTGTTGCCAGTCCATCTCCAGTGGCAGCTTTGCAATCTCGCGTCTCCGTGACAAGAGCTTCTCCCTCATGTTGCCTCGCATCGACACTGCAACTGTTGGATGTCTGTGTGGAGATCTGCATGTGGCGACAAAGATCAGTGCGCTGGAAGAAGTGAGCTCTGTGTTGGAGCCTGTTGTCTGCTCTGCTAGCCAGACGTCGATGTCACAGCATTGGTGCGCCGAAGATCTCTCTCGTGAATGAGGTTCAATGTGGGACTGGGACTGAATGGAGAGGTCTGATTGGCCAACA
>ENA-ORBV01017549-ORBV01017549.1-microbial-mat-metagenome-genome-assembly--contig:-NODE-17549-length-10217-cov-5.014596_pt1 | contig 10217 bp, 7 predicted proteins | sample MGYA00237777_ERZ505514 | MGnify/ENA primary metagenome ERZ505514 (study PRJEB26160, sample SAMN06269048) | microbial mat metagenome | isolation source: Oligotrophic lake microbial mat | place...
ATGCTGCAGCACGTCTATAGTGAAATTCGCGGGGAATGGACGCTCGAACTCGAAAAAGAATATATCCGGGCGCGAGCGCTCGAGCCCACCTTCCTCGCGTTTGCGCACGACCCCGCCCGCCGGGGCGCGCTGCTTCGGGAGATGTCGGCGGAACGCTGGCGTGAAGCGTGGAAGCGCTACGAAACGCTACGATTCGCCCGCCTCTGCCATTACCTTCGTGTGCGGAAGCCAGAGGCAGTGATCGGATATTCGATGTTTATATATCGACTCAGCGCCGCCGAACTCGCCGCCGCCGTCGCAGGATCAACCATCCAGTGGCGGGATGCGATCGAGCAGGTAATCACCCACGGGAAAGTCACTGACCAGTGACGGTGACGACCGCCGTTGGATCGACCCTGACGAGCCGGCTCAGCTGAATCCAGCGCCCCCCGAATCGTTTGCGTGTTATGGGCTCAAGTCGAAAATTTTGCGGCAGCTCGTCCTCGGGATCCACTCCAAGGTCCCCGGCGGCAGACGTGGGTCGCAACACCTGAGCCACCACGACCTCGTGAAACGTGCCCTGCTGCAGGTGCCACTGGATCTGAATTCCGCGTGCGCGGGCGGCGGTCATAGTGATCGCGGGTACGCGGTTGAGCAGAAATGGCATAGTGGCCTTACTCGTAATAACCAAAAGCGGATGCTTCCGGGCAGTGATGTAGTCGAGCTCCCAATCCAGTTCATGCATCACCAGATTATTTTCGGTGTAAAGTCGACGCGCGTAGGCAGGCGCTCCAACCATGAGCATCCATCCCATGAATATTGCCGTCCCGATTTGCACGCCGGGAACGCGCTTGCATTCGAGCGAATGTACCAACCATCCCGCCAGCAGCGTAAGGATCAAATAGAGCGGAAGCGCAAAACGAGCAGCTATCGGCTCGTCCAGGCGGCTCCAATAATAAAACATCAACAGCGCAAGATTCGCGGCGACGGCGACCGCGAATGTCCCGACCACTACAACGGCGGGCGACACCGGCGGCCCGAGGGCGTGAGACCCATTCCGCTCCTCCCTACTCGTCGGGCTCGTCTTCGCCGTTCCAGGCATCGATTCTCGATCGACTCCATATTGTCGGATGGCAGATTCCCGTACTCGCCATTGCTGCACGTAACAGATTACAACCCAGACAATGCCACCGAGCCCAAGCAGCGTCAGTGCTAGCGAACTTGCCTGACCGGGCGATACACTGAAAAAGAAGTTACGCGCGCCTTCCAGATTACCCGCGATATACTGCCAGCCGAATCGCGCGGATTCGCCCTCCCGCAGCTGCCATAGGACGGGCGTGCTTCCGACATATCGATCATGCCACGCATAGGGGACAAGTAACAGCGGTGCAATCAAAGCCGGCCAGGGAAGTTGCACGCGCTTCGACCGCCACCAACCCAACCCAATGACCACGGCCACCGGTAATACGAAAATAACCGACTCGTAGCGACACTGGGCCAGCAGCACTGAACCGAAAATCAGCAACGCCAGCCGGTCGGGAGTGGGCTCTCGCAAGTAAACAACTGCGCAGACCATTACGACGGCGATCATCGCGAGGTTGTGCAGCTCCATACTTGCACCCGTAGCATTTTGACCAAAAACCGGCAGCGTGGCGAGTAGGACAACGCCGAGCGCTGCAGCAGCCTTGCGCCGCGTAAGGGCGTGCACGAGCCACGCCACCAGCCCCAGCGCCAATGCGGCGAGCGCGCTATTCAGAAAATATACATTCTGAACCCTGAAGCCGGTCAAATCATGCAGGAGTGAAAGCAAAAAGGTGAAAAAATACGGTCTCTTGTCCAGAAACGCATCCGTCGCGAGCCAGGTCCCGGCAAAGTCGTAAGCGCGATTCGGCGTCGCCACTTCCTTAGTCACGTGCATGTGCCACGCGGTACCCTGCAGTACGTATTCATCAAACAGCACTTTATGCGCAAACGAATCGCTCCAAAGTGCGAATGCTGTCCCGCCCAACACGGCGGCCCCGATCCAGCCAGGGCGCCGCAACCACCGGACGATGTCATCCCGATGTGGGCGGATCACTCGCAACGCATACAGGATGAACGCAACAAACATCGCGAGGATGTAATAATATCCACCCCGCATGATCAAACGCTCGATCATTGAAGGAGGCACGAGGACAAACCCGATCAGGAAGGCCGCAATCGCCATCCCCCCAAAGCCCAGCAGCCTTCCCCGCGAGTCCCCAGCAAGGAGAAGTCGAAGCTGGGCATTCATGAGGTCGCCGGCTTTGTCACGGCAGCTGTTTCATATAACTCTGCATGAAACGATGCCGTGCCTGATCAATCTCTGCGCGGTCTCTCGGGACCTGGGCCAGTTGTTCAGGTTCATGGGACAACGAGTGCTCACCTTGCCGGACCTCTTTCACCCGACTGATACGCGAGATCGTCAGCAATTGCAGCCGCTGCTCCACCACCGGCTCGAGCACGAAATCCGGCCCGAGATCGTCGCCTTCCCGAATACTTTGCCTCCCCGTATCCGCGTCCACCGTGAGGCGCTGGAATACATAGACGTCGGAGAACGTGCGATTCCGGAGATGGAATGCGATTTCCACCTGCCGCTTCACCGCCACCACGGTGGGCGTGGCCGACACCCCATGCACCACCCAAAGGGTCGCATCGTTGTCGATCATCAGATAATCAGGACGCGGCTGCGACTTGATGAAGTCGCGCCGCCAGGCCGTTTCGCGTCCGGGCAGATACTCCTGACTGTAGGCATGCGCTGCCATTGACGGCACACTGCGCGCCAGGAGGCCAACCAGGGCCAAACCAAACACTGAACGCATCACGGCCGGTTTCGCGAATTGCGGCAGGACCGCCAGGATGGCCAACACCATGCCCAAATGAGTGGGCAGACTCAGCCGCCGGATGACGGGATCATCGAACTTGCCCCAGAAATAACACATCATGAGCACAAACTGCGCTGCGAATCCCAGCGCAAACAGGGTTACGGCCACACTGATGGGAGCCTCCGTTTTTAATGCGCGGATACGCTTCACGACGAGCAACAGGAAAAACGGCACGGCCAGCCAGCCCAGCACCGATAGGACCAACGAATTGGGCTGATCGGTGATGGGAGCGAAAAAGAACTTTATCGCATGCACCAGATTCTCCGGGACGTAGTCGGCGGCGAACGGCTTGGAATATCCGGGTTTGCTGAACATTTCCCAAGCGGAGGACCGCAGGTCAAATATCCGATGCTGCAGCGGGTAATGCAGCATCAAGAGGGGCGCGATAATAAGCGGCCAGGGAATCGTTGTCTTCCCTTCCTGTATCCAAATCCAAATCACGATTAGCGCCACCGGGCCGAGAAAGATACAGGACTCATATCGCACCTGCGCCATCAGCAGGCCTGAATAGCAAAAGGCGATGAGTGAAACCGCATCGCGTTTGGCGACATAGCGGGCTCCGAGGAGCAGGGTGCCCAGAATCATCACCAGATTGAGCAGCTCAAACCCGGCGCCGGTGCTGTTGTGTCCCAGCAGGGGAAGTCCCGTGAGCAGCACGACCGCGATCCACCCCGCGACCCGACCAGCAAGCAATTTACCGGCGACACAAACCAGCCCGAGAAAGAGAAACGTCAGGGCAGCGTTTAAAATCATGGGATTTTCCGGCCGATAGCCGCTGACATCGTGCACGAGCGACACGAGGAACGGAAAGAAGAGCGGGCGTTTGTCCACCATACCCTCAACGATCGTGAACGCCCCATGAATGTCGTTGCCGCGGAGCGGCGTGAGCACGGTCTTGTCGAGATGCATACTCATCGACGTCCCGAGCAGCATCAGCTCATCCATCACAATCTTGAACCCGAACGACTCGTGCGCCAGCAGCACGACTCCACCGATCAGGACGAGAGCAACCGAGGCCCAGTCGAGGTTAGCGGGCCGGATCGCGCGCAACTCACTACCAAAGCTGCGCCACAACGACCAAATCCAGATGGCGAACGCGACCAGCACGAACCAGAATCCAGCGTACGAAACCAAAGCGAGCGCCTGGGCGTCGGGGATCGCAAAGAAGGCCAGAACCACCGCAAGCAATGCGGTCAGAACAAGCAGCCAGAAGCGCCGGTCGGAAGCGAAGCGGCGGATCACTTCAGAAAGCATGGAAGGCATCAAGCAACCAGCGGGCTCAAGGGCAAGCGAGCTTACGTGCGGCGGCGCAATTTACCGGAACATAAAAAAACCGCCCGGGTTAAGGGCGGTTTGTTCACTAAAGGCGCTTGAGCGTATCAGGGCGCGTAGGTAATGGTGCGCAAGCCGGCGACTCCCGTAATGGTAATCGTGACGCCCTGCGTGATATCTGTCGGATAACTCTCATTGGCGACCGTCGAAAGTACCTTCACGTAGTTGTTCGACCCGACGAGGTTTGCTATAGCCACCGTCGAGACTCCATTTTCTAAGAAGTACTGGTCAGCCGCCGATGCGAGCTGTCGGGCATTGTTCAACACTGCCTTGTCCTGAGTAGCACTGCGGACCTTTTGAAAGGCTGGGAGTGCGAGGGTCGCGAGTAAACCAATCACCACGACCACCACCATGATCTCCACGAGCGTGAAGCCACGAACCTGCTTTTGAGGCGATTGCATTTGAATTGGATCCTTCTCCCTCGATTCAGTCTCGCCGGGCGGCTCTGCACGATGGGAGCGCCTCAGCTTAGCCCCCCGACCCATAGGGCGCGAGGGAACATCTTGGAAAAGCCGCCCCCGTTGGCGGCTCCTTGGAGCAAGAATGCGTTAAGGGTGTTAGGGAGCGTAGGTGATCGTTCGTGAACTCGCGATACCGGTGATCGTGATCGTCGTACCCTGGGTATAATTGGTCGGATACGTTTCGCCCGCGACGGTGTTGAGCGCTTTCACGTAGGAGTCAGCGCCAATGAGGTTGGCTGCGGCCGTGGTGCTCACGCCAAACTCCAAGTAATATTGATCAGCCGCAGCTGCCATCTGGCGGGCATTATTCAAAACTGCCTTGTCCTGGGAGGCCACGCGGACCTTCTGGAATGCCGGGATCGCCATCGCGGCCAGGAGGCCGATAATGACAACCACGATCATGATTTCGACTAGCGTAAAGCCCTTCTGGGCAGAGTGTATTTTGTTCATAGGATACTGTCTTCGGACGAATAATAACTAATAATAAACGCTCAATTGCGAGCAGTGGACCAGACCATGGGCGCCAAGCAGTTAGGAGCAAAGGGAAACGACCCCATAACCGTAAGCGGTTACCCCTAGGGTGCTTTCCTTACCTCTATAGTAGTTACTCTGCTCGCTTCTTCCGCTTTACTGATGACTTTTTAACAACTGCACCGCGCCGCTTCGCGGCGGCAGGCTTCTTTTCCACAGGCTTCTTTTCCACAGGCTTCTTTTCCACAGGCTTCTTTTCCACACGCTTCTTTTTAGCGGAGGGTAAATACACTGAAGGCCGAACTTCAACTGCATCGCGCCACAGGCGCTCCAGCCCGTAGAGCTCCCGTTTCTCGGCTAAAAACAAATGGATCATAACGTCGAACGCATCGACGACGAGCCAGCCGCTCTCCTGGCGAGCCTCGATTCCGATGATTTTCACGGCGGCGGCATCCAGTGCCTTCTCGATTTCAACTCGCAGGGCCCGCAGATGGGGCTCCGAGGTGGCCGTGGCCAAAATGAGGTAGTCGGTGATCGACGACTGCTCCGACACATCCAAGACGGCAAGTTCACCCGCCTTCTTTTCGTCGAGCACTCGACAGCACGTTTGGACTACGCTCAACGATTCGTTCTTCTTGGGTTTCATTAGGGTCGCGATACAGGGAGTGTTCTTTGATGTAAACAATGGCCTTATGGGGCACAAAGTAATCCAGCGACAAGTTTTGCCGCGTTCGTTCTCTCAACTCGGTGGAACTGATCGCCAGCAAATGCCCATCACATCGGTGCAAACGCAACCCTGGGATGTCTGCTCGTGCTCTCACCGGATAACCGGGCCGCTCCAGAAAAATGAATTCAACCAGCTGGGCCAGCTCCCCAATATCCTTCCACAAATGCAGCTTCGGCAGCTGATCTCCGCCGATGACCCAGTATAAATCATCGTTGGGGTAGAGGCTGCGAAAATACCGGGCGGAGTCGATCGTGTAACTCACTCCTCCACGTTTCAGCTCCACATCGCAAATCTCGAACCGGTGATCCCAACCGATCGCCAGCTGCAACATCGCGAGCCGGTCAGCCGACGCTGATTGCACATCATTGGGCTTAAGCGGCGCCTGAGCGGCGGGCACGAAAATCAGACGATCAAGCTTGTGCTGTTCGTAAGCGTCCTGAGCGGCGAGCAGATGGCCAAAGTGCACGGGATCAAAGCTCCCGCCGAGAAATCCTATTTTCACCGTTCGCACCGTGCCGAGCGCCTGAAAACGGGCAAGGACCTTTTCCGGCGTCCAGGGAGCGACGGGAACTGCACGACGGCACGGAGCTTCCACCATGCCCCGGGCCGCCGGCGCAAGGGGCGCGGATTTCGACTCGCTGAGCGGGCAAAACCCCCGCCAAGGTTCGCGCCACACGTGCGGTCCTGGTCGGCCCCACTTACCCGGGCCGCTGAGGTACCCAGCCTCGTGAGGGGAGTATCTCCCGGTTGGCGGTGGCAGCCACCGCGGCGGCGAAGGGACTCGCCGCCCTACCCATCGTGAACTATGAAAAGGTAGGGCGCGGACCCCGCTCCGCGCCGGAACCGGAACCGCCTACCGGCAGATGCGCCTCCTCGCGGGGAGTCTCGAGATTCAGGCTCGATTCGCCCGCGGCCACCCTGATAGAACCCCAACTCGAGTATGCCCGGGTGGCGGAATGGTAGACGCTTCTGACTTAAAATCAGCTTTCCGAAAGGAAGTGCCGGTTCGACTCCGGTCCCGGGCACCACTCATCAGTTCACCGCACGCTGTCGTTTGAAGGATCCAACGCGGTGCAAGCCTCCGCCTGGACCGCATCGCCCGCCTGAACTCGGATGTCTGGTGGGACCGGGTCCGCCCTCGGCCGCACCCGACGACAGCGGAGGGGCCGGCTCCCATCGAACCTGAACCTCAAGATCGGTACGTCCCTGTATCCATCGTAACCGCAGTTCGCGGGAGCCCGCCGGGTAGGACAAAATACCGGGTATTCCATCGGGAATTTGGTTGCTGTAACATTTTCGGCTGCGGCCTTTGATTAGAACCCAATCCACAGCCGCCTTAAATCGGGATGAGGTTCACTTTCTAGACCACTCACCGTTGTACTATATGCTCGCGGTCGGAAGTGCTCCACGCCAACACCGTTCTACCCAACCAACCCTTGGTTACGCCGAAGTCACCCTGGCGATCGGCCGCCGCTTTCACCCATAATGCAACTCAAAAACTCCCTTCAATGGGGCGCCGCTGCTTTGGCGGCGACCGTCCCATCCGCCCTCCGCGCCAGCGAGGCGAATATTCAAATACCGGATCTCACGCACGTCTCATTCCTCAATGGTTCTCTCACCGGAATGAACGTACTGATGATCGGCTTGGTCGTGTGCGTGCTCGGCGCCGTCTACGGCTGGGTTCAATACCTCCAGACCACAAAACTCGCGGTTCACCCGTCAATGCGTGCGGTGTCGCAGCTGATTTGGGAGACCTGCAAAACCTATCTCTTCCAACAAGGGAAATTTCTCGCGGCGCTTTGGGTGCTGATCGGCGTTTGCATGGCGTATTACTTTGGCGTGCTTTCGCCGATGGGCCTCGGCGGCGTCATGGTCATTCTCCTCGCCTCCGTGGTCGGCATTCTCGGCAGCTATGGCGTGGCTTGGTTCGGCATCCGGATCAACACGGTTGCCAATTCGCGCGCGGCTTTTTCCGCGCTTCGCGGCAACGCCCTCGATACCCTGCTGATCCCGCTGAAATCCGGCATGAGTGTCGGCCTCCTGCTCGTTTCGACGGAGTTGTTTTTCATGATCTGCATCCTGGCGTTTCTCCCACTGGACCTCGCCGGCCCCTGCTTCATTGGCTTCGCGATTGGCGAATCCTTGGGCGCCTCGGCGCTACGCATCTGCGGCGGAATCTTCACCAAGATCGCCGACATCGGCGCCGACCTGATGAAGATCGTTTTCAACCTCCCGGAAGACGACCCGCGTAACCCCGGCGCGATCGCTGACTGTACCGGTGACAACGCCGGCGATTCCGTCGGACCCACCGCGGACGGTTTCGAAACGTACGGCGTTACCGGCGTAGCGCTCATTGCCTTCATTGCCCTCGCCATGGTTTCAGTGCCTTCCTTGGGCGCGGTCCTGATCATCTGGTTGTTCGCGATGCGTATATTAATGATCCTCACCTCCCTGGGGAGTTACTGGATCAACGACCTCGTGAGCCGCTCCGTGTGGGGCAACGCCCGCGACTTCAATTTGGAGCACCCGCTGACAAATCTCGTCTGGATCACGTCGATTGTGTCGATCGCCGTCACGTACCTCGCGAGCTACCTCCTGCTCGCCGATCTTCCCGGCAACGCCGGGTTGTGGTGGGTCCTTTCGACCATCATTTCTCTCGGCACGCTCGCCGGCGCCCTGATCCCGGAGTTCACCAAGATCTTCACCTCGACGGAGAGCCGACACGTCAAGGAGATCGTTACCTCGTCGCGGCAAGGCGGCGCGTCGCTCAATATTCTCTCCGGACTGGTGTCCGGTAATTTCTCCGCGTTCTGGACCGGATTATGTATTCTCGCCCTCATGGCGGGTGCGTACTACTTTTCCAACCACGCGGCGGTGCAGGCGATGATGCCGGCAGCCTTCCTCTTTGCCGCCCCGATTTTTGCCTTCGGTCTCGTTGCCTTCGGTTTCCTCGGCATGGGCCCCGTCACGATCGCTGTCGATTCTTTCGGCCCCGTGACCGACAATGCGCAATCGGTCTACGAGCTCTCGCAAATCGAGAGGCGCCCCGGCATCCGCGAAGAGATCGAACGGGACTTCGGTTTCACTCCGGACTTCGCTTCGGCCAAGCACCAACTCGAAAAAGGCGACGGCGCGGGCAACACCTTCAAAGCCACCGCCAAACCCGTCCTCATCGGCACGGCGGTCGTGGGCGCGACCACCATGGTCTTCGGCATCATCATGATGCTAAAAGGGATTTATCCCGACACGATCGAGAAACTCTCGTTGGTTCATCCCGAACCCATCATGGGGCTATTGATGGGTGGCGCCGTGGTCTATTGGTTCACCGGCGCCAGTACCCAAGCGGTCGTCACGGGCGCCTACCGAGCGGTCGTCTATATCAAAGATAACATGAAGCTCGATGCGGCGACCGCGACCACCGAGGCTTCGAAGGAAGTTGTCCGTATCTGCACGCAATACGCACAGAAAGGCATGATCAATATCTTCATTGTCGTATTCTGCTTCAGCCTATCGCTGGCATTTTTCGACCCGTTTTTCTTCATCGGATACCTGATCGGCATCGCGTTCTTTGGCCTGTTTCAGGCAATTTTTATGGCCAACGCCGGGGGCGCGTGGGACAATGCGAAGAAGATCGTGGAAGTGGAATTGAAAATGAAGAACACTCCACTCCATGCCGCAACGGTCGTCGGTGACACCGTTGGCGACCCTTTCAAGGATACATCTTCCGTGTCCCTCAATCCGGTGATCAAATTCACCACGTTATTCGGTCTGCTCGCGGTAGAAATCGCCGTAAAGATGGAGCCGCTCACCCGCCAAGTGCTGGGCGCAGCGATCTTCATCGTCGCGCTCGTCTTCGTGTACCGCAGCTTCTACGGCATGCGCATTCCGGTCGACCGGGCTGATGCTGCGGTCGTCGAAGCGCAGATGAAAAACGCGTGAGGGTCCGGTTGGTCAGCGGAGGAGCCGAGCAGGATCTGTTTCGCCCGACGTCAAACGCCGCCCGACGTGAGCGCGGGCGGCCCAAGCGGATGCGTGAAAAATGGTAAATCCATGCGGCTCATGAAGATCGCGCCGGGCCCACGCGGCCCGTCGGCGCTGGGAGGTGAAGCCTGGCCTCAACGTCAGCGCCACGGCCGGTTGGATGAGGGCACATCTGCCGGTTGGCGGCGGCGGCCACCGCGGCGGCGAAGGGACTCGCCGCCCTACCTATCCTGACCTTTGAAAAAGGTAGCGAAGGGACCCGCCGCCTTACCCATCGTGACCTTTGAGAAAAGGTAGGGCGCGGACTCCGCTCCGCGCCGGAGCCGGAACCGCCAACCGGCAGATGCGCCCGCTGGATGATTG
>ENA-ORBV01017550-ORBV01017550.1-microbial-mat-metagenome-genome-assembly--contig:-NODE-17550-length-10217-cov-4.575148_pt1 | contig 10217 bp, 8 predicted proteins | sample MGYA00237777_ERZ505514 | MGnify/ENA primary metagenome ERZ505514 (study PRJEB26160, sample SAMN06269048) | microbial mat metagenome | isolation source: Oligotrophic lake microbial mat | place...
TTCAAGCCGTCGCGATCACGCCCACGAATCGCCCTGAATCTAGGGGCCGTTGGTGCTTAAGAGATCGGGCATGGGGGATACCCACATAGCGATGCAGCAGCGCTCGCCACGCCGTTCGAAAGTCTACCGTCGGACCCGTCAACGGCAGCTGAAACTGTCGCGGGTCATCGAGCAACAGGTCGCAAAGCGGCTTACTTGCCAGCACTTGCGTGCTCACGCTCTGGGCGTTGAACAAGCGCGCGAGCCGGCGGCTGCGGTCCACCGAGTAGACGCGGCCGCGCGCCAGACGCCCCTGCAAGTCGGCCGGAAGGCGATCGGCCTCGTAGTCCAGCAGCAGCACCAGTGCCTCGCCGGCGTTTCTCGCCAGGGCTTGCCTGAACTGAAGCTCGCAGCGCACGGGCATGATCTTGAAACTGTGCACCGCCGAACCAAGCTCAACCGGAAGGGTCGTCGGCTCGCCGTGGGCGTACTGCGCATACAGCGCCGTCGTCTTGGTCCGATGCGCGTAGCGATGGATGATCTGGAGCTCGTCGTGAATGTCCGCACGAGAGAGAAACGGGAAGTCGATCACGGCTTCCGTCTCCACGACACTAGCAGCTCGCCCTCGTTCAACGCTTCGCGCAGCTTCCCGAGCAAGCTCTCCAGGTCGGCGCCGGTCTTCACCGAAACCGAAGCCTGGGCAGCCCCAGCGGCGGGCGCCGTTGCCTTGGCGCCGCGAACAATTTGCTGCGCGCGCACACTGAGCTCGTTCACCGTGCTGGCCAGCCCGCGCTGAAGCTCGTCGGTGACGAACACTTCCTTGAGCTCTCGCCAGGTGTTCTGCGCGACCGGATCGGTCATGTCACGAAGCGCGGGAAAGCTGGCGAAAGGCACCTCACTCGCCAGCACATCCGAGACACCTCGAGCCGACACAATGTGCCGCTGCATGGCCGCTTCAGACGTTTGCGGGACAAGGTCAGCTAGTACTTGCACCTGCCGCACAGCGTCTGCCCCGCGCAGATCATTGAGCAGCGAGGCCACGCGAAGCGCCGTGGCCAACCGAGGAGGCTCGCTCTCACCCTCGAAGAACGCCGAGCGTTTGCTCAATAGACTTGCGACATCGTGCGCCCGACACTTCACGGCCTCTTCCACCTTGGCCGTCAGCTGCTCGCTCAACGAGCGCAGGTTGCGGGGAGTCCGCGCCTTGCCCACGCCGATGCCGAACAGCACCCCGGCTCGCGGCACGGCTTGGTGCCACTCGGTCTCGCTTGGTAGCCGAGGCTGCAGCAGCTCGGCATCCTTGTCTACCTTCCCGAGCACGGGGTTGCGCAACGGCTGGCCGCCTCGCACGATCTCGCGGCCAGTCTTCGCTGCGTAAGCCAAGACGACGAAATCGGCGACTTCCGGAGTTAGTCCGCGAACCCGCTCGGGATCGAACAGGCGTTGCACCGTGGCAACATCCGGCACGTCGATGTTCTGGGCGCGGAGCTGGCGGTCGAGGTCGTCGTACGCTTGCACGTTGAGGGTTGCCTGGGCGTCTCGCACCTGGACGAGCCCGAGCTTGTCGGCAAACTGGAGCGCATGCTGCTCGTTCTTCGTCAGCGGCAAACGCTGACCATCGGCCTCGATGAGGCGGCCCAGCATCTCGAGCTCTTTGTCGAGCTTGCCGCGCGTCACCTTGTCGTCAAACTGCGGATGGCGGGGATAGACGTCGTCCAGGAGCTGGCCAATCGCCATCTCCATCCCACGCTTGAGGTCAGCTGCCGCCACGCTGCGGATCTTGCTGCCGGCTTTGAGCACGTAGAAGTTCTGGCTAACGCAACGAGTGGGGTCGAGCGTACCCGTTTCGGCGCGCTGCAAGCCGTAGGCAGCGTCCAGCGCTCGGCGCAGGCGCTCTCGCTTCTGTGTCGCCTTACTGGTCAAGCCCTCGCGGGCCCGGGTCTGGTCGTCCGGTCGAAGATTCGAAAGGTGCTGCTTCCAGTTGTCGCCTTCGAGGATGCGGTCATGCACCACCAAGTCGCCCAAGTCGCGCTGGACAGAATCAGCCAAAAAGCTTGGCAGCCAGATGATCGTCGGCGTGTCGGGCGTCGCGTCCAGGAAGCGCTGGATGCGCTGCTCATCTTCTTGCGGGCTCCTACCCGGGTCGTCGAACGGGTAGTCAATGATGAAGCGAAACTCGTCCGACTCGCTGGCGCGCAGCGTGCTGTCGTCCATATCGCGCACGTTGCCGAAGTGCACGGTGCCGAACCGGTCTGTGTTGCGCCAGGTGAGCTTGTAGTCCTCAATCGTGTTCTTCTGTTCCTCGATGCCTAGCGCAAAGAAGAGCAGCTCGCGCAGCTTGGCCTTGCGCATGCCGGCTGTGTCGTAGTGCCCGGCCGCTTGCAAGATGGGCTTGACGTCGACGCCTTCGAGCTCGACCCACACCCGCGGATCTTCCGTGCCAGACGTGCGCACCTTATCGACTTCGCGCGCCCAGCTCTGGATGCGCTGCGCCGCAATGGTGGCCTCGGCACCGGGGACCATGGTCTTGAGCGTGCCATGGTTGAGTTGCACGACCCGGCTCGCGCTCAAGTTGCGGAACACCGGCGTATTCGGCGCCAACGCTGCCAAGAGCAACGTCTTTGCGATCCGGTTGTCGTTCCTGCACTTCGTCTGGGGGCAATTGGCGCACCCAATCGTGACTGCGTCCGAGCGCAGCCGCTGGCACTTGGTGGGCGAGTCTGTTTGGTTTTGCTCCTGAATCAACGGCAAAAGCTCGCTATCGTAGAGCCGCTTGGCCGAGGCGAAGCGCTCGCGCATCGTGCCATCCATCGGCTCCTCGCCCTCGGCGAGCGCGTCGTACAGGTCGCCGACCGGTACTAGCTTGCCGATCTCGAAATCGTCGAGCTGATGCACGAGCATCTCGACCAGCAGCTTCAGTGCGGTGCGTTCGCGCTGAAGATAGTGGCTCATGGCCACCAGCACTTCTACGAGCGCGGGACTGAATGGGTAGACGCGACGGAAGCCGTCCTCGTCGCCAATGTCACCGAGCAGGGTGCCCCAAGCTGTCTGTCCCAAGGTGCGGCGCATGCCTTCGAAGGCAGCGTCGAGCTTCTGCTTGGCTTCGGCGTTCTTGGGGTGAACGACGCGCTTCTCGATGATTGCCGGCAGATCCTTGTCGGGCAGCTTGATCGTGTTGTAGCGGCCTTGCCAGAACTTGAGGCTGTTGCCGACGATCTCGGCGTCGTCGCCGGCAAGGTGGTCACCCACCATCTCGCGAACGTCGCGCTGCTGCGCGGCGAAGGTCACGATCGGGACCGCTTGCTCGGCTGCTTGACCCTCCACGAGCTTGGCAAACTTTCCGATCTCGTTGTTCAAGGCCTCGCGATTGCTGGCCTTGGTGGCGAGCCAAAGGATGAGCTCGTCAAGGAAGAGCACGATCCCGTCGTAGCCGAGCCCCTTCACGTGCCGCGTCATCGCCTGCATGCCCTGCTCGAACAGCAGAAACGCTGAGGCTTGTTGCGTAAACGCCGGGAAGTGTGTTTTTACGAGCGCACTGAAAAGCCCGGCGCGTGTTTTGGGGTCCGTGCTGATGCGCGCTTGCTCAAAGCGTGCGCCGTTCCAGCCCTCCTTCTTGCCCCAACGCGGGTCCACGCTGGCGCCCTGGTTGAGCGAGGCAAAGAACTTTTCGTCGCCGACCGTCACGCGGAGATCTTCGGCGTTGGCGAACAAGGCCTCGTCCGCGAACAGCGGCGCCACCGGCGCCTCGGGGTGGAGTTTGCGCGCGAGCTCCAAGTATGAGCCGAATACCTTGTCCCCGAGGGAGGCGGCATCGATCATGTTCAGGTGCAAGCGAAAGAGCTTCTTCTCCTTCACCCACTCGTGCTTCACGAGCAGGTCATGCAGCGCGGGCTCGCGCCAGGCACGCTCGGTGTTGCCTGAGAGCAAGCTAAGCACAGCCATGAAATGGCTCTTGCCTGAGCCGAAACTGCCGTGGATGAACGCGGCGTCGTTCCGCTGCTCGCGCACGGCGTTGCCAATCAGCCCGAGCGCCCGGTCGAGCGCGCCATGAATGTCGGGCGTGATGGCATACGTCGCCATCAGTGCATCCGCGTGGTGGACAGCTTCCGCGAGCCGCACCACGAAGGCGCTCTTGGTCACTTCCTCAGGCAGGTCCAGGATGTCGCTTAGTGCTGGCATTTCGGCCTTGCTCGTGGGCCTGCGGCGCCCGGTGCCTGCTCCTTGGACATCGTCCACGAGACTCTAACGGGGTCCCGGCCTCGTCAACGCCTAGAATCGTGCCCGCTCGCGCTGGCGGAGCTGAATTTCCAGCTGTTGGTAGTACCGAACCTGAGTCTGCGACCGGTCCTCCAACACGACCGTGAGGGCGTACGGCTCCTCGGGCACCCAGCCTCCGGCCCAGGTAGGCACCGTTCTCGTCACCACAACAAACAGCTTCTGCGAGCGGGCGTCGTCGTCCATCTTCTTCACGGCATAGGTGGCCGCCTGCACGGTTCCCTTGTCGCGTGTTTGGGACCCGAGGCTAGCGGTTCTAAACTCAGGGATATTGGGAGCGCGTTCAGCCTTCTTCGTATGTTGGAAGACTCGCGTCACGGCATCCAGCGTCTTGCGGCGCACGACTTTGAAAGCCATCCGAGAGCCGCGGTAGTCAACGCGAGTCGTCCGCACCAGCGGCGTATGCGCCAGCGCCACAGTGATCGCGCGGTCACGTCGCGCGGGGCTGAGAAAGTCCTCGGGCAACGGCAGCTCGTAAAAGTGGTGCTGGTTCTCCGCGATCGACTCCTCGACGATGAGCGAGACGCATTGCTCCACGGAGTAGATGCAGCGCTCAGCCTGTGGTTGGCCGTAGCCGACCAGTCGTCGAAGCTGCTCCGGTTTGAGCTCCAGGGCCTCTGCAGCTCTCGGCACGGTGGCGTGCGCGACGATCAGCGCCCGGAGCAAGTTCGCCGACGCATCCGGGTATTCGCCGAGTAGGCGGGCAGCGATGTGCGCGACGTGGGGTGCCGCAAAGCTGGTGCCGACGAAATCGCTGAGAAGCCGCCCACGCGAAGCAAAATCGTGGGCAGGCGCAGGTTCACCCAAAAGCGCGTTGGAGAGTCGGCCCTCAGCCGAATCGCGGAGATTGACGCCGTAGTTGCCACCGTACGCGACCACATCTGGCTTGAGCGCACCCCCGGGGCCAGGACCGCTGCGCGAGAAGGGCGAGGGCTGGTCACGGCGCGCCGCCGGCTGAAACGCAACGTCCGTTGGAAAGCGCTGCGCCGGGCGAGGTGTGTCGTAGCGCGCGAGCGCGCCGACCGTCAGCGCATTCAAGGCGGGCGCTGGATCGAGAATGCGTGCAGACGCGCGTTCAAGCAGGTAGCTTGGGTAGTCGGTCTTCCATCTCGGCGACGGATAGACAGGCTCACCGCCTTCGTAGTTTCCAGCCGAAATCACGAAAAGAATCTGGTACTCGCGACTGAGCGCGTCGATCGTGAGCGCGAGGCCGCGCACATGGTTGCCGACGTATGGCTTCCGTCGGTCGCCTAGCGAGAGGTTGAACACCTTGCAGCCGTACTCTTCAACGAAATAGGCGACGGCTTTCGCGATGTGATTCTCGACGAACTTGGACTTCGCTTCCGCCGTGTGGTCCGTGATGCGACCCGACAAGATCCGCAGCCGAGGCACAAAGCTCTTCGCCTCGGCGCACGCGGCAACGTCACCGTACAGCGCTAGTCCCGCGACGGCAGTGCCATGCCCATGCTCGTCCGCCGCGCCGAGTCCCGGGACGAAGCTCTGCGCATCACCCATGCCTGGCGCAAGGAGTGGATGATTGCTGGCCACGCCGCTATCAAGCACGGCCAGCACCGGACCGTCCTTGGGGGCGTCTGCTATCGGCTGAAGGCCGTCCAGGTCGAGCTCCAAGTCGCCCGCGCTGAGCTGATAGCGCGGGGGCAGATCGACGAGCCGCACGTCGCGGTGCTGGAGCAATCTGTCGTAGGTCGGACGGGTGACCTCGACGCGATAGAGGACGATCGGGTCCTGGTCGAGTTGGTCGATGAGCTCGGCGCCCGCAGCGTTGCACCATTCGGCAAACGCAGTTCGCATTGGTTGGCGATCGGGGCCTCGCCGCTCCATGGGCCAGAGTTCCACGTCCACGACGAACTTGGTCTCGCTGGGCAACCCCTCGGCGCGGATGGCGGGTCCGATGCGATCGTCCGGCGACCACTCGGAAACACCCTTGATCGCGAAGAGAACCTCCTTGTGGGTTGGCGCCTGTCCGCGAGACAGCAAGTCCAAGCGTCGACGAAACTCCTGCTGACCTTCGTGCGTCGCAAACAGAACGACGATGGTCTTGTCTTCTTGGCTGACGACCGCGAGCCCCTCAATGACTTTCAGTGCTTCAGGGTCGAGACCGTCGACTTCGAGCTTCAGTAGTCTGCGCGGGTCGAAGCCGGCTTCCTGAACGGTCCGCTCCAGCGTGTTGTCGAGCGCGTCGCGCAGCGCCTCGCCGTGCCGTTGTGGATCCGCAGGCGCTCCGCCGCCGCCAAATCCCAGCCTGGTGCGGCGGGGATTGACAGGCTCGGCTCGGGTGAGCCGCAGGTGTTGATGTCGTTCAGGTGCCTCTGCCATTCCCCGCCCGCCGTCCCTTCCCTGTTAGCGGCCCTTCAGCGCTCCTTGGCGCGCCACTTCTCGATGGTGCGCTCGCGTCACGATGTCTTCGGTGAGGAACTGGCGCCCGCCCAGCACCATGTATTTGATGGATCTCACCAGCACGCGCTCAATGTCGGCGTGTGTCATGCCGGCGAACCTGCCCAAGAAATCGCTGCTCTCGAAAGGCAGATCAGTGCGAACTGCGCGCAGCTTGCTGCGCACGAGGTCCAGAATTTGCTCGCTGGTGGGGCGATCGAAAAGAAGCACATCGTCGAAACGCCGCCAAAGGGCCCGATCGATCAGGCCCTCGTGGTTGGTGGCCGATATTAGCACACTGGGGCCGCGGTACGCGTCCAGGAGCTGGAGGAAGGCGTTGATCACGCGCCGCAGCTCGCCGTGCTCGCTGGGGTCCTCGCGTTCCTTGCCCAAGGCATCGAACTCGTCGAAGAGCACGACCAGCTGATGGGCCTCGACGAAATCGAAGACCTTCCGAAGGTTGGCGGCGGTCTCACCCAGGTAAGACGAAACCACGGCATCGAGGCGCACGGTGGCAACGTCGAGGCCAAGCTCGGTCGCGAGTGCTTCGGCGCCGGTGGTCTTGCCGCAGCCGGGCGGCCCGTAGAAGAGGAGCCGCGTGGCGGGCCGCAGGCCGTAGCTACCGAGGACTTCTTCCTTGCTGCGTTCGAGCAGCACTTCCTCCAGCGTCCCGCGGACGTCAGTGGCCAGAATCAGATCACTGAGGCCGCGGACGGGCTCACGGATGTCGAGCAGTGGCAGGCCGCGCTCGCGATCCTTGGGCGGCTGGTGACGAGCCGCGCGCGCGGCGGGCCGCTTGACGCCATGGTCCCCGTACAGGATGCGCTCGAGATCATTGGCGAGCAGGTGGTGCTTCTTTTCCCGCTCCTGCTTGATCAGCTCCTCCGCCGCACGACGGAACTCCGCGCCTTCCGTTCGGACGCCTGCGCCGATCAATTTGCGAAGAAGCCTGCCTTCAGCCACAGGTCCATCCTTCCCGATCGCCTGATGGCCGGCAAGGGTGGCCGGTCAGGAAATGGGCCGCGGATTTGTCGGTGGCGATCACTTGGCCTTCTTTCGCCCGGTCGCGGGCCGCCAGTCGCGCAGGGGGGGGCACCAGCACTGGCGGTGCCAGTCCAGCAGGCGAACCGGCAACCGCAGGCAGCGGAGGCAGCGGAGCCCCTACGAGTGGCAGCGGCGGCGGTGGTATGAGCATCGGCGGCGCGGCCGATTGGTCAAAGTGTGAGGCTGGCGCGCCGAAGAGCACATGCTCAGTGGCCGACACCTGCGCGTTAGCGCGCTGCGGGCAAGCGACTTCGAGTCTCGATGCCTCGGGCTGCGTGCGAGCCACCTGCATGTCTGACGCATCCTGCGCTGCGACTGAGGTGTGCATGCCGACGTGGGTCGTGTCCAGCGACACCAGCGCCGCAAACCTACAGATGTGCGCGCTTTCAGACGCGGGAAAGTGCGTGTGTCTCGGTCAGCCGAACGGGAAAGGAGACGCACATTGCGTTAGCGCCGAGGATGCTGGGGCCACCGACACATGCACCCTCAATCCACTCGTGGCGAACGACTGCCCGCGGCTGAGGACTTGGGTCACCAACGCAGAAGCGCTCCTGGGCGAGCTAACACTATCGGACGGCGTCAAGACCCTCGCCGATAGGTGCCTGACCGAAGCCCAAGCAAAGCTGACGGCGAAGCAATGTCCCTAACCGTACGCTCAGTTGCCGTGGCTTGCTTCACACATCTCCTCAACCGCGATGGCTTGCAGCTGACTCCAATCTGTGCGCCAGGGCGCTCCCACCTCGCACGCTGGCGTTGTCGGGGGCATGTCTAGATCCGTCGGCATGCAAAAAGGGGCTCCGGTGAAGACTCGTGGAGCAGGCACGGCGCGTCCTGTGGCGATCACGGGCTGACCGGAAACCTCCAGTTCACAGCAATAACTGCCATCGCGTTTGCCCTGGTAATCGAAGCGACCCGAACACGTTATCGGTACATCGTTTCCGCCAGCCGGCGAGTTAAAGCCTTGCCCGTACTTGTCAATAATCGTCAGCAAGACCAGCGGGCCGGAGGCAGGCGTAAGGACGCGCTCTTTTAGCGGAACCAATCCCAATGAGAGCCAGCAGCCGTTGGAGCAATTGCTCAGACAGCATGCCGCACCCGGAACGAGACGCCCTTCGACTCGAACCCGCTCCCCCTGCGCGCTCGGGCCCGCGACGTAGCGTTCAGTCGAGGTGCTGGGTCCGCCCCCCATGCAGCGCGGAAGGGCCCGCGGACTGGGACACGAGGGCTCCGCAGTCATTTTCGCTGGCGGCGGCGCTGGAGCGCAGGCCGTCAGCGCAGCCAGTGTGGAGATGAAGGCCATTGCGTAACGGGAGACCAGCCCGTCGTTCAATGCGCCTTTTCCTATTTGGTAAACCACCCGCAATTGTAGATTCGATTGGGCTGTTCTCGCGTGGAATTTACGTGCTCGAGGGTCCACTTTTCGGGCACTCGGGCGCGGTCGAGGGGCACAAAACCGCGTCCGTCGGTGCGCAGCGCCCGCGGCGGCAAGACGTGCGGACGCTCATTGCCGCGGGCATCGGCGACCGGCCTGGGGCCGAAAGTCTATCAGAGGCGGCTCGCCCACGCTTGGGGGAGCGACCGCCCTGTTGCGCCCAGAGCCTGGCTGCCAAGGTCGTTGCGACCGAAGGGCTGATTCCTCGGCCCCACCGCATGCCGCTTGCCTCGCGGGGTCGACGGGGCGTCCCGCCCGCAAGCGGCCTGCCGTGGAGCCGTGTCTTGCTGATGGGTTGGCCTGGCGAATGTTGCGTCTCGTGGTATGGGCTGAATTTGCCGGGGTTGGAAGGCGCTTTTGAGCGGAATCCGAACATTGCCGGGGCGAGCTGGTATTGCGGGGAACGCTTGTGCCGCTTTCGAGCGTTCTCGCGAGCCTGGCGGAAGGCTTGAGCTCGGAGGAGATCCTGCGAGCCTTCCCAACGCTGACACCCACACAGATCCGGGAGACGGTTGCGTTCGCTGCGTCGTCTGCGCTCAAGGCCCTGCCTCGAGCAGCGTGCGGCGAACGCGAGCTCTCCGATCCAGAGGGTCGGCTCGATGACCATGAGCATGAGTGTCTCGAAGCAGCGCTCGAAGAGGCACTCACGCGATTCGATGAGGGGGGTTCAGGCGCTTCGGCAGTGGAGGCCGCTAGCCCGCTACGCAGTCGGTTTCCGTGATGGTCGGGGGCATTCTCATGTTGCCCGTATGTCACCCGACCCTGCACCAAACGGCGGATCCAAATGGAACGAGGCGGGTTCAATGGAATCGAAATCGAGCCTAGTTGATACTGGAACAGCGATTTACGTGCTGATCCTCTCGAGCGACTGCCCGGGTTCGATTCCCGGCGCCTCCACTGAAATCGCGGCGGCGTTCCCAGGCAGCCACGATTTCCCCTTTTTCATGTTGCTCGTATGATGTTGCGTTGTCTTTCCGTGGTCCGTCGGCGACCTGGCTAGCGGGTAGGTTAATCCCCGGGCCCCCCGCATGCCGCTTGCATCGCGGGATCGTCGGGGCGTCCCGCCCGCAACCGGCCTGCCGGGGACCCGTGT
>ENA-ORBV01017553-ORBV01017553.1-microbial-mat-metagenome-genome-assembly--contig:-NODE-17553-length-10216-cov-3.824736_pt1 | contig 10216 bp, 9 predicted proteins | sample MGYA00237777_ERZ505514 | MGnify/ENA primary metagenome ERZ505514 (study PRJEB26160, sample SAMN06269048) | microbial mat metagenome | isolation source: Oligotrophic lake microbial mat | place...
TGCTTGAAGAATGCGCATTACTTGTAGATCTCGTTTATAGTCTTCTGATTTACGACAACTGGATTACGCTCGCGCACTCCACTCAACCATGCCTCGGTCAGTCGCTTTTGCAGCGCGTCTTGGTAAGCCGGTGCAAGCTCAGTTATGGCTTCTTCGAATGATTTTTCACGCGGCGTTTCGATGCCATCTACACGAAGAACAACGAAGCCCTTTTCGTGTGGGAACGGACCAATGACTGTGCCCGAGGTAGCTTTTGCATCACGCGCCATTTGCGCATACTTCGAGGTGCGTGCAGACAAGGCCCCCTGAGCTCCACGCTTTTCACGCATGCCATCGCGCTGTGTTTCTTTCGTTGCGATTTCCCCAAGATCTGCACCATTCTTTGCAGAGGTTGCGATTTCTTGTGCGCGATTGGCGTCGGTGACGAACACCTCTGTCATCAAAAACTTTTGATCTGTCATCCAACGGGCACGTGTAGAATCGAAGAACACGCGAGCATCAACGGTGTCAAATCGGAGTTTGCTCCAAACCTCTTGTTCTTCGACCTTAAACATTAGAATTCCATCGGTGAATTCCTGAATCAGCGCCTTGAACTCGGGCGCTGTGGCTTCGAGGTTGGCAGTTGCGTGCTCGAGTAGCAACGGATCTACGATTTTGTTGATGCCGCGTTCGTACCCAGCAGCGTTAAGTGTAAATCCGCGCATGTCTAAGCGATAGCGCATCGAATCTGCGAATTCACCAACCGTAAGCGTCACCTTTGGCGAGGTGTAAAGTGTCTGGTTACGCAAGTCCGAAGGAATCTTGCCGTGCCACGTTGTGTCTTGTGCATTCTTCGTGCTATCGACCACAGATCGGAACTGGTTGTATACGTCACGATTCCACTTATAACCGTAGACGGTTTTGAGGGAGTCGAGCACGATGCGTTTGTCTTCTTCGAAATACTGACGTCGGTATGTGCGGCGAGCGTTGTCGCGTTCCATTATCTCGTCGGGATACTTTGTCGAGTCGAGACGAATAATGTGAATGCCGTGAATGGTTCGGACTTTGTCTGAGACCTGCCCATCGCTGAGTCTAAACACAGCATCTTCAAACGCAGGTAGGAGTCGCGTAGAGTTAGGGTCCATACCGCCAGAGCGCGAATACGGTGACCCCAGGTATCCACCCTTCGAAGCCGATGCCGGATCGTCTGAGTACGCTGCGGCCAGTGCATGGAAAACATCCGTGCCTGGATCTACGCCCCGTGCGCGAAGCGCAGCCCCTTGTTGAGAGGCAGGAAGGCGAAGGATCTGAACGATGGTGTCGGCGAGGCGGTCTGTGGTGAGTGTGTCGCGCGTGGCTTTTGGTGCGAGGAGGATGTGGCGGAATTTCACAACCTTGCGCGGGTCGGCGCGGTCGACTTTTACAATGAAGTATCCGAAGCGCGAAGGAACGGGTTTGCGAGAGGAACTGCCCGGAGCAACTGCGTAGGCTTCGTCTTCTACGACCTTGATAATTGAGCCGCCTGATATCCAGGGAAGTACGCCGCCGTTCTGGCCCGTCTCTTTGTCATCGGACGAGTCGCGTGCGAGCTGAGCAAAATCTGCGCCCTTGTCGAGCATGCGGATAATGTTCACTGCCTTGTCGTAGCTACGAGCGGAGTCCCATGTGGTCTGCCCAGCCGGCGTTACCGCCGTTAGAATAATGCCCATCTGTAGTTCTTTTGTGCGACGTCGCGTGAGTTCTGCAACACGCGCATCGGCAACGGCTTTGTCGAAGTAGAACGTTTCGGAGAGGAGTTTGCGATTGTTCGCAATGTCTGCCTTCACTGCCGTGTCGTTCTGAACGCCGCGTTCGCGTGCACTCATCACCTTTAGTCGATAGTTCGTGTAGAGGCGAAGGAAGTCCAACGCGGTGTCGCGCGGTACGCCCGACAGTTTCGTTTCGCGGCGATTCATGTTCTTCTGAAACGCGCGTTCGACGTCGGAGTAATAGATTTTTTCGGAGCCGACCGAAGCCAGAACTGCGTTGTTCACAGAGGTCGCGGTGGTGGTCGTTTTTGATGACTTTGCAGGTTTTTTCTTCTGCGCCGACATCGGAATACTAACAACAACTAGCAAAGAACAGAGGACGAGAATTTTTGCAGACAGCATAAGCGAAATAGCCCGTGACCATATAATAGGAGAGTTAGCGAGGCGTAGCAGACGCCGAATCAACAAAAATAGTCAGGCGAGCAACTCCGCCCCTACCTTCCATACATCACCGGCCCCCATTGTCAGCACAATATCGCCGGGTACAAGCAGGTCTCGAAGGGCGCCTCTGACGTCCCCCATGTTCGGTACGTACCGCACATCCGGATGGCCCGCAAGCCTTGCTGCATCAGCGATTAGAGCGCCCGATACGCCTTCGATTGGGGCCTCGCGAGCAGCGTATACGTCGGTTAGAATTAGGACGTCGGCATCCCCAAATGACTCTGCAAAGTCCTGAAAAAAGTCTTTGGTTCGAGTGTACGTATGGGGCTGAAAGACCGCGACAACCCGTCGATCCCAGCCTGCACGAGCTGCGGCCAGCGTGACACGAATTTCTGTGGGGTGATGGGCGTAGTCGTCAATAACAAGCACGCCGTGGTGTTCACCCTTGATCTCGAACCGCCGATATACACCCTGAAATTCGCCGAGAGCCTCACGAATAACGTCGGCACTGATTCCAAGTTCGAGCGCCATGGATGCGGCGGCTAACGAGTTCCGGACGTTGTGCTCGCCGGGGACATGCAGTGTAATTGTCCCGAGATTTTCATTCTTGTGCATAAGCGTGTATCGCACCCGACGTTCATCGGCCTCGATGTCAACAGCACGTGTCGTGCATTCCTCAGAGAGTCCGTAGGTAATTACGCGGCGATGTAAATGCGGAAGTATGCAGCGCACACCATCATCGTCGAGACACACACATGCAACACCATAAAACGGCACCTTGTTTGCAAACTCTATAAACGCACCCTTAATATCATCGAGGTCATCATAAATATCTAGATGATCTGCTTCGACATTTGTAATAATCGCAATGCTCGGCAGCAGTTGGAGAAACGATCGATCATATTCGTCGGCTTCAAGTACTATCCATTCGCCTTCGCCCAGTCGAGCGTTGCTGCCGCCAAGACCCTTTAGCTTGCCACCTACGATAACCGTCGGATCGAGTCCCGCCTTCATCATTACCAATCCGCACATCGACGTCGTAGTTGTCTTGCCATGCGTGCCGGCTATAGCCAGGCAGTATTTCAAACGCGAAACCTCCGACAGCATCTCGGCCCGTCGGATAAGGGGCACGCCGCGCGCAAGCGCGGCAAGGGTCTCGGGGTTAACAGCAGTGCGCACAGCGCTGGAGTACACAACAACGTCAGCGCCCTCGATGTTTGCTGCGTCGTGTCCGATGAACACTGTCGCGCCGCGACTAACAAGATGCTCTGTTACATCGCTACGCTGCATATCGGAGCCGCTGACGCGAAATCCTTGCGACAACAGAATTTCTGCGATGCCGCTCATGCCAATGCCGCCGATGCCTACGAAGTGAATGTGCTTGAGGGTAGAGAAGTGCATGCGTTAGTCGTATAGGTGCGGACGTCTATCGGAGATGATGTCGTTAAACAAGTTTATCATTTTTGAACGTGTTGCAGCAGGGTCGATCTCGGCAATAAGCACACCGTCGTGGTGGTTGCTTGCATCCTCTGCGTTGTACGCATTGGCCGAGGCGAGAACATCGCCGTTGTAATCGTAGATAACACTGTCACCGTTGAACGTAACGCTCTCTTCGTTATTCGTCTCGGTGCCGGAACGATTAGCAACTGCCAAGTACACTTTGTTCTCAAGCGCGCGCACAGGCATGGCTTTCCGCCACACATGCGTGACCAGGTTGCTCGGAGCAGCAATGACGTCTGCACCTTTTAGAGCCAGGGTTCGAGCGGACTCTGGGAAACGCCAGTCATAGCAAATCATCATGCCGAGATTGCAATTGAGGTGACCGATGTGAACAACAGGAAAGCCTGTGTCGCCCGGTTTAAACACTTCGTTCTCTCGATAGAAGAGATGGGTTTTGCGGTAGATGGTGGTGGCTATGTCCGGACCCGCCAGCAAAGCAGAATTATACAACGCAGTAGCGCCACGCTCAGCAAAGCCGCACACAACAACACGTCCGTTTTCCTTCGCCGCATTCTGAATTACCGCCAAAGGCGCATCGTCGATGTCGAGCGTATACGGGCCCGCCTCTTCTGCAGAGTGAAAAAAGTATCCACTTGTAGCAAGCTCGGGGAATACGATAACATCCGCATCGGTCGTTCGGATGATGTCGAGTATGCGCGTTACGTTGGCATCGATATCACGAAAGATCGGCGTGAATTGTGCAACTCCGAGTTTCATAGTGCAACTCCGAGTTTCATAGTGCTCCTCGGAGTTTCATAGTGCTCCTCGGAGTTTCATAGTGCTACTCGGAACGAGAAGAGCGGCGTTACATCGCTGTTCATAAGACCTAGAGGCTGCGTGTCGAAGCTAGTTGCCTTCGGAAGAATGCCATTGGCAGCGTCAAAAAGTTTCTCGTTCAACGCGTTCACTAAGACGGCTACACCAATGCCAAGCGCGTACCCGGCGAGCACATCACTTAAGTAATGCATGCCGAGATGGAGTCTGCTGAAGCCCGTGTACAGTGCGTATGCCACGCTTGGTGCAATGACGTACCAAACGGGATAACGCAGCGACAGCGAAGTGGCAAGGGCGGCAGAGCCCGCACTGTGTCCGCTTGGAAACGACCCATCATGATCGTCGCGATGGTTGATTATAGTGCCCGGGTATTCGGCATACGGACGTGTGCGGTTGATAAGGGTCTTGAGTCCGAGTGAGACCGCGTACGTCACGCCCATCGTCACCGCCGTTTGAAGTCCGGACTCCGCAGCATACCGGTTATCGGCGTCATCCTCCAGCAATCCGAACATGCCAATGGCATACAAACTCACGGGTACGCCAAGCGACAACGGGATAAGAGCATCGCTTGCGATGCCCGACGCCGTGCGCAGACCCGGTGAACTGATTTGGCTGGCATCATAGGTGATGCGTGCTTCCCACGTAAGCGGCGGATGTTGCGCCACTACCGATGTCGAAACAGTGCAGACCACCGTAAGGAGGAGAATTAGACGTTGCATCGGACAAAAGTACATAGCGACCACCTACGCTCCCGTACATTTGCGGGATGAGACATCGAATTCGCTTCAGAATAACTGCAGTTGGGGCAGTATGAGGGTTGCCATTGTTGGTGCAACCGGACTCGTCGGCAGAACCATGCTCACCGTACTCGAAGAGCGTGCGTTTCCTGTTACGTGCGTACACCTGTTGGCCTCTCCTCGTTCCGCAGGTGAGCGCATTGTGTGGAAGAACGAGACGTATACCGTTGAGCCCCTTTCAGAGCCCCTTCCCAGCGTTGATGTTGCGTTGTTCAGTGCCGGTGGATCCGTTAGCAAGGAATGGGCGCCGCGGTTTGCTGCAACGGGCGCGGTGGTTATCGATAACTCCAGCTATTGGCGAATGGACCCCGACGTGCCACTCGTTGTACCAGAGGTGAACCCGTCTGACGCGTTGCTGCACAAGGGCATTATTGCAAATCCGAACTGCTCGACGATTCAACTTGTGGTTGCACTAAAACCATTGCACGAAGCATTTGGGTTGAAGCGCGTAATCGTTAGCACGTATCAGAGCGTAAGTGGCGCGGGACAAAAAGGTGTAGATCAACTGCAGGCAGAACTCGCGGGCTCTACGCCGACAGCGAGAATATCACCGCACCCACTCGCATATAACGCAGTGTTTCACACCATAGAAGCACAACACGGCGATTCTGAAGAAGAGATAAAGATGCAACGCGAAACACGTCGCATCCTGCATCTCGACAACCTTGCAATTGCAGTTACCTGCGTGCGCGTGCCGGTGTTGGGCGGGCATGCAGAGTCGGTAGTCATCGAAACCGAACGCCCCATCACTCCCGCACTAGCCGCGCATGTGCTGTCGCATGCGCCTGGCATCATCCTGGAGGATGACCCGGCAAACCACAGTTACCCGACGCCGCAACGCGTGGCAGATTCCGATGCCGTTCATGTGGGTCGATTGCGCGCCGATTCGTCAGCGAAAAACGGACTCATGTTATGGGTCGTTGCCAATAATCTTCGCAAAGGCGCGGCGACGAATGCCGTTCAGATAGCAGAGCTCTTACAATGAATACCTATGCAGTAATAATGGCTGGTGGTGCGGGCGAGCGATTCTGGCCTCTGTCACGCATGCACAAACCCAAGCAATTGCTCCGTCTCACCTCGACCTCGCAGACGATGATCGAGGAAGCAATTGAACGCATTGCCCCCCTAGTGCCGAAAGAGCGCGTGCTTATCATTACAAGCGAAGTGCTTCGTGATGCCATTGCGCAAGCGCTACCATCGCTACCACCCGAAAACATTATTGCAGAGCCCGCCAAGCGGAACACCGCACCATGTCTGGCCCTAGCAGCGGCGGTTATTCGGCAACGAGATTCGGATGCACTCATGGCCGTTCTGGCGGCAGATCACTTTATTGGTGACGCCGATGCCTTTCGTGCTGATGTGGCAAAAGCACTCGCATATGCAGAGTCGAATGATGCACTCGTTACCATGGGCATTCCGCCGACACGTCCGGAAACGGGTTACGGATACATTCAAATTCTCCGTGAAACACGCAACGAAGACAAACACGCAGTACACAGGGTTGAACAGTTCCGCGAGAAGCCATCGCAGGAGCTAGCGCGTGAATTTCTTGCATCCGGCAACTATCTATGGAACAGCGGTATGTTCTTCTGGCGCGTGTCTATGCTTGAGGCGGCCATGAAGCTTACGCTACCTGATGTTGGCAACGCCATTGGTGTCCTCGCGCCAGATGCGCTCGCCACAACAGCCGACATCACGCGTGCTCGTGCAGTGTTCGCTTCTTTACCCGATATCAGCATAGACTTCGGCGTTATGGAGCGTGCAAAAAATGTTGCTGTTGTGCCGGCATCATTCCCCTGGGATGACGTAGGGTCTTGGGACTCTCTCGACCGCATGCAAAAGCACGATTCGTTCGACAATGTGGTTCAAGGCAACGTGGAAATGATTGACACAGCGGGCAGCATAATCTGCAATGCCAATGCACGTCCGCACATCGTTGCAACGCTCGGCCTCGACGACATCGTGGTTGTGGCAACCGACGATGCAACACTCGTATGCTCGAAAGACCGCGCACAAGACGTTAAGGCAATTGTTACGGCGCTGCGGGGCAAGGGGCTCACCGATGTACTGTAGAACTCCCAGGACGCCGCACCATGTACTCTGATAGTATCGTTTTAAGTGCTGCAAATAAGATTGCCGTGGCGTTTGACATGCACGACGACCTCGTAACGACCACACTCGAAACCATACGCGAGGCGCTTGCGGAGCGCATCATCGAGTTACTGAACCGCAATCCCGAAAAACTCATGGTGCTTCTCTATCGCATCGACGTTAGCGAGCCGCGCGTTAATGAAATATTCAGCAATGCGTTGCCACCCGATGTGCCGGAGCTCCTTGCCGACTTAATTATCGAACGACAACTCGCTAAAGCCGAAACAAGAGCCCGAGGTGGTGTGTGAGCCTCACAGCGTTCACGAGTATTGCCTCTCTGGTTACTGTTCACGCAAACGGAGCACCGCACAAAAGTGGCATTGCTATGCGCGATGTAGGCGAGATCGTGAACGGAGCCGTGCTCTTCGACGAAGTAATTGAATGGGTGGGTGAGGCAGATGCGCTCGCAACAGAACTCGGACGCAGAGGCTTAGCAAATTCTGATATTAAGATTGTTGATTGTAGCAATCGCACGGTAATGCCCGGGTTTGTTGATTCACATTCACATGTGGTGTTTGCAGGGTCGCGCGCGCACGAGTTTGCACGACGTCTATCGGGTGTTTCGTACCAAACCATAGCCGCAGAAGGCGGTGGTATTCTTTCGACAATGCGGGCAACGCGAGGCGCGTCGTTGGAGGAACTCGTACAACAGGCACGCGCCCTGGTGCTGTCGGCACGGAGGCATGGCACAACGACGATAGAGATAAAGAGCGGCTACGGATTGTCGCTCGCGTCCGAACTCCGAATGCTCGAGGCAATCGGAATTCTTAAGCAGGAGTTCGGTGCGCTTCCGCCAGAAATGCGTGTACACATTCACGCGACATTCCTTGGCGCGCATGCATTTCCACCGGAGTTCGCGGGTAATAACGAAGGCTATGTTCGCCATCTGATAGACGATATGCTGCCTGCCGTTGCAGCACAAGGCATTGCGGAATTCTGCGATGTGTTTACCGATGATGGTTATTTCAGTGTCGAACAGTCCGAAAGAATTCTGCTTGCGGCAAGCACTCTCGGACTCCGCCTAAAGGTGCATGCAGAAGAGATTGTCCACACTGGCGCAACACAAATGGCTGCCCGACTCGGATGTATAAGCGCAGATCATCTCGAGGAAATCGACGCTGCAGACATCGCCGCAATGCGAGCCGCAGGAGTAGTTGCCACGCTGCTTCCGGGCACCGCGTACACGCTTCGACTAAAGCCCCCTCCTGCACGCGCCTTAATCGATGCGAATGCAATTGTTGCTCTTGCGTCTGATTGCAATCCTGGTTCGTGTCTTTCGGAAAACATGCAGATGGTGCTGTCACTTGCCTGCGTAACGATGCACATGAGCATCGAAGAAGCTATTGTTGCCTCGACGCTGAACGGTGCAGCGGCGCTAGGCATATCGCATCTAACGGGCTCGATTGAAGTAGGTAAACGCGCCGATTTGGCGATGTACAATGTGCCGTCGTACAAAGACCTTGTCTATCACTTCGGTGTGAACCAGCACGTTCGTATTTGACTTGCAAAGACACGTAGCCTTACCCGGTCTGACTTACAAAGACCCATTACCTTAGTCGTGTCCGGTGTAGCTGTTCGATTCTGCAACTGGTTTTGATTCGGGCGATCCCTTTTGTCGAAGGAATATTTGAAGCACTACTAACACTGCAACGGAAAGGAATTCGCTCTGCCAGTTCTGGAATGACTCGAACCAGCATTTGGCACTACTCATGTAGTCGAAGAGTGAAATGAGATGTTTGCCTTGATAAAATAGTTGATCGTTCTGATCTCGCATACCACCGTAGGCATGAAGAACGAATGACCCAACAAACAGAAGCAGCAATGCAATAGACAGGGAATTTTCATATAGGACAAGAACAAGGCCACCTTTACGCACAGGCCATGGTGCATTGGGGTCGGTTCTGTGTCTTCGTGGGTCTTCGTCCTCCGGTTCGTTCTGATTGAGTTTTTTTGATTCAGGCGATCCTTTCTGCTTTAGCCAAATCGTTAGGAGTACATAAGCCAGCATCTGCAGGAACTCGCTCTCCCAGTTTTCGAACACAGATTCGACGAACGCACCGCTGCCTAGGTAGGTAGCATAGTTGAGTGTGATCTGTCTGTGTTCTACCAACTCCTCGTTATGCTGGACATGCCCGCTGCAACTATGAAAAAACAGAAACACTGCAAAGCAGCTGAACATCACAATCGAAAGTCCATTATATCGGAGAAAGCGCATGTTGTAAATTCCTTTTATGCAGATAAGACTCTTTAACACCCTTACAAAATCGGTAGACCCCTTCACGCCCCTTAACGGCAACGAAGTGCGGATGTACTCATGCGGTCCGACCGTCTACGACGTCGCCCACATCGGTAACATGCGTTCGTTTCTCTGCAACGACTTGCTGCAGCGCGTCCTGAGGGTTGTCGGCGGGTACGACGTGAAGTGGGTGATGAACATCACCGACATCGACGACAAAACTATTCGCAATTCGGCAATTGGTTCCAACAAATGGGTCGACGCAATGGGCGTGCAGACCGACGACGCTCGCGAAAACCTGCGCCTGCTCACGCTTTATCACGAACGTAAATTTTTCGCCGACTTAAATACTCTGAACATCAAGCGCGAGAATTTTGCTGCAAACCCGCGCGCGACAGATTTCTTTCCGCAGATGAAGGAGCTCATCCGCGACATCCTTGCCTCCGGACACGCCTACATCAGCGACGGCAGCGTGTACTTCAACGTCGCGTCGTACAGCAAGGAACACCTGTACGGACGTCTCTTCCACATCGACACAGAGAACTTCCGCGAGGGTGTTCGCATCGATGCCGACGAATACGACCGCGAAT
>ENA-ORBV01017554-ORBV01017554.1-microbial-mat-metagenome-genome-assembly--contig:-NODE-17554-length-10214-cov-3.718260_pt1 | contig 10214 bp, 6 predicted proteins | sample MGYA00237777_ERZ505514 | MGnify/ENA primary metagenome ERZ505514 (study PRJEB26160, sample SAMN06269048) | microbial mat metagenome | isolation source: Oligotrophic lake microbial mat | place...
GTCGCAGCGCCGCCAGAGGGCAAGCCGGTGGTTAAGGATCTGGCGATCCAGGCCTTCGATCTGCGTACCGAGATTGAGACGTTGAAGGAGCGCATCGCCGCCGTCCAGGCCGAAAATGCAGCAGCAGCAAACCTCAGCGCCCTGACCGCCCGTTTCGCGACTCTGGGCGAGCCAGCGACCGACCTTGACCAGTTGGAGAAGGATGTACTTGCCTATGTCGACAATCCGGTCGAACCCAAGGCCGGGGCATCGCCCAATATGGCTGCGACGCATGCACGCATGGTTACTGAGGCCAAGCTGCGCCTTGCGTCTATCGCCACCGAGCGGGAGCGGCGGAAGTCCGCACGCTCTTTGGCGCCGTTGCGTTTGGCCGAAGTGGAGACTGACGGTCTGATTCAGCAGGAACAGTTCGGTGCTGCGCTCGACAAGCTCGAGAAGCTCGGTCGCGAGAATCCTGACGCCGACTTCTCCCCATTGCGCGGAAAGGTTGAGGACTCGGCTGCAAAATCGTGGCGCAGTGCCAAGGCCCAGGTCGATACTAAGCTGGCAGATTGGAAGAGCCGAGGAGCCACCGAAGGCCAGCGTCAAGCCGCCCTCGCGACAGCCAAGGAACGACTGAACCAAGTCATCCAGCGCTTTGGGTTGCCGACGTATGTCGACCAGGCACGCGCCATGCTGACTCCGCTGCCCTGATTCCGACGGGAAGGGCAGCCGCTGGCGGAATCGTCCTCGGCCCCACCATGACGCAGATGCTGATGCATTTCTCTGGCGTCGCTGGACAGGGCATGAATCCCCTGGCCCAGCTGATGCGCGTCTGGGGCCATGAGGTCCAAGGATCCGACCGCAGTTTCGATCAAGGCCAGAACGCGGAACTGCGCGCCAGGCTGGAGGGCGCCGGCATCCGCATCCTGCCCCAGGATGGCCGCGCCCTGCGGCCGGGTGTCGACCGCTTCATCTATTCGGCTGCTGTCGAATCCGATACGCCAGAGGCGTGTGCGGCACGTACCCATGGCGTTCCCGGGACCGTGCGCCCCGGCCTGTTGGCCGAAGTCGTTGATGGTGGCGGCCCTGGCGTGGCGATCAGCGGAACCTCGGGCAAAAGCACCGTGGTCGGCATGCTCGCCTGGATTCTGCGCCAGTTGTCGGTGCCGGGGACGGTGCTGGGTGGTGCGGCCTTGGCCGGTGAAGGTACCGCCGGTTGTTTCGCCGCCGGACCGCGTGGTGGACCGGTGGTTGCCGAGGCCTGCGAGAGCGATGGCACCTTGGTCGGCTACCACCCCTCGATTGGTGTGATCCACAACATCACCCGGGATCATGGCGAGGTGCATGAGGTGCGCGGCCAGTTCGCCGCTTTTGCCCGGCAGAGCGGCCGGCTAATGGTCAATGCTGCCTGTCCCGAAGCGATGGCGGTGAGCGCAGGCTTGGCGCGTACTCTCTATGGCCTGGGTGGTTCGGCCGATCTGCCACTGGAAGTCCTCGCCGCCGGGCCGCATGTCGCACGGGGTTTGCTAACTAGCGCGGGAGTGGAAGTTGATCTCGAGATTCAACAGCCGGGAGCGCACACGTTGGAGAACGCCTGTGCTGCCGTCGCCGCTGCTCAGGCGATGGGGCTCGATGTGGTCGCCGCGGCGATGGCGCTCCGCTCGTTCCCTGGGGTATCGCGTCGTTTCGAAGTGGTCGCGCGCACTGAGGAGGGTTTGCGGGTGGTCGATGACTTCGCCCACAACGGTGCCAAGATAGCTGCCGCGGTTGCTGCTGCCCAAGCCGGTGGTGGCCGCGTCTTGTGCCTGTTCCAGCCGCATGGATTCGGCCCGGCGCGTCAACTGCGGCCAGAACTGCGCGAGCTGCTGCCGCAGATCCTGCGAGCGCAGGACCGTTGGCTGTATCTGCCGATCTATTACGCCGGCGGCAGCGTCACCCAGGACATCAGCGCCGAGGATCTGGCGCGGGATGCCGGGGTCGATGCGGTAGCAAAGCGCACTGACGCCTTGATGTGGTTGGCTGAACGCACCACCCCAGGGGATACCGTGCTGATCATGGGCGCCCGCGACCCCGGACTCGGGGCGTTCGCGCGCAGTCTTGCCGAAGCTTTGTAGTCCAGCCTCAGCCCATTCCTCAGCCCATTCCTCAGCCTATTGCTCCGCCGTCCGACCGCTCAACCTGCCACCATGGCTAATCGCATCCCTGTCGCTGTCCTTGGTGCCACCGGCTATGCTGGAGAGGGCGCCGTCCGCATCCTGCTCGGACATCCGGGGTTCCGGTTAGTCCACGTTGGTAGTGACCGTCTAGCGGGCACCCCACTCGCCGAGGCGGTGCCGTCACTGGCGGGCGAAACGGATTTGGTCCTCGGCGAGGATACGCCCGCTGCGATCATGCAGAGCGGCGCCAAGGCGGTGATCCTGGCCAAGAAGAGCCCGGATGTCACCAAGGTGGTTCCCGAGCTGATGAAGAAAGGCATGCGCCTGGTTGACGTCGGTGCCGAGTTCCGTCTGCGCACCGCCGATGCCTACGCTACCTGGTACAAAGAGGAGCACGCCTGTCCCGAGTTGCTGGCCAAGGCGGTCTACGGACTCAGTGAATGGCGTCCGGTCGAGATCGCTGCAGCCAAGATCGTCGGCAATCCCGGGTGCTACGCGACCTCGATGCTGCTGCCGCTGCTGCCGTTGGCCAAGGCCGGGCTGATCTACCGCACCGCACCGATCGTGGCTATTGGCTACAGTGGGCTCTCTGGCGCCGGCAAGCGCTTCATCGAATCAAACAACAATCTGTTTTACGCGGTAAATGAGAATCTGCACAGCTACAAACCGGTAGGCCACCAGCATACCGGCGAAGTGGATCAGGAACTTGCTTTGGCGGCTGGCAATACCCTGCATTGCACCTTCGTGCCGCATCTCGCGCCGATAACTCGCGGCATTCACACCACCATCACGCTGACCTTGGCTGCCAATGCCTCTTTGTCCCAGGTCCTAGATGCCTGGCGTTCGACCTATGCCGGTCGCCGTTTCGTCCGTGTCCGCGCCTCACCCAAGGATGTCGAGGTGGCCAACGTCGCCGGCACCAACTGCTGCGACATCGCGGCTGCGGTTGACGGTCGTACTCTGATCATCGCAAGTGCGCTTGATAATCTGATCAAGGGTGCGAGCGGTCAGGCGGTGCAGAACCTCAACTTGATGTTCGGCCTGCCGGAAGATCAGGGCCTGCTCGCTCGCAGCATTTAGCGGGTTTGTGCATCCGGCGCGGCGCAGTGGGCCGCGAACCATGGCCGGATCGCCTCGGCTGGGCCTTGTAACATTCTGCGCCGTTCGTCCGGATCGCTGAGCATTCCAGCGCATCGCCAGTAACGGATCAGCTGTTTCGCCTTCGGGCCGGCCCCGCCCAAAGCGTCGATGTAGCGCAGCGCCCAGGCCGAGGCCTCAGCGACTGTCGGAGGCGTCCTTCCGGCAGCAGTCCGGAAGATGAACGGATCAGCCAGGGCAGCCCGCCCGACCATCACGCCGGCGACGCCGGTCTCGGCGCGCATGCGCACAATGTCAGTGGCCGTGTCGACGCCGCCGTTGCCGATCAGTGGGATTGGCCGCGAACAGTGGGCGAGGGCGTCTCGGGCCTCGGCCAGCCAGTCCCAGGTGGCGGGCTCATCGTAGCTGGTGATGCGCAGGCGGGCATGCAGGGTCACCGCCGCTGCGCCGGCTTCGGCTGCTGCCACGACCAGCTCACGCAGATGGGCAGGCGAATGGATACCCGCACGCATCTTGGCAGTGACCGGGGCGCCGGTCGCGGCGACCGCAGAAGCGATGATCCGGGCCATTCGTTCGGGATACGCGAGCAGGGCCGAACCAGCGCACTTGCTGAACACGACCGGGGCGGGGCAGCCGAAATTCAGGTCGATCCAGGCTGCGCCGGCCGCATCAGCGTGCCGAACGCTGTCTGCCAGATGGTCGTCGTCCGGGGTCATCAGCTGGATGGCTACCGGGATGCCGATCGGCTCACCGAGGTCGCGGCGGCAGACGCGCACGGGCGTCGGAGCCACGGTGATGCGGATGAATTCGGACACCGCAGCACCGCAGCCGCCGAGTGGGGCAATCAGGCCACGGAAGGTACGGTCGGTGATGCCCTCCATCGGCGCCAGCAGCACCGGGGGATCGATGACCACGGCCCGCTCCGGGCCCGCGATCCGCAGCATCAGCGTGGGATGATGGTGAAGTAGGTGTGCAGGCGCAGCAGCTGCAGATTCTTGACGATGCGCGGATCGGGCCGGTCCAGGACGATGGGCGGGATGCCCTGGCCGGTGTAAAACATGTGCAGTTGCATGATGCCAGCGAAGAAGGTCGAGCTGAGCAGTCCGCAGGCCGAGCAATCGATCACGACCTTGCCGAACGGTCCGGGCCGCATGACTTGGACTTGCTGGGCCCAGTCCTGGTGCACGTTGCCGGAATCGAAGTCCTTCCCCACGGTGATGGACATCACGCCATCGAACACATCCGTTCCAATGGCACGCAGACTAGACTTACCACCGGAATCAGGCATCCCCATGTTATAGAGTCCTTTCTGGGGATGTGAACTGGGAGAGGGTACAGGTTGGGACGACCTGCCACCAGACGAGGCCACCCCGCCTTTGCCCGGTCGACTCCGTCCCTACAAAGCCTCCCCATGACGTCGCCTCCCTCCGGCCCACCCGACATCGCCACCATCCTGTCGCGGGTGAAGCGCCCGACCCGCATGCTGGTCACGGCCGGCATGCCATATGCCAATGGGCCCTTGCATGTAGGCCATCTTGCCGGAGCGCATCTGCCGGCGGACATCTATGCGCGGTGGTGCCGCATGCTGATCGGCAGTGACAAGGTCCTGTTCGTCTGCGGTACCGACGACCACGGCAGCACCTCTGAACTGGCCGCTGCCAAGGCTGGTAAGCCGGTTCAAGAGTTTCTGGCGGAACTGCACGCCAAGCAGAAGGCCACGCTCGACCGCTATGGCATCAGCCTGGACACTTACAGCGGCACATCGCGACCGGAATGTTTCCCGCGACACGTTGCCATTTCGCAGGACATCCTGACGCGCCTGCACCGCAACGGCCTGCTAACCATCAAGCGGAGCAAACAGTGGTACGATCCCAAGATCGGCCGGTTCCTTCCAGACCGCTACGTGCGTGGCACCTGCCCGAACCCGAAGTGCAATGCCATTGATGCCTACAGCGACGAATGCGAACGCTGCGGCCACCAGCATGCTCCCGAGGAGCTGATCAGCCCGGTCAGTTCGCTCTCCGACGCCACTCCCGAGATGCGCGAGACGGCGCACTGGTGGCTCGACATGTGGGCGGTGTCTGACGTCCTCCGCCAGTGGCTGCAGGGCAAGGAGAAGACTTGGCGGCGTGGCTCGCTGGCCGATCCGCTCGATCGGGCGATGCCCGCCCTGCACTTCCCCAACAGCCACGAGGCGGCCTACAAGGAACTCAAGGCGACCCTGCCGGCGCACAAGATGAAGTACACCGCCGGCAAGCGTGTTCTGCTGCAATTCGCTGACAAACCGAGCCTCGGCAAGGGGCGCGAAATGCTCGGCGCCGCCGGCATCGCCAGCGACCTCGCCGATGAATGGGCGCATCGCTCGATCAGCCGCGATATCAGCTGGGGCATCCCGCTGCCGGCGATCGAGTCCGAACTGGCCGGCAAGACGCTGTATGTATGGCCGGATTCGCTGATCGCGCCAATTCCGTTCACCCAGGTCGCCCTGCAGCAGAAGGGCCGGAATCCCGAGGAATGGAAGGATTACTGGACCGATCCGCAGGCGCGGGTGGTGCAGTTTCTTGGCCAGGACAACGTCTTTTTCTACGTCCTCATGCAGGGGGCAATGTGGATCGGCTCGCAGGCTGATCCATCGCGTCTGCCGATCGCGGGCGAACTACAACTGACCGAGGTCATCGCCAACTGCCATCTGCTGGTTGGCGGCGAGAAAATGAGCAAGAGCCGCGGCAACTTCTTCACCGGCGATCAGTTGATCGACGAGCAGGGTCACGATGCCGATCAGGTGCGCTACTACATGGCGATGATCGCCCTAGCCGAGCGTCCCTCAGACTTCGACGCCGGCAAGTTCACTGAGCGCAACGCCTTCCTCGCCGGGCCGATGAACGCCGCCTTCGAGAAGCCCATCTCGGCCTGTATCGGCAAATTCGGCGGCTTGGTACCCGACGGCAAGCTGCCCGAGAAGATCCTCGCCGAGACCACCCGGATCGTCGGGCGTTATGTCAAGGCGATGGACCGTGCCGACTACCCGTCGCTGCTCTTCGAGATCGAGAACTACGCTCGCACGGTGAACAGTCTGTTCGCCCAGCACAAGCCGCATGACGACCGCTTCCCCGAAGAGGCGCGCCGCGATGCCCTGTTCGCCAGCTTCCACGTGATCAAGAACCTGATGATCATGTTGCACCCCTTCGTCCCGGCGACGATGGAGCGGGTCCGCCAGTCGCTGAACCTGCCGGTGGATGTCTTCTCCATCGACCAGTTGGGTAGCTCGATCCCGGCTGGGCATGCAATCGGACCGATGGGTTCATTCTTCTCCGCTGTGATCGAGGCCGTGCAGGGCAACTAGGCCCGGAGCCTGAATCCTAAAACGCCTGACCGGCTTCCCGCCCCATTGCCCGAACCGGGTCTGGCCCTACCGTCCTGCGCCTTTCCTGGGGAGTCCGTATGAGCCGTCCGTTTACCGTCGCCGAGGTCCGTGAGGCCTATCTGTCGTTCTTCGTTTCGAAGGGCTGCGTGCGCTATCCCAGCGCCGGTCTCGTCCCCGAGAACGACCCGACCACGCTGTTTACCGTCGCCGGCATGTCGCAGTTCAAGGACATGTTTCTTGGTCGTGGCTCGCACCCGTTCACGCGGGCCACGACCAGTCAGAAGTGCATCCGCACCAACGACATTTTCAATGTCGGCCGGACCGCGCGGCACCACACCTTCTTTGAGATGCTGGGCAACTTCTCCTTCAACGACTACTTCAAGAAGGAGACGATCCACTGGGCCTGGGAATTCTTGACCGAAGTCCTGCAGCTGCCCGAAGAGCGCCTGTCGGTGTCGGTGCACACGATCGACGGTGAAGCCTACCGCATCTGGCGCGAGGAGATCGGACTCCCCGCCAGCAAGATCTTCAAGATGGGCGACAATGACAACTTCTGGCCGGCCAACGCGCCGAAGGAAGGCATCGAAGGCCCCGGCGGGTGCTGCTCAGAAATTTTCTACGACCACCGCACCAACGATGATCCGAACGACAATCTGACCAGTTCGACCGGCCGATTCGTCGAGATATGGAATCTGGTCTTCCCGGAGTTCAACGTCCGCAAACCCAACGCTGACGGCACGCCCAATCTCGAAAATCTCGGCCGGACCAATATCGACACCGGCTCAGGTCTCGAGCGCGTCGCGGCGGTAATGCAGGGCGTCTACAACAACTACGACATCGACCTGTTCCAGAACATCCTGGGCAGCGTGCAGGAGATCAGCGGGGTCCGCTACGACTCGAAGGTTCTGCTCGGCTCCAAGGACCCCCAGGCCGAGAAAAACGCTCTGCTGCGACGCATCGCCGACCACGTCCGGGCGGTGACCTTCTGCATCGCCGACGGTGCGCTGCCGGGCAACAGCGATCGCGGCTACATCGTCCGCCGCCTGATCCGCCGGGCGACGCTGGATTTGGACAAGCTCGGCTGCGACCAAGTACAGTTGTTCAAGGTGGTCCCCTCGGTGGTCGGGGCGATGGGCCAGACCTACCCCGAGATCGTTCGTCGGCAGACCCTCGCCAGCGAGACCCTGCAGGCCGAGGAAGCGCTATTCCGCCGCACTCTGCGCAAGGGTCTGGACATGTTCCAGAAGAGCCTCGATCGACAGAAGGGTTCCGGCGTGTTCGGCGGCGACGACGCGTTCGACTTGGTCGCCACCCACGGATTCCCCAAGGAAGTCATCGCCGAATTGGCCGGCGCCGAAGGCCTGGCCCTCGACGAGGCGCGTTTCAAGGCCTGCTGGGAAGAACACCAGCGGGTCTCGACCAGCAAGGGTGTCGAAGTGTGGAAGGCGAGTGCGTTGCAGGACGCCAAGCCGCGCCTGGGCGCAACCCGCTTCACCGGCTATGATCAACTGATTGCACCGTGCGTTATCCAACTCATCGAGCTCGACGGCAAAGAGGTGCAATCCGCCCCGCAAGGAAGCGCCGTGCGCTTCGCCCTCGATGCGACGCCATTCTACGCTGAAAGCGGTGGCCAGGTCGGCGACGTCGGCATCATCGAAGGCCCCGATTTTCAGATCCACGTCACCGATGTGCAGAAGGATGACGGCTTGTTTGTGCATCTCGGCACGGTCGCCAAGGGTTCGGCGCGGCCAGTCAAAGCCACGGCCAAAGTCGACGCCGAGCGCCGTCGCGACACCACGCGCCACCACAGCGCCACCCACCTGATGCACGCTGCCCTGGCCAAGTTCATCGGTGCACATGTCGAGCAGCAGGGCTCGAAGGTCTCGCCCGATGAATTGCGTTTCGACGTTAACAATCCCAAGGGTTTGGAGCCGGCGCAACTGCAGCAGGTCGAAGCGTGGGTCAACCAGCAGATCGCGGTCAAGCACTCGGTCACGATCCGCGAACTGCCGATCGAGGAGGCCCGCACCCTCGGTGCCAAGGCGATGTTCGGCGAGAAGTACGGTGCCGTCGTCCGAGTCGTTTCGATGGGCGAAGGCTCGCCGGTCTCAGTCGAGTTCTGCGGCGGTTGCCACGTCGGCAACACTTCGGACATCAGCGCTTTCCGCATCACCGGCGAAGGCGCCAGCGCGGCCGGCATCAGGCGCATCACCGCGGTCGCCGGTCGCGCCGCCCAGGCCCTGATCGATGGCGAGCGGCAGCTCGCTGACGCAGCCGGACGCAGCGTCGGCATGGCCTCAGTCGCCAACCCGAAAGAGGTCCACGAGCTATCGCGGGCTTTCAAGTGCAAGGTCGAGGACGTGCCGCTGCGTGTCGCGGCCTTGGCCAAGGAAGTCCATCAGGCCGGCGCCGGCGGCGCACCCGAGCCGACCATGACCGGTGGCCTAGTCTCTCGTGTGATCATTCTGCAGGAGGCGCTGAAGCAGATTCGCAAGCGTGCGGAGCAGCAGGCTTCGCAGTCGGCTGCCGGGGCAGCCGACGCGATCGCCGCCCAGGCGAAGCAATCGGGCGGCATCACCTACATCGCTGCTCGCCAGGATGGGCTGGATGGCAAGACCCTGCGCACCCTGGCCGAGGCGGTGCGCGGCAAACGCGCTGACGCCGTCGTCGTTCTGGCCTCGGCCCACGAGGGCAAAGCCGGACTCTGCGCGGTGGTTCCTGCCGATTTGGTCAAACGGGGCCTGTCGGCCGGGTCGATCATCGGGACGCTGGCTCCGCTGGTCGGTGGGGGGGGTGGGGGCAAGCCCGACTTCGCCCAGGCCGGCGGCAAGGACCCGGGTGGCATCGACGCGGCTTTGGCGCAGGTGTCGGCACTGGTTGCGATCCCAGGCTAGGCTCAGAAGGTAGCAGCCATGGCCAAGGACGGAGGCAACAGCAAGCGAGGGGGGACCGACCAGTGGCGTCGTGACCCCAAGCGTCACTCCGGCGAGCACAAGGTCCCCAAGCCAGAGGAAACCCTGCCCACTGACGAAGGTTCGCGCGGCAGGCGCGCACGCGGCCCCAGCGGTGAGTTCGCCTCGCCCGCCTCCGAGGACTCCCAGCGTCGCGAAAAGAAGGGCAGCGATTCGATTTCCCGGCCGCACCGTGAAGTCCAGTTGCCAGGCAGTGACAGTTACACGCGCCGCCGCAAGAGTTCGTTCCGCGGCATCCCGGTCGTGCCGGGCATCGCCATCGGCCATGCCCGCATCAAATTCCGCCGTACCCACGTGCTCGGTGATCGGGTGATTCTGCCCGAGCAGGTGGTCAAAGAGGAAGAACGCTTGTCCGAGGCGGTGCGTCTGTCCAAGGCCCAGCTCCTGGAGAGCCGCGCCAAGGTCGCCGCCGAGATCGGCGAGGTCGAGGCAATGATCTTCGACGCCCATCTGGCAATTCTTGAAGACCAGGCCTTCCTGCGGAAAGTGCGCAATCAGGTCGCCAAGGAACTGAAGCCGGTCGAGGTGGTCGTGGCGACCACCGTCGAAGGCTACTACCGGACCATTTCGCAGATCCAGGATCTGCATCTGCGTGAGCGTGCCGCCGACATCCGCGATGTCGGCCGTCGCCTGCTCGACAAC
>ENA-ORBV01017557-ORBV01017557.1-microbial-mat-metagenome-genome-assembly--contig:-NODE-17557-length-10213-cov-3.636346_pt1 | contig 10213 bp, 4 predicted proteins | sample MGYA00237777_ERZ505514 | MGnify/ENA primary metagenome ERZ505514 (study PRJEB26160, sample SAMN06269048) | microbial mat metagenome | isolation source: Oligotrophic lake microbial mat | place...
TGCCACACCCACGCCTAGCGTGACTTGCGCACCGTAGTGATAAAACTTGAGGTCGTCGTAATTGGACTGCTGAGCGCGCGGGCACTTCTTGCCATCCGGTCCGCAGGCGGCCTCGAGATCGGACAGCGTACCCTGACGCAAACCGAACAACACGCCCGACCCAACTAAGCTAGCTACGCCGACGCCGCCGATCACGAAAGGTACGAGTTTCGAGGGCGGCTTGTCTGGGATGGCTGCTCCCGCCGGCGTCCGCATGTCCGGCGGAAGCTCCTCCAGCACGACCTCCAAATTAGTGGTCTCTTGCTCCGCGAGGACCACGTTGGTCTCGAAGGCCTTTCGGTTAGGGGCCTTGGCCGTCACCGCGTGCGGGCCAGGATCTAACGGCACCTCGACTCCGACCGAGCTCTGCCCCAAGGCTACCCCGTCTAGCTCGATGGCAGCAGACGCCGCGCCGTCGCCGCGCTGAATCACGAGCTTGGGTATACGGGCGCGGAGCTTGCCAATATTTTCGTCAACCTCGCCCTTGAAGTCCGGATTTACTTTGTCCGCCTCCGCCAAAGCGAGCTCGTAGCCGCCCAGCGCAGCGACCAGTCGGCCTAGCTTTTCTTCACACACCGCGATGTGAAAGCGTACTTGGGGCGTCATCCGCACCTGCCCCACCTCGCGAAATGCCTGCAAAGCCGCAGTCCAGTTCCCCGCCTGTTCCAGCTCGGTCGCTTGCTGGAACTGAGCGCGAGCCTGCTTCAGCTCGACGGTGTCCTGCGCGCGAGCGGTTGGAGTGACTCCGCACAGCGCCGAAGCGACCGCGAGCCATGCAAAGTAGCGGCGAGTATCGAGCGACAAGTCGCCTTCATCCTATCACTTGCCCTGAAGGTAAGTGCTCTTTACCTACGGGCTCGCGTCGATGGAGCGACGCCGCGGCTTGACCGAGCATACGCACATGCGACCACTCTAGCGGAGTCGCCGCACGTTGGAGCACACGTACATTCACCTGCAAAATATCGCATATGACCAGGGCTTTGCTGGGACCGCTGCAGGCGCCGATGATACTTTCAAGAGTACCTTTCATGGTGAGAACTCGCTTGTCACGCTGGCTGCGCCCACTGTGCGGAGGCGCCGCCCTGGCCGCGCTGACTGTCGCTTCCTGCAGCGTGCCGGACTTCGAGTTCGAACAACGACCGGCACTAGGAGTCTCGGGCAGCGGGAGCACGATCATTGACCACTGCGTGAACGGACTCCGCGACAGCGAGCTCGGCGAAGCCGACTACGACTGCGGCGGGGGCTGCCCGCCCTGCAATGTGGGTCAACACTGCGCGACTGTCGCGGACTGCGTGGAAGGCATCTGCAGCGAAGGCACTTGTCTGGCCGAGGGTTGCATCAACGGCGTTCAGGACGGCAGCGAGACCGATTTGGACTGTGGTGGTGGCGGCTGCAACGCTTGCTTTACCGGCCAAAAGTGTGGACAGGATGCGGATTGCGACAGCGGCGTTTGTAGTGACGCCAAGTGCATGGCAGCGGCGTGCGACGATCAGGTCGAAAACGGTAAGGAGACGGCGCTCGACTGTGGCGGCGACTGCCCCCCTTGCTCAGTGAACCAGCCCTGCCTCGCTGGTAGAGACTGCGCTAGTGGGGTGTGCAACGGCAATCTCTGCGGTCCAACCTGTCCAGACGGCTTCAGCGACTGCGACAAGAAGAATGACAATGCGTGCGAGATCAGCACTCGCGGCGACCTGATGAATTGCGGCACCTGCGGCAACGTCTGCGACTTGCCGCACGCGACGGCCGAATGCAGCGCCGGGGACTGCCGCATCGTGACCGAGGGCTGTGAAGCCGGTTGGGAAGACTGCAACGGCCTACCCCAAGACGGCTGCGAAGTGAACCTCGGCACCGACAAAGGAAACTGCGGAGCGTGCAACAAAGTCTGCCCCGAGGTGAACGGCGCGCCCTTCTGCGCAGTCGGAGCTTGTCAGATTACCTGCAGCACTGGCTTCGACGACTGCGACGACAACCGCGATAACGGCTGCGAAAAGGCCGTGAGCACGGACGTCAACAACTGTGGCGAGTGCGGTAAGAAGTGCACTCCCCAATCCGGGGGCACGGCTTACTGCAAGGACGACGCTTGCGGGGAGACCATTTGTCCAACCGGCCTAGGCGACTGCAACGGCGAGCCCAGCGACGGCTGCGAAGTGGACTTGCGGACCGACACGAACAACTGCAGCAGCTGCGGCAACTTGTGCCTGGCGGCCAACGGCACCGCCACATGCAACAGTCGCGTGTGCGGGATCGCAGACTGCGACCCGGGCTTCGAGAACTGCACCGGTGGCTACGCCGACGGCTGCGAGACTAACACCAACACTAGCACCAGCCACTGCGGCGGCTGTGGTGACGCCTGCACCATCGAGAATGGCACGCCCAAGTGCGCGATGGGCTCGTGCCAGGTGAATAGTTGTGGCGGCACGTTCCGCGACTGTGACAGCAACCCCGCTACTGGCTGCGAAATCAATATCGCCAGCCATCCTAGTAACTGCGGCGGTTGCGGCGTGGCGGGTAGCAACTGCAACACGAAGTACGACAACGCCAGCTCCACCTGCTCGAACAGCGCCTGCAGCAACCCGACTTGCGACGCCGGTTACGGCGATTGCATGCCGGTCGATTTCAACTGCGAAACGGATACAACGAGCAGCGAGAGTCACTGCGGAGCCTGCAGCAAGGCCTGCGAAGTGAGCAACGCCAGCAGCAACAACTGCTCGAACAGCATGTGCAGTCCGGTATGCGTAGGCAAGTACTTGACCTGCGACAACGATAAGTTCAACGGCTGTGAGGCGAACTCGGCCGACGACGAGGATCATTGCGGTGGCTGCAATTTGACCTGCAACAGCGGCCCCTCCGCGCATGTCACTTCCAACGACTGCGTTGGAAGTAGCTGTAATCCGCAGTGCTCCGGCAGCTATCGGAGCTGCGACTCCGACAAGAACAACGGCTGCGAAACCAACACCGCGACTAGCGGCAGCCATTGCGGGGCATGCAACCAGGTTTGCAGAACGGACGCGGCCGCGCACGTAGCCAGCAACAGCTGCTCCGGAAGCTCCTGCCAGCCGGCATGTAGCGGTCTCTTCGACGATTGCGACTCGATGCCTGCCAACGGCTGCGAGACCGCCGTCGGTGACGATGAGCAGAACTGCGGCGGCTGTGACGTCGTTTGCGGCACCGCGAATGCCTCCGGTACCAACTGTGCGGCCGGCACCTGTGACCCCGTCTGCAACGCTGGCTTCCGCGATTGTTCGAATTCGCAGTTGGGTTGCACCACTCAGCTTGGGACGACCAGCAATTGCACAGCCTGCGGCCAGAGCTGTTCGGGAGCTACGCCGTTCTGCAACGCGGGCAGCGGCTGTGCGGCTTTTCGTGACATCGTGGTCGCGGGCTCCGGGGTGCGCGGCATCGCAGGTTACAACGGCTCCGCGACAGCTACGGATGTGCTGACGGTCTCGCACACGCTCAGCAGCGGCTCAGGGAACGCGCGCATGGTGCTGGTCGGGATCGCGGCTTCCGAAGAATTTTTGGACCCCGAGACCGTCACCTATGACGGCACTTCCATGATCCGTGCCGTGCAGGCTCAGAACTCGACCAATCAATCCTATGCGGCGATTTACTACCTGCTGGACACCGCACTGCCGGCCGCCGCCAATACGACTAGTCCAGTCAGCGCCGTCTTCTCGTCGACCTTCGCGTGGGGCCACGGCGGGCTGGACGTGCTGGAGCTCCGCAACGCCATGCAGACCGCGCCGCTCACTACCGGCAGCTCGAGCGGCGCCGCGTGCAGTGGTTCGGCGACTCGCGGCGTGAGCGCGACGTACAATCAGACTGGGTCCTTGGTCTACGGGCTGCTTTCGGGGCGAGGCGCCACCGCGGCCTCCCTGAATGGGGCGCCAGGGCTGACTCAAACCTGGAACCAGCATCAGGCGACGCCGAGCGATCTTACCGGCTCTGCCGCGTACGTCATCGACAACGACGACCGCACCATCAACTGGAGCCTTTCAAACTGCTTCAACTCGGCCGCCGCCATGGTCGTCATCAAGCGTCTCAGCGCAATGTAGCGCGTGGCGCAGGGTCTAGCGCCGCGGGCTGGGCGAGCCACGGAGACCCTAGGGGTCTCGTGGAGGAATTTTGGTGACCACTTGGCCGGCGAGCGGGGTTTCCCTGGCGCTAGGTGGTGGCTGCGTGCCAGTCGTCGGCGTGCGGATCGGGTGACTCGCCACCTCTGGCGGAGGGTTCGAGCGCAGGGAGGCCGGGCCGTCCAGATACAAGTCACTCTCATGGTAAATGTCCACCGCGCGAGTCACGAAGATCTTGGCGACCGCGGCCGCCGGCACGGCCAGCAGCACGCCCAAGAACCCGAATATTTCTCCACCAATGAACAGCGCGACCAGCACCCACATTTCAGGCAGCCCCACGGTCTTACCCATGATGCGAGGAGCTATCACGAAGCCCTCCAGGGTTTGAATGATCGCGTAGGCGACGACGACACCGATCAGCTGGCCGGGGTGGAAGCCGCCGAGCAGGGACATGAGTAGCCCCGACATCAGGGCAAAAGCGCTGCCCAAGTAGGGAATGAAGCTCAATACCCCTGAAATGAGCCCAATCGGCAACGCTAACCGCACTCCCAGGCTGGCGTAGGCCGCGCCATACAGCACCGCCATGATGGCCATAACGGCGAGTTGGCCTCGAATGAAGTGACTGAGAGTCGCGTCAATCTCCTTGGCGTACTCGGTCACGGTACGGCGGATGCGGCGAGGCAGCAGACTGCGCACGCCGGCGGTAATGCGGTCGAAGTCGTTTAGAAAGTAGACCGAAAGCACCGGCACCACGAGCGCCGCCACCACTGACCCCAAAAGCGAGAAGCCGCCACTCAGCACCGAGCCGAGCAGCCCGCCCGCGGGTGCGAGCATGGACGACGCCAGCGAGTTGGCGTTGGCGCCCAAGCGCTCCACCCACTCCGTGGTGGTGTGCGGCACCTTGACGCCATGCGCGGTCAGCCAAGGGTAAGCGCTGCTGACGAGCACCGAGATCTTGCCCGGAAGCTCGTTCGCTACCGTCGCCACGTCGCTGGCCACGGTGGGAATGACCAGCGCAATGAATAGCGCCACGGCGCCCACGCCGATCAATAGCACCATGGCAATGCCCGCCGGCCGCGGCACCTTGAGCGCCTCCAGGCGGTCGATCACCGGGTCGAGCACGTAGGCGATACTGAACGCCAAGAAGAGCGGCGTGAGGACCGCGCGCAGCGTGTAGAGCAGATAGCCAGACAGCCCGATCCCGAGCGCGACGTAGAACACGCGGGGCAGTACGATCTCTCGACGCGGAGTGTCGTCCACGTTCGGGCTATACTGGTCCACGCCTGGCGCCGCAATGCGCTATAGAGCCGGCCGTCATGCCGAAGCTCCAGGCGACGTCCCTGCACCAAAACTGGCGTTTTTCCGAGCGCAGCTGGCAGCCGGAAGGCGCTAAGCTGGGCTATGGCCTGCTGGAGTGGTTGCCAGCGCGGGTGCCGGGGCACGTCCACCTGGATCTCGTCGAAAATGGCGTAATTGGCCACCCATTCGAGCGCATGCAGGAACTCGGATGCCAGTGGGTCGACGAGCGGGACTGGAGCTACGAGACGAGCTTCGAATGGCAACCGAGCCCCGAGCTTCCCCAGCGCTCGCTCCGCTTCGAAGGGCTAGACACGGTGTGCACGGTGCTCCTGAATGGCGCCGCCATCGGCCGTCATGACAACATGTTCGTGCCTTTGGAGCTGGATGTTACTTCCCTGCTCCGGCCGGGCAAGAACCTGCTTCGCGTGGACTTCGAGTCCGCCACTCGTATCGGGAGTGAGCGACGTGGCCAGTACTTCGAAAAGGAAGGCTTGCCAATCGACACCGAGCGCTTCGACGAACGAGCTTTCGTGCGTAAGTCACAGTACATGTTCGGCTGGGACTGGGGACCTCGCTTGGTTTCTGCCGGTATTTGGCGACCGGTCTCGCTGATCGAGCACGTGGCTCGCATACAGGACGTGCACGTCACTCAGGAGCACCGGAGCGACGGCTCCGTGGCGGTTTTCGTGAAGAGTGAGGTGCCCCCCGGTACCCGTATGCTTCACGTCTGGGATGGCGAGCCCGTGACCCGCGACGGCTGCGTGACGGAGATCGAGCAACCCGAGCTATGGCAACCGGCGGGGCTAGGCGAACCGCGGCTCTTCGATCTCGTAAGCTACCTGGTTCCCGAAGCTTTCGACGCGGAGCGCCTGCCTACAGAACGCTCGGATGTCAGTAGCGAGCTTGCAAAGCAAGCGCTGGATGTGCGTCGTCAACGCATCGGTCTGCGGCGCGTGCGGCTAGTGCGGGAGCCCGACCGGTTCGGGGAGTCCTTCGAGTTCGAAGCCAACGGGCGGCGCTTCTTCGCGCTGGGCGCAAACTGGATCCCCGACCACTCGTTCCCCTCGACCATCACGCGGAGCAGTCTGCGCCGGCGACTCTTGGCGGCGCGCGAGGCGGGCATGAACATGCTGCGCGTTTGGGGTGGCGGGCTCTACGAGAGTGACGACTTTTATGGACTTTGTGACGAGCTCGGCCTGCTCGTCTGGCAGGATTTTCCCTTCGCTTGTTCGTACTACCCAGACGGACCCGAGCAGCAAGCGCTGCTAGCGGCGGAAGCGCGCGTGAACATTCTGCGCCTGCGCAACCATGCTTGCCTCGCGCTTTGGTGCGGGAACAACGAAAACCTGCAGATGTTTCAGCAGCGCTGGGGCGACAAAGCTCGGCATCCCCCGCGCTTTTACGGGCAAAATCTGTACGAGCACACGCTGCCGCAGCTACTGAACGAGCTCGACCCGGGGCGCTCGTATACACCCGGCTCACCTCACGGTGGGGAGGACTGTCAGCAGGGCGGCGTTGGTGATCAGCACTATTGGGACGCCTGGCACGGCCGCGGGGATTGGGTTCACTACCGGGACTCGACCGGACGTTTCTCCTCGGAGTATGGCTTCGCCTCCGCACCCAGCCTGCAAGCCTTCGAGGCCGTTCTGCCAGCCAGGGTAAGTCAGCTCGATGGTGACGCTTGTCCAGTCGAGCTTTCAACGCTGCGCGGGCAGCACCGTGATCCGAACGTGCGCTGGCACGACAAGACCATGAAGGGCTACGAAACCTTCGTGGGTTACGTGGAGCTGCATTACCCGGAGTCCAAGACATTGGAGGACTGGATCTACTACTCCCAGCTGAATCAGCGCGACGCTCTCTGCTTCGCTGTCGAGCACTACCGGCGCTCCGAGTTCTGCAAAGGTTCGCTGATCTGGCAGCTCAACGACTGCTGGCCGGTACAAAGCTGGGCTCTCATCGACAGCCTCGGGGAGCCCAAGCCCGCGCTCTTCGCGCTGAAGCGTGTGTACGCGCCCGGCCTGCTGTCGCTCGAGCTGCACGGCGCCGAGCTGTCGCTCTGGGGTATTCTGGACAACGCACCCAGCGGCGCCGAGCTGACGGGCGCCGCCAGCGCGGTCGCGGTGTCGCTTCGAAGCGGAGACGTGCTCCGCAGCTGGGGCTCGGGGGTGCACGTGTCCTCGTCGGAGCGCAAACGGCTGCTGGAGCTCGAGACCGCCGGCCTCGACCCGAATGACACGCTGATTTTCGCGCGTTTGGGCGCGCTTAGCGCCTGGACGCTCCTCGGTGAGCCGAAAGCGCTAAAGCTCCCGGCGCCGGCTATGCTGGAAGTCTCCCTTGCAGGCGATGGGCTTCTTGCGCTGCGGGCTCCGGGCCCGATCGTGGACCTATGGTTGACGGATCGGGAGGGCGCGCAAGCCTTTGGCGAGAACTTGGTCACCTTGCCTGGCAGCGGCAGCGTGCAGTTGCCCTACCATGGCAGCGGACGTGGTTTGCGAGCCCGCTCGCTCGCCGGCCAACACTCCATCACGCTCACCCGCCACCGTAATAGCCCTAATTAGTCGCAGGAGCCGGGCTCCGCAATCGACGTGCGAATGGTGAAGTTCGACTGAATCGTGTGTCGCTCGGCGAAGAAGAAGTGCAAAGGGTATTGCTCGCCCCTGACTAGGCCAAACTCTCTCGCGACGTCGTCGAGGAAGACACTAGCGTCCAGGCTCGAGTGCAGGCCGCCCAAGTCAATCGCTAGGCGACTGTTGATGAACACCCACATGTCGTCATCGCCAGAGAACGAGAACTGCTCCCCGCCGACGTACTGAAAAGTCGTGCTGGCTTCGAGGGTGAAGTGATAGTTGTGCGGTCTCTTCTCGTTGCCCTGCAGCTGGCCGTCGATGGGAAAAAAGGCCTGGTTGTCGTACACGAAGAGGCCAGGATCTTCCGCAGAAGGCTGCAGCTGGACCTCGAGCGGAGCCGATTGGTTCACTCGCATGTCGTCTCGGTACCACTGGTCGAAGCTCTCCCGGCCAGAGGTGGTCAGCGTGCGCGGCTGGCCCTTGTAGATGGGCTTGTCGTCCATGCCGAGCATGGGCTCTACGATGCCCAGGTCCACTCCGCTGATGTCCTCCTCGAAGTCTGGGTGAGAGGCCAGAAAGTCACGGATCGTCGCTTTCAGTTTAGGCGGTTTGGGGAGCGGCGCATCACACTTCCCCCAAGCTCCCTTGCGGCAGGTTTCGTTGCCGTTCCCGCACACGCTCTCACAGGGTCGCAAGGCCTCCGGCACCTCGCAAGCTTGCCAAGCGCCGTCCGTGCATTGCTCTTGGCCGGAGCCGCATTCGTTCGCGCAACTGCGGGCCGTTGGCGGAGTCACGCACTTTTGCCATGTGCCGTCAGCGCACGACTCCTGACCGAAACCGCAGGCGTTCTGGCAGCTGCGCATCGCGAGCGGCACCTTGCAGTCGCCCCACACTCCCGCGAGGCAGCCTTGAAGACCTTGGCCGCAATCATTCTGGCAGGGCCTCTGCGCGTCGGGGGTCGCGCAGGCCTGCCAGAAACCCGACTCGCAGACTTGGGTGCCCGCCCCGCAATCGCCGTCGCAGGGGCGCGTGAGCCCGGCCTGCTCGCAAGGTTCCGGCTGAGCTAGGCCGGTACGCGCGCCGCAGCTGAAGAGGCCCCCGCCCAGGAGCAGCGTGATGAAGCAGCCTGCTAAAACTCGATGAGGCAACGGCAGACCGTACACTTTCCCGGGCGATACTTGCTAGACCTTCGAGCATGAGCAAGCTCGACCGGCTCGTGCAAGCCCGAATGGAACTGAAGCGTCGCTTCGAGGCAGGCATAAGCAAGACTCCTTCCGTGGCCCCGAATTTTGGGAGCAACGCGGCTACTCCGACACAGCCTATCCCTGGCGCAACGACCGCTACGGCTAGTGCGCGGCTTACTTCGTGAATAGGTCCGCTCGCGGCTCGCGCCAGCCAGGAAGGAAGCGCGGACAATCGGCAATACCCGCTGCCGGCAGGGGCATGTCGGAAAAATCCATGTCGGGGCTGCGGTCGTAGCGCAGGTCGCCCGCGACTCGGGCAACGGGCGAGGTCGCGTTGACCGGCGGGCTTCCTGATGGAATTGCGGTGATGTACGGGACCCGGACGAAGCGCATCAGGGCGCGGAAGCGGCAGTCGCTTGCCCATAATTCCTGGAGCTCCGGCAGTTCCGCCCGATACTCCTTCAACCAGCGCAGTTCGGGTCGGTCGGCTCGGTCCAGACGAGTCATGCGCGCTGTGGGCGCGGAGTCGGAGTCAAAGGGGCACTGCTCCGCCGAGACAACGCTCGGAACGGTCGCGACTACCACTACGAGAACGCGGTACGTGGAGCCTTGTTCGCCTACCACGAGCGCGCTGTAGCAGAAGGGGTTGGCGGGCATGGGGGTCTTGGCGATGTCGTGGATCTGGAGTGCCGGAAAGGCCGAGGTGACGCCGCTACGGAGCACTTGCTCGGCGCGTACTGACCCGACCACGAAGCAAGCCGCCACCGAAAGCCAGCCCGCGATCGCGAAGCCGATCCGAAAGCGTGGTGAGCCCCAGCGCGCCGCTGCCAGCGCGGCAGCCGAAACAGCGAACAAGGCTGCCAGCGAGCCCCGTGGCACGAACGGCACCAGCACGCTTACGGTCAGCACCGCCGCCAGCAACACCAGCAGCGTGACCTTCAGCCAGCGCCGGTTCACCGAAAGCGCCAGCGCCGGGATCGATACTGCCCACCACAGCGGCTCTACGATGAAAATCGTGTCGCCGTAGAACCACGCACCGGAGAGGGGCCAG
>ENA-ORBV01017559-ORBV01017559.1-microbial-mat-metagenome-genome-assembly--contig:-NODE-17559-length-10212-cov-4.916231_pt1 | contig 10212 bp, 5 predicted proteins | sample MGYA00237777_ERZ505514 | MGnify/ENA primary metagenome ERZ505514 (study PRJEB26160, sample SAMN06269048) | microbial mat metagenome | isolation source: Oligotrophic lake microbial mat | place...
CCAGTGCTATGTGCCACTCACAGGCGCACTTTTTTCACTCACAGGCGCACTTGAAGCGCACTTTTAAGCCCACTTTTTTCATTTTTGCCATTTTTTCAAGGACAATGACAATTTTATGATGACTTCAACACAAGTGCTGCTTTACTTCTACTACAGTGCAGCACAGTTGTGCATGTAGCTACTGCTGTGAATGTGTGGATAGCTATCTAGCCGGCCACAATGAACACCATGTTGCAACACGGTCATTTTAGAAGTTTTTTAATGCACGGAAATCCACAAAGAGGATTAATTTAGATTCTTGGACCCAACTGCGGCTTGTTTTAAGTAGGTGCTCCAGCACAGAAGCACACAAGCATCTTAATCCAAATTGAGTCACATTCCATGTTAACATCACACCCTGCTGTCATTAGCCATCACAATCATGCCGAGGCCGAAACGAGGCAAAACAAGAGGTCCGAGTCACAACACGAGCGACGACAAGCAGGAGCAACATAATGGAATACCACCCTTTGCGTATCATCCAAAAAGGGTCGCTCTGTTCTTCCTGGCCATCCTGTGCGTCGTTGGCATGAAGGTGGTTCTGGAAGTGCAGATTCCACAAACGAGTAGCTTTCTTCGCAATACTCGTACCGACCAGAAATATACCGTACTATCTGACACTTCTTCTACGACAGAGGAGGTGGAGGCTCTCAAAAGTCAACTGGCGCAAGTAAAGCAAGAACTGAATGCCACAAAGGAATTACTTTTGGAACAAACGAATCAACAGGCTGCCGCCGCCGCCGCAGCAACAACAACAACCACATTTGCTGCTGCAACGGGCAACCAAGTCATGACAGTCGATGCCATTCAATGCAATGGCGAGCGAGCTGTGCTGTTTCGTCTGAAAATGTTGTTTCCAGCAGTGGATCACTTTTACATTACCGAATCCAAAGTGACCCATTCGGGAGCCGAAAAACCCTTGTGCAGCGAAGTCTGTCAAGATCAATTCGCACCCTGCGCATCCAAGATTACATGGCTCGTCTTTGATCCAACCGGCAGCAATGGAAATTGGGGACGAGAAGTGGATCAACGAGGCTTTGCCTTGGAAACCATCTAACAAGATGTAGCCGCTGGAAGTGTCCAATTGCCCTTTCTCATTGTCAATGCCGACGGAGATGAAATCCCCAACCCCAAAGCAATTGCAGAATTTCAACCTGGGAAAACTTGGCACGACAAAGTCATCGCCCAACCCATGGTGTTTGAAATGGACATGTGGCACTACAATTGCAATTGGAAAAACAAACAAACATGGCTGAAAGGAGCTATTCTGCCCGGCGGTCCTACCTTGGAAGGAACCTACTCTCTACAGGACCATCGCGCTGATCCTGTGGCGAAGCGAGCTCCCCGCCTTCCTAACGGGGGGTGGCATCTGAGCTTTTTTCTTTCGGTCGATGAAATGATACGAAAATTGGAATCCTTTGCGCACCAAGAATTCAACCGACCACAGTACAAGTCAAGAGAACACCTTATGGATTGCATTCAAAATGGCAAGGATTTGTTTTTTAGAACGTGGTCGTCCACGCAACTGATCCCGCATCAGGACCAAATTGCCACCACCTTACCAGTGGAACTACAGGAATTCCATCAAGAAATGATGAAACATCAAGGTGTGGTGTAGCGCCACAAGCGCATTCCGTAGATGTACAGTTATAATCGTACATTTGGGAATCGTCCAAGGTGGTGGTAGAAACAGCAGAACCTTCTGCGGCCCATATCCTTTCACTGCCATTACACCAGCGGACTACAGATACGTAGCTGTAGAGGCCAGTGTTTGTTCGAACGGATATTTTTGTGCTTGTACAATAATAAACAACTGTAATGTAGAAATACTTTTTTTGCGTGCTATGGTTTTGGCTTCACTCTTTGCGATGCGAGCGAAGCAAAGGAGGTTCCGTCATTGTCACATGCAGTTTTAGTGGCAGGCAGTTGGGAAGCCTTGGCGTACTATGTTTTTTGAGGTCCAACTCATTGAAAGCCAAGGAAGAAGGTTTCGGTATGTTTCAAATTGCATCTATGGCTCTGCTATTCAAAAAGTATATCTGATTCCGTGATAGCTGGGCTGTTTTATATTATCTATATTGTTCTTGCAAGCATACTTTTTTGATGTTTGCTTTCTTTCTTGTTTTTGCTTGAGTGTTCCTCTGGTAGAGTTATGTAGGGAGGTAAGCGTGTACTCAAGACTCAAACAGGAATGACTGGTTCATTCCAACAGACAGTTCTGATATTGGAGGAAGGGAAGAATGGAATAAATTGGTTCGCTCATCCAGAAGAATAACCTGGAGACAAACATGGCACCCACCGTTTCATATAAGAGGGAAACATGTGTTGGGCGGGATGGAAGGGATGTGTCAATGAATGAATGGATTGGCGGGCGGGCGGGCGACGATTTATTTGTCGTCCGTTCCGTTCCGTTCGTCGTCCTTTCCATTCCCTTATATTCTTATTTGAGACCCACCAGTTTGGCATAGATGCGAACGACGGGACATGCCGATTGCCGTTGACTTTTGGGCAATTCCATCAAGCGACCGTTGGTATTGCCATCTCCTTGCTGTTGTTGTTGTGGTTTGGGGCGCTTTTGTTGGTCTCGTCGACGATACAAGAATTGAATCTTTTTCAGAGTCAATAACACAACAATCACTTGCAACAATCCTGGCAAACCCATGGGATTCTGTTGAAGGTTTTGTGTTTGTTCCGTAGGTTGACGCGTGGGATCAAACCAATAGCACCCCAACAAGTAGGCACCGACAATCATGGCACTCACTCCGGCCAACGCAAATTTGCGAAGGGGTGACAAACCACCACGACGGCGATGACGACGACCGTGATGATGATGATGCCCATGATGATGATGCCCGTGTTTATGATGATGATCATTCTCGTGGGGTTCCATCATCATCATCATGCGATGAAGGCTATTGTTGGAGTGGTTACGGTGGACCCTATGACGGGCATATTGCGCTGTACGCCCCGATGGGGAAAAGGAGGCATCCAAGGATTTGGACCAGGAAGAAATACTGTCTCCAATAGTACTCTGTCCGTCATTTGAATAAATAGAGGCCCCTCCGTCAATCCACGAGTTGGCGGCGTAGGAGGTTGTTGTGGTGGAAGTAGAATTCGTGTAGGACGATCCTCGACTGGTTCCCAAAGAAGAGCCGACCGAGTTGTTTTCGTCGTCGTTGGATGAAGTATGTTCAATACTCGTTGCGTAGCGGTTCCCGTTGGGAGACGTTCGACTTAGAAAGCCTGACAATTTTCCAGAATTTTGTTGTTGTTGCTGTTGTTGGTGGTGGTTTTGCTGCTGGTTGGCCTCGTTGCTATTTTTCAAAATGCCCTTTTGAGGAGGAGTACCAAGAATACTGGCATTCGCCTGTGCCGCCGCAGTAGCCGCCTTCTCCATGGCTTTTTGCATACTCCCGTGAGGGTCTTCGTCTTCTCCTTGATGGTTGCTATTGCTTTCATCAAATGACCCATGCTCTTCGTGCTTCTCCAAAATCTGTACCGCATCTCGGGAGGATGATTTCTTGGAGGATGACTTGCGGTCTTTTTTATGACTCTTGCTTTCTTTGGTGCGGGGAGCTTTGGGTGCCAAGGGATTGGATCGGCGTAGGAGTTTGGTAAACCGTCGATTGGTCAAAATGGCATGACTAAATCGCGAGACTTCTGCTACGGAATAGTCCTTTGGAATGGCCACAAGAATTTCTCCTGTGCACACAGCGGCCGTCGTCTTCTTTTTGCTCTTCTTGCTACTGCTACTACTTGAAGTAGTAGAAGTAGAAGTACTCATCGCAGCAGCATCCGACGCCAACATGGCAAAATCCGAGAGCGCTTGACTTGCTTTGCTACTACTACTACTACTGCTGCTGCTTCCTTTGGGTCGACAGAGACCCACGTAGGTTTGGGATCCCAACGTAAGCTCTGTCGCGTGTTGAGGAATCATACGGATGATGCCACCAATGGTCGTTGTCATGGCTGGATAGACGAGTTGAATGAGTTCAAAGGTCTTTGATCTGGGTTCCAAAAGGAGCACAAAGATTTTGATCATTTCCGTCTTGGAAGAAGAACCAACAACAGCAGAATGACTGCTACTGCTGCTTTTGCGACTGCTGCTGGGAGGAGTGGTTGCGGAATGGTCTGCCATAGTGCTCTTGCTGAGGCTCTTGTAATCGTCATCGTCACTACTCATAGTAGGACTCTTGCTACTGCTTGCGGTCGTAGCCGTGTCGTTGCTACTATGCCTCATGGCCAAGGCCATCGTCGAACGACTTGCCTTTTGCATGGCCGCACTCATGCTCTTTTTGCCTTCGGCTAGTTTGTACCGCAGACTAGGACTGTGCATCGTTTGCATAATGCTATTGCTATTATTGTTGTTGCTAGTAGAGTTGTTGAAGTCCGCAGCAGACGTTGTTGCGTACAAAAAGCTATAAGCTGTGTGTCGATGAACTAACCGCCCTTCAATGGTCGAAGTCATTGATGATTCGATCTGATCTGATCTGATTTGATTACGTCCGTGTCTTTTTCGATGAAAGGTTGCAATGAGAATCTCACTAACAATTTTCTAATGACGACGAGGAAAGAAAGAAAGGAGGAAAGAAAAGAGGCTAAAAAAAACCTCACTCTGGCCAAAAGTAAGAGGCAATAAACTGACAACCAAAGCGAGCCCACTCGCACTCTTGGTTGATACTACTGTGGTTGCCACTGACTGCCGGTACAAGTACAGAAGTACTGTAAAGTAGTGTAAACCGTGCTGGCAAGTGAGTGCAGTCTGGCGCAACTTGTACTTGGGTTGCGTTGAAGGATACTACTTTACGAATGGGTGCTTACGCGACATAGAGAGGGTGATCACGCCACGTTGATCGATTGATTGATTGATGGTTGTTTTATTGTCGAAACTTCTTTTTTTGGATGAGACCGGTGTGCGTAAAATCAGGTTTTAGAGATAAGCGGCGAAACTAAGAAATAACGGCAATTCAGATTTTATTGTGAACCTTAACAGCCTGATTATTTGGCGCAAACTTACAATGATACCAGGGTTATTGCGCTTACTACTTAGTATGCCATAGCTACATTGTAGCTAGCTAGAAAATGGATATGTATGGTACTATAAGTAGTTCAAATCATCAGTATTAAATATCCATTGTAAAAGCAGTGAAGGATCAGCATTGTACATGTAATAAAGTATGTAATGCATCATATACTGCATGGCATGAACCTGCAAATAATGAGATGATTACCTCCGTTTATCGAAGCTCCACAACAACTGTCTACTGCTAAAAGGCACTAATAGGGCCATGCACACAATGTTGATCATACCGCAACCTCCTAGACAGTTGTTTACTCGCTTTCGTTGTCCTTAGCGGCAAGGCCTACGAGATAAAGCCCGGTAGGAAGCGCGCAAAACTCACAGCTGCCTACTACACCAAAGCATAAAAACTTGCAATTGACAGAAAATAATGACTGTTCTATCTGTATCTTTATATTGCTTCATCGGCTGTCATTCTACTGACATGTGCTGGAAAGAAGGTGTGCGTCATTTGCTTACTGATGAGAGTGTGCTGGTAGGACTAGGCAAAGGGAAAGACGCTGCTGCCACCACTACCTGCTCGCAATGTAATCTTCTTGTCCGGTCGAAGGATAGCCTTGTCGCTCTGGTCACTACCACTGCTACTTGCCGTTTGTACTACAGAATAGCGTTCTCGGCCTTCTCCTCCGCTGCCGCCTCCCTGGCTTGTGGGTGTATCCCCACCATCATCTCCATTGTTTGTGGGTGTATTCCTACTACCACCTCCACTGTTTGTGGGTGTACCATTTTCTTGCTGTCTCTCTTGTTGGTGCTGCTGCCTGTGTCTCCGTCGTTCGCGAAGAAGATTCTTGGAAGAGTGAACTTTCGATGAAATGGTACTACTGCCACCATCAGACGATGGTGAATGCAACGTTGTGTTCGTTTCCGTTGGATGGGTGGCGTTCATTGAGGCCACGGAGGAGTTGTCACTAATGGCTCCCATGATCAAGTTGCGTTGACGGTTTTGTTTCTTGACGTGATAGGTCGTCCAGTGTCGACGTGCCAGTGTACTCGGCGACTTGCAGGAGATGGCCTCTTGCAAACCACAACTAGGATCACACCCAAGGCCGGTATCATTGGGACGAGCGGTAATCGCTCGTTCTTCCTTGGCAGACTGAGCTTCATCCTCATCATCTGTTTCGGATCGGGTGGGAGATTCAAACTCGATGGGTATAAAGCAACCACAAGCGTTTTTCTTTTTAACAGGGGGCGCCTTCAACACAAGCGACTTACTGTCGTGGTGATCCTGTTCTCTGTTCTTGTTCTTGTTCCTGTGAGCGATTAGCATTCTTGTCGGTATGCCATTCAAAAAGTCTCGCGTTCTTGTAGAACTGTGAGTAATGATGGAATTTGATTCCTCGCCATAGGAGTCAGTGACCGGAATCTCGCGTGTTTCTTTTTCCGGCCCAGCAGAACCATCCTTCTCTGACAGGGGGTCTTTGTGTCGTTCGTCGTTCTGTTCATCGCGAAGGTGAGGCATAAAAGGTGCTGTCCTCAAACGGTTGGTGTGTCTCGGAGTACTGTGAGTTGAGCCTTCCTCCCTTTCTGCGTCAGCATCATTTCTGTCGTCTGCTTCTGTTTGGCGGCTCTCTGTTCCATTCTTATACGTGACTTCGTATTCAGCGTCATCAGGTGGCATCCGTTCCGGCGAAAGCGGATCGTCCGAGTCTGCTAGGGCGACATCTCTTCTGGCAAACTGTTTATTCGCCGGAGGCTCTGGCTCTCGAGGAGGCTCTGTCTCTCGGAAAAGCTCTTCAAGGATGCTTGATGCCGAATGCCTACCGGATCTGCGCGTGTTGGGCATGACTAGATTCTCGTTTGATTCCACAGACTTGCCGGTAGAGCTAGATTCGGAGGCGCTATCGTCCTCTGCAACGAAATCCGATGGGTCAGAGTTCTGCCAGTTTTTCGGTGAACCGAAGTGTCTCGTGTAACGCCGAGGTGAATTCATGGAAGGAGCAAGCGGTGGGCGGGGGCTTGGGGGCAAAAAACGCGGTGATAGCGGTGGAAGTTTTCGAGGTGGTTGGCGTCCCCAGGGGTTGTAGGGGACGTTTTGTGTGAAAGGTTGAAGGGGTTCCTCCTGCTGCTCCTCTTCGACAACTACGTCTGCAACATCGCGACCCTCTGCTGTCGCAGCACTTTCGGCATCTGTTTTTCTTGGTGGCGAAGTCTGCATCTCGATAGCTTCATCGTGCTCACCATCCTCCTGTGAAGCTATACCCTGTTGTATCTCAATCAATCGAGTTACGTTACTGTCGCACATTTCTCTTTTCTTGCATTCTCGATAGTCAAAGAAGCTGCTTTCCGAAGAAGGGCTCAAGCCCTCGAGGAGGATGGAGTTTCCGCTCGTTGGTGACGTGGATTCAGTTTCTGCATTTGTTTGGCAAGTGAGTCCTTCTGACTTGGCTTCGTCATCTGTATTTGTTTGGCAAGTGAGTCCTTTCGGGTTGACTTCATTTACTAGATCGGTTTGGTAAGTGAGTCCTTCTGGCTTGTTGAATTCGTGGGTTTTCTGTTCCTTGTCTTCATATGACGAGGAACCAGACGAGACAAACATCCCAACTTCTGACTCGAGCTCCACGCCTTCCTTGTCCACCTGCTGGCGAGAATCACGTGTCGGGCTCCAAGGATCCGAATTGCTGCTTTCAAGCTTCAGCTTTAACGACGTCATGTCTTTGATTTCTTTTCTTGCTGCCTTCAAGCTCACTTCTAAGCTTGTCTGCATCGCTTGCAGGGATTCATTCATAACTTTTAGTTTCATGTTTCTATCGCTAAGGTTACCATTAGCTTCCACCATATCCTTGTATTTTCGTTCAATGATTTCACACTTTGACACGAGGCATTGGTTCTCGTCCTTCAGGCGGTCGTTCTCGTTTTCTAGGTCGGAAAATGCCTCCTGAAGTTCCATGCACTTCCCTTCCACAATTTGGCACCTCGAATCGAGTGTTTCTCCTAGCTGAACTTCCATCTCAAGCTGTTCGTTTCGAGCTTCAAGCTCACCATAGGCTTCCTTGATCGAAAGGTAATTGTCCTCAGCATCGGTTAGATCCTCCTTGAGCTCTTCATTTTGTGCTTCGAGATTGCGTTGTGCCTCTAGTAGCTCTTCGTGCCGTGATTCGGCTTGTTTGTTTTGCTCCAACAGCTCTTTGTTCTTGGTTTCCAATTGTTCGACTGTACGCTCGAGCTCTTGGTTCTTAACTTCGAGAAGTTGATACTTCAATTCAAAGTTTTCTTTCAGGTTGTTCTCATCTTCAAGGGTTTGCTTTTGTGTCTCGAGGTGCGAAAACGATTCTTTCAATTCACCATATTTGGATTCCAGCATGTTGTACTTTGATTCCGATGATACTTTTAGACTAAGGATTGCTGCGTAGCACTCCTTGAGAAGATATTCATTTGCCCCATTGGATAACTGTGGAATGGCCGAAGGAGTGGCCGAAGGAACAGGGGCTGCTCTGCCTTGATCGTCATTGCCCCCAAATTGATTCTGGCGATAATTCAATTGGACGGTCGGAGCTGGGCTTGATGGATTCGAAAACGTGCCCCTTTGAGGAGAAACAAGATCCTTTGCGTCGGCTTGCTTGCCTCCAAATTGATTCTGGCGATAACCCAATTGGGTGGTTGCAGGAGCGGGGCTCGGTGGATTCGAAAACGTATCCCTTTGAGAAGAAACAAGATTCTTTACTGGGCTTCCCTTTTTCTTGAGCAGCAGCTTTGCTTTTGGAGGTCGACTTAAGTCAGGAGTCAACGGGACACTGAATTCCCATTCGCGGCTCCGGCTCCTCTGGGGAGTTGTGGGCCGTGGGGTTGTGGGCCTTGGAGTACTGTGTTGCTGCTGTTGATTCGGTGTTTCCGAGGGAGAGTAGCTTGATTCGGCCGTCTCTCGAAGCTTCCCAATCGTGTCATCTGAATCGGTGCTGGAAGCCTTTTTGATGATTGAAAATGTTGGGGACTCCTGGTATTCAGAATAGTTTTCTGAAATAGACTCAAAGGTGGGCAATGTCGCCGATGACAAGGACGCAGAAGGCTTGTTGTGTGGATCATGTGATGAATGAATCTTGGAGTATAGAGAAGGCCCCAAAGAAAGACTGGCCTGTGTTCGATTCACCGAGATGTCACTGTTATTCTTGTCTGACTCGCTTTTGGCATGGCGGATCGTGAAATCGGGCACCTGAATATTGCTGGGCCTCGAGCTTGTTTTTCGAAAATTTGGAAGCGGTTCTAGGATATCTCTGTGTGATCCGTGAGATTTGTTTTCTTTGTGGGTGCTACTGGTTAAGACAGAGACGGAGTGTTCATCGAATGGAATTTCACTAGATTTGTAGGATTCCTCAGCCGACGACGTTACAGTCGCCAGATCGGAGAGGGAGTCTCTGACCAAATCCAAAATACTCCTTTGCTCTTCTTCCAACTCGGACATGAAATCGTCAAGCGTCCTTGTTTTAGCCTGTCTGTTAACACTCGCCTCTTTCATGGCTTCTGCCATTTTGAGGAGCGAAGCCGCCTTTAACCTGTTCTTGGACGCATCCACGTCCATGTTCCTCTAATAGTGCTTCTAAAGTATCTTGTCTTTCAGTTCTATCCAATGCGTTCACTGTTTGTCCATTGATCTTTCTATCCCTCGGGCGCAAAGTGCATGCAGCTGAGGCGATATGACTTGGCCTTATTTCTGTCTGTGGTCGTCGACAAAACTCTGAGTGTGGCGATGAGGATATTGCATTTTTGTTGTGTATGGAGGCAAGGTTATCGCAAGTACGTCCTGCTCGCTCGCAGGAAGTCAGAGTACACAAATCTCGATGCTCATTATTTCATATACTGGGCTGGCGCGTATCAGCCACTTTTTCCTAATTAACCTTGTCACGCAAATCGCCAATTTACACGCAGCGTCGGGGGAGATACATTTTTATTGATTTAAAAGTCGCACACTTGCGGTTGGGCTCTTTTCACAATCACAATTTTAGTGAAACACACATGTCATTTGATTACCGGACGCCGTGAGATATCTCTCTCAGATTAACAAACAGAAAATTAATGATAGCTTGGGCTCTGTCTCTTATACACATCTGACGCTGCCGACGAATAGAGAGGTGTAGATCTCGGTGGTCGCCGTATCATTA
>ENA-ORBV01017560-ORBV01017560.1-microbial-mat-metagenome-genome-assembly--contig:-NODE-17560-length-10212-cov-4.431278_pt1 | contig 10212 bp, 8 predicted proteins | sample MGYA00237777_ERZ505514 | MGnify/ENA primary metagenome ERZ505514 (study PRJEB26160, sample SAMN06269048) | microbial mat metagenome | isolation source: Oligotrophic lake microbial mat | place...
AATGCACCGTCTGCAGGCATTGCTCGATGAGATTCAATGATTCGTCGGCAGAGTAACTCTTCCAGACCCATTGTGCCCCCTTTAAGTAAACTTCTGCAGCGCGTCGATATCGCTCAGCAACGGTTGCATGTGCAGCAAGACGTGTAGCGACAATGTGCACGTTGTGCTGGGCTTCTTCGGCAGCGGTAAGTTCTACTTCTAGTACATCTGCAGCAATGCCATGCAAGAGCACTCGCTCTTCTTTTTCTAGATCGTCGTATAGCGCTTTATGTACAAGGAAGTGTACAAACTGATACGCTGTGGTCTCTTTTGCGTACAGCGTTTGTGCTCCTAGCGATCGGATGACATGAAGTCTTTCTGCTAACAGCTTAAGCCGTGGGATCATCTTCAGCACAGGCATGTCGAGGATGCGCGACGCCATCTGTGTGGTAAAGGTCTCACCTTCGACGCTCGCATAACGCAGGTGCATTTTATCGTCGTCGCTAAGTCTTCGAATATGCTCTACGACAATCGCATTAGCGCTCGCCGGTACAGGAACCGATGCAAGATTCTTGAGCAGCACAGCCGACTTGGGTTCTAGGTATTCGTCCTGATCGAGGGTCATCAGAAACTGCGTTGCAAACAGAAGGTTGCCGTCACTAATTCGTAGCAACCACTGCTCGAGGTCTTCATTGGTTTTGTACTCGGGATACCGATCCAGAAGCAGCGCGCGCAGGTCGCTCTGGTCTGCTGGCGGCACGTCGATGTGCTTACTCATTGAATAGCGTTCGATTTCGTTGCGCACATGCAGGATGGGGTGCTCGTCCTGATTGGCAGAGCGCTTTGTGGCATCTTCACGATACGCAACTACAAAAACAACGTTGCTTGCGGCAAGATCTCGTGCTGCAGTGAACAACAGATTCGTCGAGCTCGTGTCGGCCCAATGGAAGTCGTCGATGACGATGAGGACGGGCGCGTGTTCCGACAGTTTGGTAAGGAAGTTTATATACTGACGAAACACCTGCTCCTGGTTCGACGCACTGTTCGCATGTTCTGACCTGATCTTGTTGTGCAAGTACACCTGATCGTACCCCGAACCAACAATACTGAGGGCATGAAAGATTGGTCCGCCAATAACCGGGATGAGTCCGATCCACGACGGTGCCGTGTCGACAAAAAACTTGCCGACGTCGAGCTTGAAGCCCGTACCACTTCCATTGCCGGCTGTCTTGCCAGTGCCCCTTTTCTTGATGGCCTTCTCTTGATGTTGTGCGCCGGCTTCGACGAGTCCGGACATGACATCTGCAAACGGCTTGAGTGCCTCAACGTGTCCGACACTACTGCCGGCAACCGGAGTCGAGCATTCTGCCGTCGCGACGATAGGGGGCGTTGCGTCGGCTTCGAGGTCAACAAGCAATTGTCTTATTAGCGTACTCTTGCCAATGCCTGCCTCACCCGTCAGGAACAGCACACGCTCGGGCACCTCGCGTGCGAGCATCGAACGCACGGTACCTGTAAGCTCGTCGAGGATGGTTCTGCGGATGGGCATTACGGGAAATTAGCGACATAACCATTGATCCGGCTTTGCGGCTTCCAACACTGCCTGCCCAACCTCGCCATTGCCGAACTTTTAGGTGCTAATCTTCTTAAAGAATTCATCGAGTATTGAGTACGGGCGCCCCTTGCACCCCACTGAATTGAATGCGATTTCGCGTCGAGTTGCTCTGAAAGCAACGCTGTGATTTTTTCGCCGGTTGTGCTAAACATGTTTATCGACACAAACTCTGATTGTTGTAAAGTGAATTCAATTGAGGTGTGATCTGTGTAGTTACCAATTCTAGAATGAGAAGTCGGGCAAGATTCTTCTGTCTGTAACTAGTGAAGACGTGTGGTCAGTAGGTAACTATTAATTTGTTTGTTGTGATTGCTTTGTTGTTCTCTGTCAAGTGAATGAGATATAGACCACTTGGCAGATCGTTTCGGAATATCACTACTGTATGTCCTGAAATGTTGTTTACTTCTTTTACAACTTGTCCGTGCAGATTGCAAACCGTTAAAGTTGCGTTCAACAAAACAGTAGTTGTCTGTAAAGTGGTATAAATAGAAAATGGATTTGGATAAATAGAAATTGATGGGTTGTTCTCTGAAAGGTCTTGAAGCCCTACAACACCAAGTTGATACTTAAAAATTGTTCCTTTATTATTCGTTCCACCTTGAGCTGTCATTCCATACAGAAATGTTCCGTCAGAAATTAAGGAGCCACGAGGGGACTGTCCATCTGCGTTTGCGGTGTTTTCAAAGTCGTGAAGTTTTGTATATCCTGTTCCATCAGACATTATTCTAAAAATTACTCCTATGCCATTAGGAGCACCAAGCCCATTATGGGTTCCGCCCGCAGATGTCATACCATATAGAAACGTACCATCCGAAAATAAAGAGCCAAGAGGACTCATTCCGTTTGCCATGCCATCAAAGTCTAGAAGTTTTGTAAATCCGGTTCCATCGGGCATTATTCTAAAGATTGTTCCCTTATTATTTGCACCGCCTTCTGATGTCATCCCATATAGAAACGTACCATCAGAAATAAGAGATCCGAGAGGACTCTTTCCGCTTGCTGTGTTTGCAAAATCAAAAAGTTTCACATACCCAGTTCCATCAGGCATTATTTTAAATACTGTTCCACAATTATTTGAACCGCCTTGAGATGTCATTCCATACAGAGACGTTGCGTCAGAAATAAGAGAGCCAGAAGGAAACCTTCCTTTTAGATTATTGTTGTTATCAACAAAGTCCAGAAGTTTTATATATCCGGTTCCATCAGGCATTATTTTAAAAATTGTTCCAAAAGCATTTGTGCCGCCTTGAAATGTCATTCCGTATAGAAATATTCCATCATATTTAAGAGAGCCAACCGGTGCACCACCATTTACTGCGCCTGAAAAGTCTAATAGTTTTAAATATCCGGCTCCATTGGGCATTATTTTAAAAATTGTTCCCATATCATTTGTTCCTCCGCCTTCGGTCATTCCATAGAGAAATGTTCCATCAGAAATAAGAGAACCGCGAGGACTTCTTCCCTTACTTGCGCCATCAAAGTCGAGAAGAGTTGCATATCCAGTTCCATCAGACTTTATTCTAAAAATTGTCCCCATAAAGTTTTCACCTCCATTAACAGTCATTCCATAAAGAAACGTTCCGTCAGAAATAAGATCAGCATTAGGGTAAACTCCGATTGTTGCGCTTGCGAAGTCTAGCACTTTGGTGTATTGTGCATTTGCAATAGTGCTCAAGCCAACTATGGCAAGTATTGCGGTCAAAACAGTTTTTTGTAATTGTTTTTTCATTCTTTTTGTCGTCAGTGATGATTGTGCTGACACCGCACTTTTAGTTTCTATTTTGCAAAGTTAGAATAATTGCGCTGTTTTCTGTTAGCACTGTGATCTACCCCCGCTTTCACTTACAGGTAGGTTGATCGCGTTGTTATGATCAGCTCTTGTTCGAACTGGGTGGCGTCAAACACGCTGCTAGGCAGCTGCCTGGATGTAGCCGCTGACGAATGTAGAAACGGGGCGTCCACCGATACACGCATGTACACGCATGTACACGCATGTACACGCATGACGCAGATCATCGAATAGCATTTGTGCCTTGAGCTCCTGCGTCATCCGAGAGTTTTCCCGTTTCAATGTCAAACTTCCACTATAATATTAGCAATGGAGATCGAGCCACTGTCAACTAAACGGGGGAAGATCACTTCGTCTTTTGACTCAAGTTATCACTGAAACAATTGTACATGCCATCTCCAATTGCAATGACGTACGTCAGAAAGGTACGGGCTCGCCATTCGAATTCGGCGGTCGATGATAATCATTCCGCATACATTTCGTTCGAGGAAAAACTTTTAATTCTCCGTGATAGAATAGCAGGTCGATGTGATCAAGTGTGTCGTGCAGATACAGAGAATAGAATTCATCTTTAGAGTAAAAGACATGCTGCTTTTCACGGTGTGTGACGAGCAATCGTGTTTCGAGGTGTCCCATTTCGTCAGCGCGTTTACCTTCCATCAGAGGGAATATTCTCATCACAGAAATCCTCATCCATTTGGTTCGCTTCCATCGATGATCTCATCCCGCTGTTCATCTTTCGATCTTCTTTAGCGCCGACCTCGCCTCTTTTCTAATCAACGACCTCGGATGATTGAGTAGTACAGCAATCTTATCTACAGCCATCTTGGATTTCATCCTGCCCAAAGCCTCCAAAGCGTGGGGGATACTTCGTCGTCGTCCAGTAAGTAAAGTAAAACTTCCTCTGCTTTTTCTGACTTTACCTTTCCCAAGGCCGCAACAAACATTTGCCGCGAGGTCCCATTGCCTTTGTCCAGTACAATAGCTAGGATATCATTGACATCATCTTTTGTTATTACCATGTACATTGTGTTTCCAATTGCCCAGCGCAACGAACTCTTATCCTTTTGAGTTTTGTTATACGCCGAAATCAGAACTGGTCCAGCCTTTCCAATTGCTTCCTTCACCGCCAACGCTCTGATTACTCCCTACGTCACCACATCAGGTTCAATATCCTCGTTCAAAAGACGCAATAGAATTGGCACGGCAGCAGGATACGGCCTATCCGTATTCACCAAGTCGTATATGTCTTGAATGGATATTCCAGCGGCGGCCAGCTCTGATTTGATTCTCTCTTGGTCTACCGCCATGCTAATGCTGTTGTTATCGTTCGTTCGCATAAAATTAGCACGTGCGCGGATTCTGGTGTGCGAATCGAGGTGACGTAGGTGACGGCTGCGGTTGGAAACCGCAGCCGGACCTAACACTTTTTTTTCTGCAAAGCCCCTTGCATTCCATGGAATGGAATGCGCGCCTTACCGCACAACAGTTAGCGTGGCAATGGTCGACACTCTACCGATGGTAATACGCAGATGGTATACGCCTGGCACGAGACCGCCGGTGCAAATCGCCTGAAGGTCTAATGGGAGGCTTACGATGCCAGAGTACGTGCCGTGAAGGACGATGCTTCCTAACATGCGACCGTCGATGCCGATGACTTCGAGGACGATACGATCGGTGGGCACGTCGACATTCATTTCGACGGTGGCAGTTGTCCTTACAGGATTCGGATAGATACGCACGGGATGGCTGTTAACGGGATAATCGTAAACGGAGGTTTGCGTTGGGTCGGTTGGATCGGTCGGGTCTATAGGATCGTCGCTCGTGGATGTGAAAGTCGTGAACGGCGTAAGGATGCCGTAGGTTGTTCCAAGCCTTACGATCTCCGCACGCCATTCTTTCCATATTGCGGTTTGCCCCTTCTCCTTGCTCATCAAATCGAGCAATGCATTGATTCGCATACGAGCCCAGAGTTTCGGTACGAACGCATGTGTAACACTGTCACCCGACAGCGTTCCGTTGTACGATGATGATACATGTCCGTTCACCGATTCACCGTCGATTGTCACTTGTATCGCACCAGGTGTTGCATAGCGGCCAGAAAGAACGAACTGCTCACCAGCATAGATGTCGGGCAGAGCTAATGGACAGATATCGTACACGCTGTTGGGCGAGAAAGAAACTGTTGGGTCTTTGAGGAGCGGAGTGCTGATCTTGGCGAAGAACGTCGAAATACGTGATGCGACGCTGCCTGCGTCGGTTATGAGATCTACTTCGCCACGGTTGTCCGCCGAAATCCTGCGTAGTACATCCGCACTTACGTCTTTGCCGATGCCAAATACATAAATGCGGACGTTGTCTGCATTACGCGCAACAACTTCCTCGAACTGGACGGGTGCCACACCGTCGGTGATGAAAACAATGGTGTTGACATCGTTCGAACCGTTGAACTGACCCAGGGCTGACGTCAACGCACCCATGATGTTTGTACCGCTCACGAGGCTCTGAGCTCTCACGCGAGACTTGAGCATTTCGATATTCTGCGGCGTCGCTTTTACAGCGCCCTGTGAAAGATCGATGACGTTATCGCTGAATGCCATGACGCTCACATAATCTTCGGACGACATGCGGTCTAAGCAGAACGTGACTGCTTCGCGAGCTTGGTCAAACTTCACGCCGCTCATCGAACCGCTGACATCATAGAGAAGACACACGCGCTTTGTTAGTCTCGCGCTTCCACCTGTTGCATCGTCTTCGGGGACAGTCAGAAACAATGCATATCCGTCCTCATGTCCCGGCTTACAACTTAGGATATCCATGTGTCCGGCCCGCAATGGCAGGGTGCATGTAAACTTCATCGTTGTTGCATCGGCTCTGAATGTCTGACGATACTTCACTGAAGTGGCCGTCAACTCACCAGCACTGATTGTCGGAGCAATGGTATGTGCCACGATCGACGTATCGAACGATGCATCGAGTTGCCATTCATCCACCTCGAAACCGTCGATTGCCTTGCATGGATACGCGTAGGAGTTTACTCCTCTTGCATAGGTCATTAGCTCTACCCATGTCACCTCCACCGTTACGCGCGATTGTGGCATGGCAGAATCGGCAATAGGAAACACAAGCGACAAGTCACCGGTAATTTTCGTTAGGTTATCGCGCACGCCGCTCCCTGTTCCAGCGCCACTCGTCATGGTATCACTGCTTACAAGCTGCGCCACCTTCCGCTTGCCATTAATCGTATAGACAATGCCGGTGACGGTTGCGCCATCGGGTACAGGTATTGCGTACCGCACCGAAGCGTTCACTGTGTGAGGATTACTAAATGCTTGCAGAGTTCGCGTCACAGCAATCTGATTGCGAATGGTCGTCGTTACCGCCATCGTATCATGGTGCACGATGCGTTTATCGCCCTTGATGGCAAATTCGGCGACACCGCCGGCAATGCTTTCTAACACGCACAGCAGCACAGCCAAACCGATCATCATGATTGTTTTCATAGCCTACCCCTTCGTTCGAGTGGAGAATCTGTAACCGCTCACTGAGCAGTGGACATCAGTTACACACGTAACTGGATGCAACGTACAGCACGCCATGCCTAGAGGTATCTATACAAAATCTTATATGCCAGAAAGCAAACGGGTGGTCTATTGCGACAGGATCGAAATCCTTCGTCACCTCTGAATGCTTCGTTGTGCTCTAGTCTTACTTCGGCAGCACAACTGTTTCGATGACGTGTACCCAACCATTTGAAGCACGCACCGAGCCGACGATCTTGGCACCGTCGATTGCCCAGCCGCTTGCGTCCTTCGTTATGGTGGCTTTTGAGCCGTCGAACATTGTGACGTTCTGACCATTTGTGAAGGCTGAGGAGTCTAGAGCGGAAGTCAGGACGTGATGATAGAGGATGGTTGTGAGTTTGTCGATGTTTTCGGGCTTGACGAGATCTTCTACGGTACCTGCAGGTAGCTTGTTGAAAGCCCCGTCGGTGGGCGCGAAGACGGTAAACGGACCTGCATTCGAGAGCGAGTTTTCGAGTCCCGCAGCTTTAATTGCAGCCGTAAGTGTTGTGTGGTCCTTCGAGCCCGCAGCAACCTTTAGGATGTGCTTCTGCGATTCGTCGTCTTCGACAAGAGCCTGACCCGATGGTGCATCTGCTGTTTGGTCTGTACTTGGCTTCGGCTCGTCCGAACCAGAATTACATCCAACAAAAACTACGATGCCCACACAGATGAGAAGTGCAGAGAACGTGCGCATTTCAATCCTCACTAGAATAGTTTATGAATCAACTTCCAATCACTTTCTTGCAAACGACCTTACTAATCGATTACCAATCTTTTTTAGAGAACGCACGATACCCCATCAGGACTGGGACAAGCGTCCATGCTACGAGAGAACAACAGGAAACGATGATGCCTGTTCCTGTGCCGAAGAAATCTTGAAATACGGCGCCGGTATAACCCATGAGAGCAGCGTAGTCGAACGTGAGCATCACGATGATGCGGGCGAGATCGATTGGATTAAACACAACCATGACGATAGTCGCTGCCTCGAGTGGATAGTCTGCGAAGGCAACCGTTAGCGCAAGAATCAGACCGTCATACAGTACAGCAAACGATAACCAGACAATAAAGGCTACGCCCATGCCGGCGGCTTTGTCCTGTACACGGACACCGATGTAGTATGCTATGGCAAAGAACACCATTGTAAGCGCAGTTCCAGCCCCGAGCAACGCTAGGATGGGTGGAGAGAACACAATACCGTGAATCGCTGCTGGAATGCCAATACCCGCAAGAAACGCAACCAGAAATGGCAGGCTAACACCAAGGTAGAGCGCTGTGTAAATAGAACCGCGTGACACCGGCTGCGTGAGCATAAGCTCGACAAAGTCGCGGTTGTTGTGCACATGCAACGTTCCAAACACTGCTGCTGCAAGAGGGATGAGAAGCAAGACAATGTTCATTAGTCCAACGACTGTCTTTGCTTCACCTGCTGTGAAATACAACAGTCCTTCGGTTGCTACGATGAAGAACACGAAGTAGAGAGCGAGCCACCGACTGCGAAGAACATCGCGCACCACATATCGAAGTAGCGTTGTTGTCATGGTGCACCACCGCTTCTATGCTGCGGGGATGATGCGCTTTCCTGCTCTCGCATGAGCACGATAACAGCGCGTGAGAGCGATTGCTGTTCGGTCTTGTCGAGCAGATCGGTTAGGGTGCCGTCGTACACAACGATACCTTCGTGCAGGTACACAATGCGATCTGCAACCTCTTGTATTTCTGCAAGAACGTGCGAGGTTATGACAACCGATGCACCTTCTGAACGGGCATGCGCAATGCGGTCTTTTAGCCGTTCGGTTACGATGGGGTCTAGACCCGCGGTCGGTTCGTCGAGTAAAAGTGCCGCCGGAGAGAACATGAGTGCGAGTACCGCGCCGACTTTTTGCCGCGTGCCACCACTCAGAGCACTCATTGGCTTTGCGAGGTTGGAACTCAACTGCATATCGTTAATGAGTTCATCGGCAACGTCGGGATGGCTGTGCGAACGCAGCCCCCTAACCATGTTGATAAGGTCTTTACCACTCAGATTCTCGGGGTACCGCGCGACCTGCGACATATAGCCGATGCGCGAACGCACTGCCGGTTCGGCAAGCGTCGAGATACCGTCTAGCGTTATCGTGCCTTTGTCTGGACGCACCAGGCCGACGATGCACTTCATGAGTGTGGTTTTGCCCGAGCCGTTCGGACCTATCACGGCGGTAACGGTTGCGTTGGCAAACGTTAGGTTAACATCCCGCAGAACAGTTTGCTTGTTAAATGCTTTAGTAAGATGGTTTACTACTATCATTTGCGAAGTGGTAAGGGTCTCATAAGGGGCTCTGCGTCGACTAACGCTTCTGGCGTAATCGTTGGAACCACACGTTCTGTGAGATCGAGGATGTTGATAAACGCCGTGTGCATAAGGATGACGGAGGAAGGCATCTGCTCGACAAGCAGCGAGTATAGTCGCACCGGGTGATGTGGCACATCGCCAAATCCGTTACGGTCTAGGTCGTAGCCTTCGTAGCTGCTCCAGTAGTTTCTGCAGAAGAAGTTGCTCGACTCGCGGCTATGTGTCGTTACGTCGAATGTGTTTCCATCGAACATGTTTTCTGTTACTGTGTTGTCTTCACATGCACCCAGGATGCGAAGTCCGTAACCATTCCTAATGAAGTGATTGCGCGTAAAGAGGATGCGGTTTAGGCCTTCGGCATGGATGGCGACACTGTTGTGATTGAAGAGATTGTTTGACAGGTAACCGTCTGCGATGTCTTTGAGGAGGAGGCCGTAGGATGTCGGACCCCAATTGTTGAGGAAGGTGTTGCCAATCATCTCTATGTGTTTCGTGTACATCACTGCAACGCCTGCACCGTTCGATTCGAATTTGTTGTTACGATATGAGCAGGAGTCAGAGAACATGAAATGCAAACCGTAGCGTGCGTTTGCCTCGCTGTGGTTATCCAAAACTGTGCCCCTGCGCATAAACTCGAAGTAAATGCCGTCGCGATGTCCGTATACCTTATTGCCCGTGACGAGGATATTGCGGCATGTCCATGCGTGAATACCATTCCCTGCCGCAGTTTCATTGCGCTTCGTACCTATGATGACGTTGTTCGCAATGCGACAGTCGGCGCTATTGCTAAGGTAGATAGCGAAGAATCCGTTCTCGATGCGGCAACCCTCGATATCTGCACCCCGGCGCTTAAGCACCTTAATAGCTGCATTGTCATCGACATAACTAACAGCCACGTTGCGGATTGTGAGATTGCGAAACGAGACATTGT
>ENA-ORBV01017561-ORBV01017561.1-microbial-mat-metagenome-genome-assembly--contig:-NODE-17561-length-10212-cov-3.982338_pt1 | contig 10212 bp, 7 predicted proteins | sample MGYA00237777_ERZ505514 | MGnify/ENA primary metagenome ERZ505514 (study PRJEB26160, sample SAMN06269048) | microbial mat metagenome | isolation source: Oligotrophic lake microbial mat | place...
GTCTCAAGGATGGTGGCCTGCCGTTCATCAAGCAGGCGGCCATGGCCAAGCTGTTCTCCTCCCAGGTGGCGGAGCGGACCGCCTCCCAGGTGGTGGAGTTCTTTGGCGGCTACGGGTTCACCACCGAGTATCCGGCGGAGAAGTACTACCGGGACGCGAAGATCGGCAAGATCTACGAAGGCACCAGCAACATGCAGCTGGCTACAATGGTCGGTCTCGCTGATCGGTCCCATTCTGGCGCCACTCGAGGCCGTGAAAAGCAAGCTCTTGGTCCTCGAAGGCCTGGCGATGAGAAGCGCTCAGGGTGAACAGCACCAAGCCGGAATCGTGGCTTGGCTGACCGGCAGCGTGCAGGACAGATCTCCACGAGGTTACTCGCTGTTTCCGTCGATCGATCAGCTGATCGCCACCCGCATTTCGCGAGGAAAGAAGCCGAAGGCCAGCCTGCAAATGGCGATCCGCTGGGCGACGGGCAGCTCGAAGGGCCTGCTGAGTCCGATCAACTGCGCCAACTACGAGGACAACCCGAGCGGTCGCCATATCAAGTTCAGCGACGCTCTCGGCGAGAACAGCCACTCGCACAGCAACCTCTTGGTCTCGATCCTCAACCTGTTCGGCGACGAGCGAACGGTTTGTGGCGATCCCGAGTACTGCGCCGGCCCCCTCGCCCAGCTTGTTTGAAGACGAAGCTGCGCTGAAAGGCTCAGCCAAGCTCCGCCCGTTTGCGCAGGCGCCGCGCGAAAACGCTGGGGGACGTGCCTTCCACCCGCTTGAAGACGCGCGAGAAGTGAAAGGCATCGCAGAAGTCGAGCTGGGCAGCGATAGCCTTTAGCGGAAGCCCCTTGGCAAGCAGAGTTTTGGCGTGCTCCACGCGCAGACGAGCGAGCGTAACCATCGGCGACTCTCCAGTCTCCTCGCGATAGCGATGAGCCACGGTCGAGACGCTGACATGCAGGTGGCGGGCCAAGCGTGAAAGCGTGACCTTTTCACTGATGTGGTCCTTGAGGAAGGGAATCACTCGCTGTCGCAACGACCCTTCGACTTCTGTCGATGCGGGCTCAAGCTCGACGAGGTAGCTTTCGTCCCCCGTAGGCTTGCTGCTCAGCAGCAAATCGATGATGTAGCAAAGTGTTCCACGTGCACGCCACTGGGCAGCGTCGCCGAGCCGGTGTGCCGCCTGGGCGCACTCGTGGAACAGCTCGCCGACACGGCCACCGACGTCGAGAAATCGGGCAAAACCGAACGAGGCTTTGACCAGACGTCGCAGACCGACCTCGTCGCCCCCGGTGAAGTGAATCCAGGCGCTGTGACGCGACCCCCGCTCGCTACAAGTGTCCTCGAAGAACACCACCTGGGGCGGGTACAGGTGAACGGATCCGGACGCGCGTGGCTGCCAACGTGAAACCGGAGCCTCTACCTTGGTGCTTCCGTGGCTGGTGTACTCGTAGTCGACCACCCAAGAGCCTCGGCACACACGGTTGATGGATCGCGGGTAGGGACCGCGAATTTCGACGGTGTCCAGCACCTCTGGCGGCAACCGCCCATCCGTCCGAAAGCTGTGGCTCAGGGTGTGAGGAGGCATTTGCGCTTTGCGTGATGCTACATGCATGAGCGCAGCCGCGTCCACGGCTGGAACAAGCGCACACCCGAGCGCCGAGCATCCGCGAAACGCTAATGCCAAGGTGGGGCTGTGCTGTCCGGAGTGCAGTGTGCGTCGAAGACCCCGTGCCGGCAGCTGCGGTCACACGGTCAGAATGTCGAGTGGGCCAGAGCTGCACCAAGTGGGGTCGCCAAACGAGGTCAGGTTGGCGTTCAGCGCCTTGATCGCCGTCATGTAGAGGCTGTTTGGCTTGCCGTTGCCTTCCCAGCCCCCGAAGCGCTTGTAGATGCCGCCGCGGACATTGACGCCGGCGCCCCCGAACACCAGGAGCGGCAAGTCGTGCCAGTTGTGATCGACTCCTTCCCCCTCTTCGGACGTATACATGACGAACGTGTTGTCCAGAAGCGAGCCCCCATTGGGATCAGCCGCGTCCGGAGTGCTCATCAACGCTTCGATGAAGGCTGCCGTATGCTGGGCGTAAAACTCATCGACCATCGTCAGAAATTCGCGACCGGTCTCGTTCTCACCATCGGTGTGAGTCACATCGTGGTGGGCGCGGACGGCGTTGGGGTCTCCGCCGAAGCCCTTGAAGCCCACGGTACTCGTGCCAGGGGACCATAAGAAGTTGACGACGCGCGTCAAATCGCACTGGAAGGCAGCCCTCACCATGTCGAAGTGAGCTTTGCCCACCTGCGCGCTGCGGTCGTCGTCGCCCAGCTTGGTCGTGCCGCGGCCGTCGAAATCTACCTGCTGGACCCCGCTCAACGTCTCGCTGGGCGCCAGGACCTCGCCAAAGCAGGCTCCGGACACCGGTGGCGTCGCGAAACGAGCTTCGAGCACGCGCAGCGCGTCGGTGTGCGCGTCGATCCGGGCGCGCTCGGCTGCAGGAGCAATCGCCTTCAAGCGCGCCAAGTCGGAAGTCACGAAGTCCAGCACGCTCTTCTTTTCAGCCTTCAGTCTTTGCCAAGCTGCGTCGTCGTGATCCACGCCAGCGACCTGACCCTGCAGTTGGGTGAAGACCGAGTACGGATTCATGTTGGGGGCGACGCCGGGGTCGCGGCCCTTGAAATAGGACAGGCGCCGGCAAGAATACTCATTGCCCTCCACGCGATCGTCCACACCCAAATGCAAGGCAGGAATGGCTCCCACCAGATGCGGCGTCGTTCGGATCAACTCCTGGTCGAAAGAGGGCCCTTCCGGCATGGGATCGTCGCCACCATTGCCGGGCCAAAGCTCCTTGGTAGTCTGTCCGGTAGCGAAGACGACCGAGTAGCTCTCATGGGCACCCCCGGCGCCTCCCTGGATGTCCACCCCATCGAGCACGACCATGCGCGAGCGAACATTGTTGAATTTGGACAGGATGCGCGTTGCTTGCCAGTCGGTTTCGACGGCCGGCGGCGCAGCCAGGAACCAGTTCTTGTAGATGGTTCCGACGCCACGATGAATCCTCATGTAGCGCTTCGGCGTGAGACCCTGGGCAGCGGCCTCGGCCATCTTGAGCCAACCCCCGAGCGCCGAAGCAATGCCACCGGCGCCAGCACCCCAAAGTAAATTGCGTCGCTTGATCTGGTAGGTGCTCATTGTCCGTCTCCTTCACGTCGTACAAGAAACATCTCAGAGGTGGATACCGCTCGCACCAGGGCGTCGAAGCGATGGTCGGAAGCGCTAAACTTGCTGGTCGCATCGGTCGCAGCGCAGGCCGAGCTCGTCGAGGCTTGACGCGTTGCGAAGCGTAGGACGGTGGATGCGATGCATGACGCGAAGCCAGGCTGGCTACTGAGCTGTTGACCTAGAGCGTGCGGGCCGTCGACGACGACTCCGGAAAAGTTCGTGTCGACCCCACTCAGGTCGGCACTGGCAACTTGACTGGCATCGAATCTTCCGATCCGATCGAACTGATTGAGAGCCATTCCAAGAGGATCGAACGATGCATGACAGCCTCCGCACTGAGGCTGGCCGGCGCGCTCGGCCGCGAGCTCGGCCTCGGAGCGGCTCGAGTGCGCCTGTTCTTCCAGCTTGGCGTTGAGAGCCGGATTGTCGATGGGGGGAGCCGGTGGCGGCCCCAAGCACAGGAAATTGATGCGGATGGACTTGCCGCGCTTGATGACGGACCCCGTATTTGCTTTCGCCTTGCCGGCGAGCAGGCTGCCTTGTGTTAGCAGGCCCGCGGCGGGAAAGCTGCCGAGCGGAGTCTTCACGAAAGCGTTAACCGGTCCAGTGAACGGTACATGATAGACCTTGTCGGCGAGCTCCTGATTCATGAACGTATCCCGCGACAACACGAGATCCAGCGCGGAGCGGGGGTTCTTCCAGAGCACGTCGTCGATCAGCAGTGAGCTCTCCTGATAAAACGACTCTCGCAGCGAGTCGGTAAAAAGAGCTTGGAAGCTCCCGTCGACTGCGGTCGTCGTGCGAATGTCGTCGAGATGGTATTGCTGCATCAGAAGTGAAGTGAGCCGCGCTTGGACGAGCGGCTGGACCAGCAGGCGCTGAACCTGGTCCGCCACCTGCTCTTTCGTACTGAGCTGGCCCGAGCGCGCCGCCTGGTACAGCTCGGGGTCTGGAATCGAGTCGAGCAGAAAGAACGAGATTTGACTGGCGACCTCGTAAGCGTCGAGAGCCCAGGCCCCTGCGCCGCTCGGCACCCCGAGCTCCTTGAGGTACAAGGTCGACCCAGCCTGGAGTATCGCTTCCACCGCTAGCTGGATCCCTCGCTGGAAGCTGGTGGCGCGCCCGGTCGCGTAAGGCAACGCCATCACGCCTTCCAGCTCGACTGGGTCAATGGGACGCCGGTAGGCGCGCTCCATGAACGCGCCGAGCGCTTGCCTGGCGCAAGTGTCAGTTTGGTCTACGCCGCTGCAACCGACCATCGCGTCGAGCTTCGGCCCGGTCAGAGTCTTGGCGGCGGCCACGGCGCCGCGCTCGTAGGGCGTGGCATCATTCAGGGTCGGTATTCCGTTAGCGAATGGGTCGCTGCGCTGGAACTGCTGACGATCCGCTGTCGACACGGTGTCCGGGCCCAGCAGGTCCGTGAGGGTGTTGTGGTAGCTCTGCATGTCGAGCAGGAACAGCCGCTGGCCAGGCAGCTCCGAAAGGCACGCGGCTGCCGCCTGACTTGAGCCCTGGCCGCCAGGCGCTCCCGGTGCTCCGGAACCTACGCTCGGACCCGGGGAAGCCGGCCCAAGGTCGCCGGTGCAACTGAGCAGAAGCGCCGCTGAGGCAGCGGCGCTCAGGAGGGATTCACGGGCGTGCAAACGGATCGGTTGGCGCATATAGACCACCCACTTTCAGTGACAGGGATGCAGCGATGTCCTGCTAGTCGTCACTCCAGGTTGAGAGAAGGGGTCAGAAATAATCACGCGCTTGTTTGGCAAACAGCCGTGTCTCAACTCTCCACGAGGTTTTGAATGTCGTTTGCGCACAAGTTTTCTCCGCGCCTTGCAAGACAGTCCATGCCTGTTGCAGATCAGTCCATTCTCCGATCGCGAGTATGCCGCTATCTTCGTCTCACGGCGGAGCGATACCGCTCAGTCGGAGTGACGAAGTAGGGCGATTCGCCCATAGCAAAACTGGTGGCTAGCTCGCCATGGGGTCGGTGATCAACTGGGAGATGCAGATGACCGCTCGTTTCCTCGACAACATGAACAAGATCCCAGACTCGCTGGACCCCGGTGGCAAGACGCTGCTCGACAACCCGACCGTACTTATTGGCACCGAACTCAGCCAACCCGAGGGTCATGGTCGGCAAGGCATGACGTTCTTCATGGCAGGCACGCCGGGTCGCATCGTCAGCCGGATCCTTGGCAGCTTCGGTTCGGGCGTGACGCCAATCAGCCCGAGCCACGCATCGCCCTGGCAGCACGTTGCGCTGCGGTGGCGAGGCTCTGCGCTGACGTGTTGCCGGGCGCTGACCGCGCTGACCGCGCTCTCCGCGTTGCTCTCCTGCGAAGCACAGATTATTGGGTCGAGTTCGGGCGCCGGAGCTGTCGGCCGCGCTAGCGACCCTGCTAGCGACCCCGCGGCCTCGGGCGCCGGTACAGCGCGGCCTATCGGCGCCGACGGTCTGCCGGACTACCGAACTTCTCCCGGCGTTCGCCTGCTGACACGGCGTGAGTACTCTCACAGCATCGAGTCGCTCTTGGGCGTCAAGGTCGACGCCAACCTGGTGCCCTTGGAGCAGCAAGTGGCAGGTCACGGACAGATCGCGGCGGCGCAGGGTGTCGGGCTTGACGACGTCGACGCCTACTACTCCCTCGGCCTTCAGGTCGCCCAGACGGTCGTCGCGCGCGACGGTGCGGGATGCAGCTTCGATGATCGCGCTTGCGCCGCGAAGTACGTCGACGATCTGCTGGTGCGCGCGTTTCGGGAGCCGCTCAGCGCGGAAGGTCGGGCTCGCTATCTGACTATCCTCGACGCTCCGGCCGCGGGCTCCGCAACCCGGGCTCGCCTGGTGACCCTGGTTGCCGCTGCGCTCTCGTCACCTGACTTTCTGTATCGCAAAGAGATCGGCAGCGGCTCACCAACAGCCGGTGGGGTAGGCAAGCTGTCCGACTATGAGATCGCAACTCGACTGAGCTACCTCCTCGGGGAGACGGGGCCGGATCAGCCTCTGCTGGACGCGGCCGCTTCCGGGGCCTTGCAATCGCCCGCGGGGCGGCTCGCCCAGCTCGACCGTCTCATCACCGGCTCAGACGCGCGCCTCGGCATGCGGGGATTCGTGTTCGATTGGCTCGGCCTCTCGGAAGGCAAAATCGAAAACAAAGACCCTGAAGTCCTCAAGGCGACTCCGCCGAACTATGCCGCGGACGCGCTGGAAAGCCTCGGTTTGCTGGTTGACGATGTGCTCTTCGACAAGGAACGCGATTTTCTCCGCCTGTTGGATGTGGATCGTTTCGTAGCCAATCAAAGCATGGCCGGTTTTCTGGGGATCGACGGAGCAACCAGCAGTGATTTTGGACCCCTTGCGCTCAAGACCGCCGAGCGTCGTGGCGTCTTGACGCATCCCGCGGTGCTCGCGGCGCACACCAAGGAGAGTGGTGCGTCGCCCTTCCCGATCGGAAAGTTCATCTATGAGCGCATGCTCTGCGAAGTGATCGGGAAGCCAGTTCAAATCCCCAGCGTCGATGTGACTCCCGTGCAAGGAGAAACCTTGCGCCAGAAGCTGGAGGGCATGACCGCGGGGCCATCGTGCAGCACTTGTCATACCCGGATCGGACCACCAGGTTTTGCCTTCCTTGCCTACGACCCGGTGGGGCGGTACCAAGCAAATGACGGGCTCGGCCGACCCTACGACACCGCGGGTGTGGTCCCGGTCGGCGGAGACAACGTTGCGTTTCAGAACGCGCCCGACCTCGTAATGAAGCTCGCGGGTCACCCGAACACCGCGCGTTGCGTTGCGCGACGGATGTTCCGCTGGACGTTTGGGCGCTTCGAAGGCGAGCCGGACAAGGCATTCATGGACGGCTTCCAAACCAGCACCGTGACCCAGGGAGCAGCGGTGACTGAAGTCCTCAAGGCCTTGGTTGGCTCCGAAACTTTTGCCCAAGTTCGAGCAGGTGCGCCATGAAACTACCGCGACGACGAGTCTTGGGTGCGGGTCTTGCGGCCGCCGCTTGTGGCGCCTTGCCGTCCCTGCTGACCGCGCGCAGCTCCAGCGCTGCGACCGATCGTCCGAAACGCGTGGTGATCATCTTCACCCCCAACGGGCCGCAGCACGAAGTGGGCCCGACGCAAGGCAATGAAACCGCCTTCACCCTGCACCCCTGGTGGAGCCCTCTCCAGCGTCACATTGCCGACGGCTTGTTCTTCCGCGGCGTCCATGTGCCCGGGGTGCCGTTCGGCAAGGTGGACGAGTACGGCCACCAATCGGGCACCGCCGGTGCGCTCACCGCGCGGTGCACGGAGGGCACCAGCACCGGTACCGGGCCGTCACTCGACCAGTACCTCGGTCAGCAGCTCTTCCAGCGTGGGGTAATCACGCCGAAGCGCTCGCTGCTGTGGGGCTTGTACGACAATGCCGACGGCCCCTTCTACGAAGCCGCCGGGCAACCCGTCGCCCCCGTCAGCAACCCGTACACCGCGCTCGCCGCCCTCGCCCCCAGTTTTGGCTCGAGCAACGGCATGGCAATGGTCGACGAGGCTCTGAGCCGAAAGCGGTTCATTCTCGACCACATCCGCGAGGACTGCTCGCGTCTGCGGGGCCGCCTCGGCGCCGAGGGACGCACGATGTTGGATTTTCACTGTTCGAACATCGAGACCCTGGAAAAGAGCCTCTCGGTCGCGATGACTGCACCCGCCCTGGAATGCAAGATGCCCACGGGGCCCGTCGCCGACCTGCCGGAGAAAACGAACTTTAGCCAACGAGAGACGCGGGACGTCGCGATGGAATCGTTCACGAAGCTGATCCCACTCTCGTTTCATCTGCGACATCACTCGGGTTATCGCAGTCTCCTTCGCTCCAGGGGCCGCCCGCTTCTCGATCCCGGAAAAGTACGGTGTGGCGTCGTCGGCTGAAGTCGACTCCGGCGATTCGGGTCCGCAAATGCACGCCTGGACGCATCAAGGTCGTGACAACCCCGGCACCCTGCCGTCCTTGCAGACCTTCTACCAGTGGTTCTCCACCCACGTGGCCAACATCATCGATGAGCTGCAGAACAACAAGGACGCGGACGGCGTTCCGCTCTTGGACTCGACCTTGGTGCTGTGGACCTCCGAGTTTGGGGCCGGACTGCCGCACACCAATAGGAACATCCCGGTCATGCTCTTTGGCAACAGTGGCGGCCAGTTCAAGACCGGGCGGCACTTCGAAGCATCAGGAGACGACAAAGCCCGGGCCATGGTCATGCATAACCTGTTCGTATCCATCATTCGTCACGCGGGTTTGAGTGACATCGATACGTTCGGCAACGCGGGCTCCGGGCCATTGGACTGGCTGAAGGGCTGACCCTTCATCATCAGGTCGAAGTGAGAGGGGCTGCGCCTGCGCGCAACGCATCCGCAAACGAATCTTGCTTTGGTCGTGCCTCGGAGGCCTCGTGGTGGAGGGTTTCCCTGGGAAGCGCGTTGAACCAACGCGGAGCACTCCCGGCGAGCAAGTGGCAACGAGGCGAAGGTGGGATAGCCGACGTGGCGTCTCTGGTGTTGAATTGACGCGAGGGTAAACGCGACACGAGTCTTGCCAGGCAACACGCCGACGGAACAGGACGTCGCGTTCCTCGACGAGCTCAACCGGCGCGGCCTGAAGGTCGCGTCCGGCAGGTCGTGAGCCTTGCCGACGCGCACGCCGCGATGGCAGAGATGCAGGCGCTCGACCTGCGCACCCTGCCCATAGGTGTACCGCTGCCGCGCTTTACCGAGGACAGGTTCAATGGGCCCGAGCACCGTGACATCAACGACTACATGCCGATAGTTCCGCACATTCCGAGCGATCCTGGGGCTTACTACGCCAAGGACGACGCCTACCTGACCAACCCGACCGACGCGGGTCTGATCGATCTGGTCAAACGCCAGGCGACGGAGACCAACGATGGCGGTTGTGCGGCGACGAACTCGGTGCCGAAGAGCCCGAACTCCAATTGCCCCATCTACGACACCAGCACGACGTGGCTCATCCGCAACGTCAACGAGCCCAAGCGAGGCTCGGTGCTGGTGGCGGCTCACCTGCTCCGCCAGGAGCTGCTCGTCCCGGGTAGCTTCCTAGCCCGCGGCAGATCGCCATTCCCCGGCTCGGGAGACGGCGCTCAATCCGATGTTCCGTGTCGGTTCGGAGAACGCCGAGCCGCCCTGTTACGACTCCGGATCCGTCCATTCGCTCGTCGGCGCTCGCGTCACCGCCACATGAACGCTTCGCGAGTGCCAACGTTGGCCCCGGCGAGAGTAAGCCCCACCCAGCTTGGCCGTGGGTGGCTCCTCGCTTGGTTTAGAAGGCGAGGTCGGCGGAGAAGAGGAAGCTGCGGCCGTCTTGGGTGATGGTGCGTTGGCTGAACTCGGCGCTAACGGGCACGCCGTAGCGCCAGTCGAAGGCGTTGTACACGCCAGCTGCCCACGAAAAACCCAGGCGATCTTCCTTACCGGTCACGACCAAATCCCAGATCACGAAGGGATCGGTGCGCGTTTGGCTGGCTTCGGTGACCCGCTCGTTGCGATCGAAGCGGCCGCTCTCGACACTGAGCCGTGACGCGAGCATCAGCGCACGCCCGAGGATCGGCAGTGCGCCCTTGACCGAAGCCAGGTGCTCCGGAGAGTTGGCCACGCGTCGAAACTCCGGACTCTGCTCGAAGCCGAAGAGCGCAGCTAGCGAGTCCTGGCTCAGGAAACGCGAGCGCTGGAAGCTGTAGCTGACGGCCAGCATGTAGCCTTGGCGCCAATCGCGACGCAGCGTAGCTTCGGCGCCTAGCGTGCCAATCGGAGCGTCGGAGTTGACATAGTGAAGCGGGTCGGTTTCGTCGGCGCTGCCCTCGCTGAGCACCAGGTTTTGCACGTAGTTGCCGAAGACCGCGAGCGAGCCCTCACCGCGTTGAAGAGCCGGATGGTCGCCCAGCTCGTCCGCCGCGCCGAGACCAGCGGGCCACCGCTCGACGAGGTCCTGGCCGAGGCGATCTACCACGAGCAGC
>ENA-ORBV01017563-ORBV01017563.1-microbial-mat-metagenome-genome-assembly--contig:-NODE-17563-length-10211-cov-8.500789_pt1 | contig 10211 bp, 4 predicted proteins | sample MGYA00237777_ERZ505514 | MGnify/ENA primary metagenome ERZ505514 (study PRJEB26160, sample SAMN06269048) | microbial mat metagenome | isolation source: Oligotrophic lake microbial mat | place...
CTTTTTGAATCACTTTTGGAGTCCCTTTTGTCAATAAAATTTGGATAGACCCCACTTGACTAGTTGGGGGCAATTTGAGTTTGTACATTTGCATTGATCAGACTCAAGTGAAGATACATTGATGAAGATATTTTTTCGTGTCCTCTCCTTTCGATTTCTCATTGTGCAGCGTGAAACGAAAATTGGGCCGACAAAACACAAAGCAATCCCATGAACTGTATGATGAATGGAACTTGGAGTTTCCACGACTGCGCTACCACATACTAGTCTCGGCTTGTCGAACGGCAGGACATGTCTACGCTGAGAAGATCCAGACGTTGACAAACGACTTAATACCGCGAGAGTGCCCACGCTGTCAAATTATTGGCAGAGGGTGTCGGCTCGGAAAGGCACGGCAAGAAGTAGCTAGCTAGTATCGCATGGCTTCGATCTTTCGACACTCGACACAAAATAAAACAAACCTTGCCGATTACTGCTGCCGCGAAGCCATGTGGTCGCTTTTTTTCAAGGACCGTACCAGAGAAGAGACGGAAGCGTGTCTTGCAACTGATACCAATGCCGAAGCCAAGAAACTCAAGATGGATGAGGAGGTCGATGTTGAACACCGACGGAGAGCAGCGGATGTGTATCGCTTTTTGGAAGCCTACGAGGAGACCAAGCTGATGGATAGGCAATCCAAAGCCACTCCTTCGTTTATCAAGGCTTATGAACCAGGAGGAAATGATAACGACTGGAGGATGAATCATTACTTCTATCAAGACAAACCTGACGGGAAGCATGACGAAAACTGTGGAATTGTTTTGACGTCCTACCAACTAGAACAACTGAAAAACTGCTGCGAAAAGACGCCCTATAAGTCGTCGCCTCCTTTTTCTGTATGTCAGGGAGGAGGCGATGGGGCGTCGGGTCTGTACTATGTAAAGTTGGAAAAGCTCACGTCTGCCGCCCCTGTTCAAGATATTTCTGGGGATCCAGACGTCAAGGCGTTCTTGGAAAGCCTCAAGCAGAACAACCCCAACTTGTTTAGCAGCAAATCTTTACGAGAGATTCTAGAGAACCTCACGCTCGAAGAGCTCCACGGTCTCAAGGCGCCAAAGGAAGTTGTGTGCTTTGCTCAGTCCTTTTGGAAAGCTGTAGTGGACGAAGAACTCAAGCTTGCTTCCAAAATTCTCCATGGTTGGTATCGAGGGTCTGTCGACACAGATTTGTATGATCTAGTGATGGGCATTGGTCATGTCCGCCAGGTATTCACCTCAAACAAAAAGAGACAGAACGAACCAGAAGAAAAAAGAATCATCAACAGTCCGCTCATTGAGGTCATTGTGCGTGTTGAAGTTTGCAACGACAGCGATTCCATCCAGATCGTCCCGCAAGAAAATGCTAGGTTGAAGTGGAACGGCGAAGCCAAGTCTGTGCAGCTGACTACCGGGGGTGGCAAAGAGCCGGTTGCTAAATTTCATCAACTGGTCGCGACAGGAAACATTGGGAATATAATTCCAAGTGACCCTAAAACCCTCTCTGAGTATCTTCAAAAGGCTTGCGATTTGCACTTTAATGGGGTTATCAAAGAGCCGAAGGATCCGTCTCTCCATCTTCCACCAGATGATCCCGACACATTGGTCCTATCGGGAGGCTGGTGTCTTTTTGTGAGGCCCAAAAGGAGTACCATGACTTCACGAGATGCAAATGCCATTGCGAATGCCATCGAAAATAAAGTAATCGATTTGTCTGCACCTGTCCTTTCCCTGGTCCAAGACTCGGAAGCAACAGCTCGCCACTCGATGGAAGACGACGCTGTGACTCTCGATGACAAATTTCTCATTCCCCTTCCCGCTTCCAAGAGTCAGCTGCAAATTATGGAGAAAATCAATACAAAGGAAAGCTCCGTCACTGTCATCCAAGGGCCTCCAGGGTAAGTTTAATGATAGGCTTGGGTCAGGCGTTTCAGTTCACGAAATTTGTATTGATTCACTCGCTGAATCTGACATTATTTGTTTTGGGTTGACTTGGGACGTGCAGCGCAGGGAAGACCCTAACGGGAGTAAATATTTCCACCCTTGAGCTTCAGAGAGGATCAAATACTCTGGTCTCGTCGCCCAATGCGCGCGCTCTTGAAGATTTTGTGGAAAAGCTGCCACCAGACCTGCGAATGTTTTGCGTAGACATGGCAAGTTTGGAGGAGGGTGGCATCGCGTCTGTGGCCGGAGCCCTTGAGTGTATGCAGATCGATTACACCAACCTATTGGGGCGGAAAAAGGAGTACGAGAAGGACATCCAGGCATACGAGAGCCAAATTCAAACGAAGAAGGCCGAACGGACGACGTGCAAGGACCTCCTTAGCTCTTGCAGTATATTCAACAGGGGGTTGATGAAAAAAAGCGGTTTCAACAGAATCGTCAGGCGCGCTGTGGTGCAAAACAGCGAGACTTCATACGCCGTCTTGAGTGCACTTCAAGATGAACATTTCGATCACACTGTGGAAAAGCTCCTGGAGCTAGTACAAGCTCAGCGAATAGAGAAAAGGGAGTCTCTGAAGCTCGATATTGACAGCGTTGGCAAGATAACCGCTGATTTGCTAAGACTTGTGCAACAGAAGGACGCTGAACAGGCCACCTCCCCCACAAATGAGGTCGCCGGTGGCCGACGACTTGTTGGTTCGTTTGATGCTGGATCTACCAATTCGTTCCAGGAAGAACTTCGCAATATCAAGGTGGGGGTAGGGGGTACTTTCAGAGCTCCTACCAGTAGTGAAGAATGGGGCCGCGTTTATCGTGGTCTTCAATTGCAAAGCAAATTGAGCGAGTTCCACGAGAGCCATGTGAAGCCGCTTTTGGCCCGCGGTTTTCCAAAGCCGGAAGTATACACCAGTGACGGTGTGTCAATCCGACAAGGATTTGTGGATGCATTGACAACTCTGAAGGATGATCTTGTTGGAGTGTCTTCCGATGATCGCAGGAAGCTTAGTCAATTTCTAGAGGCTATCGGCATGAATAGAAAAACGCAAGCGCAGGTCACTCAACTTTCCAGGGATATTCGGGCCTTGGAAGCTAAATTACTCTACGCGAAGGTAGCGCAAAGGCAGAGCGAGTCAATAACAGCCGCAGATCTTGGTAAACTTAACCAATTGGCTCAACTTGCCGGTAAAATGAAAAGCAGTGATGCCCAAAGTAACAAACAGTTCACCGGCAAAGACATGCGTCGCAATCAAAACTTTGAAAAGGCATTCCAAGATGCACTCAGCATTATGCGTCTTGTGGTAATGACACCTGAACAAGTAAGCAGATTTGTTCCAGTCGGACACCGATTTGGTCTGTGTATTGTCGATGAGGCTTCCCAAGCAAGTTGCAGTGCCTTGACCCTGATGGTAAGGGCGGATCAAATGGTTGTGATTGGAGATGACAAGCAAGTTTGCCCTGACGACCATAAGTGGACTGATGAAGCGTTGAATGCACTTGAGGCTAATTTGCCTGACATACCATCAACAAGAGCCGACAATCTGAAGCCTCGACACAGCTTTTTCAATTTGTGTCAGGTGTCCTTCACACTCAGCGCCGCCTTTCTACAAGATCATTTTCGGTGCCCACCTGATGGAATCGCTTGGAGCAGCGAAAACCTTTACCATAACCGGATCAACACCTACAAACCATCCGGAAATGAGAAAACATTGCTTCATTTCCCTGTCGATGGGACAATGGACACAAAAGCAAGAACAAATGCAGCCGAGGCCAGGGAAATAGTCAATTTCGTAAAGGATCACATTGAAAAGGCAGCTGCCGATGATGGCTATCCAGTGCTGACTTTTGGTATAATCTCGATGGCGGGCGATAAACAAGACAAGCAGAGCAAATTGATCGAAGAGCTTCTTTTAGAGGCTCTTGAGGACTTGCATAATCAGCATGGCCCAAAAATTGTTGATCGGCATCACATCAAGTTTGGAATTCCATCTCAATTTCAAGGCAGCGAACGGGACGTCATCGTGATTAGCTGTGTACATGATGCGAAGTCTGTCAAACCGGAGATTGATCAAGAAAGTCAGAGGATCTGGAATGTTGCGACCACCAGGCACCTATGTCTAAGCGTACTGTTTCACAGCTATGACCCCATGGACAAGCACAAGGTCAAGCTCCCCTTGAAGGATCACAAGCGCGAAATTTTTGCGAAGTACAAGCGCGCTGAGTATGCTTCCAATAATCAATGGGAGAAGGTGTCTCACGATATTCGTTGCATGGCCGAAAGGAAACTTCGCGCAGATCTTCTTAGCCGTGGCTTTCTGGTTGACCGAAACGAAGGCAATGTCTGGCACAATGCTCTCACCATTGGCGTCAAGGGCGGGTTTATCAGCAAGCATTGTGTACTCCTCATTCTTGAAAACCATGGGGAATCCAACGATGACTGGTTGAAAATGGTCGATCAACAATGGGATCTTGAACAAGCAGGAACGGCATGTCTGCGCGTAGATACTCTCGCTTTGTCGCTGTCTTTCAAGTCGACCCTCGACGATATTCTCAAGTTTTTGAAAGAGGCTGGTCTGGTGCCTGCGCCCCCTGTTTTGGGGCTTCCGGCTTCTGCTTCCTCTAAAGAAAATATGATTTTGAAAGTATCAGAGTCTTCGTCCGACGCTGAATCCACTTTGACTAGTCCGCCATCTACTGTTGGGCCCCAGCGCAAGCGACAAAGAAGCCAGAAGAAAGGACCAGCCGCGAAAAAACGAGTCCGTGCGAAGAAGTAAATGGCTTTGATTTATGATCGTCGAGCGAAAACAAAACAAGATGGCAGTGGAAGATACAAAGTCAAAAGAAGTCTACATCCTAGTATAACGAGATTATGAGCGCTATAGTTGCCCTTGAGAAGACACTTAGTTATTCTTTTGCTTGTCTCTTCTTTCAATAGCATTGCTAGCCCGGGAACCCCCCTATGGCTAACACTGGAATTCAGTCCATCGATATTCACGCAGCCCTTTTTGGGCCAGGGTAACTACTAGTAGCTAGCTAGAGAGCTATGTAGCTACTAGTGAGGGCTTCCTTTAGACTCACATGAGATCCGCTTTGGTCGGGGCGAGTGTGAGATGACCGACTGCGATGATCGCGACGTCGCCCCATCTACTGTAGCGCAAGCCAGCCGATCCTTCCTTCAAAAGTGGGAGTTCACTTTATTAATATTTTTCACAGTCCGATGCGAAGCGTAATTCGGGTTCGGGAAGGCGGATGGAAGCGACGCGTAACGTTCACCACTTTCTCCTGGGAAATACTGCACACACGCACGTACCCACCCGCTTGATGCCGGATAGTTATGGAATATTTCCACGTCACACTGAAGATCCTCAATGGATCCGAAGCGAAGCCCTACTAGCTACTCCGAGTAGCTAGTACCTTACCACGTACAAGGTTATAGTGGCAATGGGAATACACATGGGCACTACGATGCGACGAATACGTGCGCCAGCTATCCTTCTTGTGGCAATGCAGCATTGAATTTATCGTGTAAAAATGATACTAGCTTTCTATTGCCATCGGAAAATTTGGGTTAGGTACGATGGATGCGAACCGCTGTTTGCTGCATGCATACCTGCAAGTCAAAGATCGGTGGGGATGCAGAACCCACTTTGAATGGGGGAAAGCTTACCAGATTGCTCATAAAAATTCGTTTTTGGATCAAGAAATTCGTGTTGTGACTTGCCACTTGAAAAGAAAAAAGAGAAAAACAGTTTGAAAAAACAGGAAAGATGGGTGTATTCGATGAAACTGCTCCCCTAAAGACGCAAGCCTTTGTTTGCAACGGACAAGGCCAAGATTTGGTCTTGCAAGATATCACGTTGCCGCCGTTGAAAGCCACCATGGTGGAACTCGACATGACGCATTGTGGACTTTGCCATACCGATATTCACATGAAAGGTACGTGAAGCTACTCAGTGCTGCGAGAAAACGATCCATCTGTGCAACGCTACTAAAACGATTTGTTTTTCTTTGGCTGACTCATTCATTTAATATAAAAAGATAACGATTGGGGCGTTTCCAATTATCCTGTCGTGCTGGGACATGAAGGCATTGGTGTGGTTCGCACACTTGGAAGTTCCTGCAAAATGCTTCAGGTGGGAGACACGGTTGGTGTGACTTGGATTCGTGATTCCTGCGCGTGTTGTGATCCATGCCTGGAGGGTCGTGAGAATTTGTGTGACAAGGGTTACCAAGGCGTGTATTTAGGTCCCGGAGCTGGCTGTTGGGGCAAGGATCCTCACCATGAATTTGGTGGGTGCTTTTCCAAAGTCATGCGCATTGAAGAAAAATGGGCCATCAAGGTTCCCGACGGCATTCCTCCTCAAGTGGCTTGCCCCTTGATTTGTGGGGGTGGTACCGTCTTTGAAGCTGTTTGTGATTATGTACAACAGGGCAGTCGTGTCGCGGTGGCATCCATTGGTGGATTGGGTACAGCCGCCATTAAGTTTTCCAAAACCTTTGGAGCGCACGTCACGGCCTTGTCTCGTGGAGAAGGCAAGCGGGACAAGTGCCTAGCCATTGGAGCCGATGAATTTTTCCCCTGTTTAGGAGATGCCGAGAAAATGGCCGAATTGGCGGGCAAATTTGATTTGATCATTGATACGTCGCCCGCCAATGCCGATGTTGGACCCTACATGACCATGCTGAAATTCAATGGAACGTATTGTCGTGTGGGTATACCATTGGCCAACGACATGCAGTTCACGTTTGAATATATTCCTCTCATTTTTACGCAAAAGAAAATTGCGGGAAGTATCGTGACGGGAACTCGTCGCATGAAGCGCATGTTGCAACTCACGTCGGATCAGCTAGGTACCTACGGTAAAGATCCCGAAGAGTGGCAGGCCAAGGTGGTTCCGTTTGACGATGTCAACAAGGTCATGACCGAGCTCAAGGAAGGAAAGAATCAAAACAATTATCGTTATGTCCTCAAGTGGTAAACATCCTGTTTTCTTTCATGTGATCCGTGCGTGGACGCGGAGTAGGCAAAGGAAGGAGGAACAGGAACAAGAGAGAATCAATTGAATACATTTTTTAGTTTACAGGACGGCCGAAATCGCCATTTACAGTTTTTTACGCGATGCATGATCGTCATGGTGAATTGTAACTCGTCTCAAATGGTGTAGCGTCATTGATCGCCTCGAGCGCATGGTGGTTTTTTACATTTTAAGATTTATAAATGAAAATAATAGTTTCAAACCTATTCGAGTTGGGTTGTGTATGCTCCCGATTTGATCTGCTTCTGGCATCGGATGGTTGTCCTAAAGCCTCAGCAGTGAAGTGCTCTTAAAACCAAATCACAGCTTTAGATAGTGGCTTTCAACTCGCCCGTCGTGCCGAAAGCATACGCTGGAGCATAACTACCTTCTCTTCGCACGCATGATAGCTGCTTTGCGGTTGCGCTCTTGTTTCGTCAATTTCGTCTTGCTGTTCTTTCCCCACCTCCTGCCGGAAGCCTTGTGCGCTGTGGGTTTTTCAGAACTCTCAGGTTTTTTCGAGGCACTTGCCTTTGGCTTGTCAGGTTTCTTCGCAGGTTTCTTGGTGGTAAATGTTTTTTTGTCGACTAGAGGCTTGGAAGATGGGGCGTCCCCGTCCGCTTTCGCAGAATCTATAATTTCAGCTACCCGTGCTTTTGTAGCCGCCGCTATGCGACTAATTTCTTCTTTGCTTCGCGTGGGCCGAACGTTGATCCTTCCAAAATGAAATGGACGACAAAAGGTGAGAACACAAAACCACCACAATTTGAGCGTTGAATGATGCGTCAACTTCGTGGGCATGGACGTACCTTCTCCCGCCAAAGGAAGTTCTATGAAGCCCCAGAGCAATGTTATAGGACGCCTCGTCCAGACAGTCAATGAAACACACACCTGAAAACTTTGGCCCCACGGGTTCCTTGCTCCCCTTTTTGACTCCAGTGGCCTTGTTTTTGTCGCTGGAATAAACAAGTCGCACAGACTTTAGAAGACAGCCTTTTTTGATAAAGAAGTCTCGAATGTCGTAATCCGTTGTATCGTAGGGAAGCTGAGTGATGTGAAGAGAAAAGTCATTCTTCTTCTTTTTGTCGTCGATAATATTCTCCGTGGCTGTTTCGGGGGCGCGTTTTTGTCTTTTACTTGCCCTATCGCTACCCTCTTCTTCGCCGCCACTACTGGGCTTTGCTTCCTCTGAAAAATCAGATTCTTGTTCTGCCCAGTTGGCAGCCGTAGCCAACAGTTCGTCCTCGTCCTCTTCTTCATCTTCCTCAGTTTCGGCAATGGGAGCTTCAGACTCATGTTGTTGTCGTTGATCCAAAAGGTCACGAAGGGATTGAATGCTTCGGGGTAGGGTCCGACAGCATCCACCCAACAAAATAGAAGGAGGTGGGGGGAGTGTCTGGGAGGACGAGAAATGATCCTTCCACGTACGATGGATCATGTCGACAGCCTCCAACAGCCTGGTGGCAAAGACGTCTTGCAACTCCTCGGCACGCAATCCAGTTCCTTCCTTCCATGTGTGTGTTTGTCCATTCCATTCTTCGCCGCTATTGGGATAAATAGCAATGGCTCTTGTAATTGTTGTGTGGTTGGGGGTCGCCGAAGCTTTCTTTGTAGCTTTGCTGTGCGCTTTTGCCAGAAATAGCGTCATTCGTTTCGCCAACGACTGAATGTGCTCCGAGTCACAGCAGTTGATTCCAATCCCTTGCACAAGCTTTGCTTCTGGGTCCAACTCGTGTATTGCTTGCAAGGCGTCTTCTATAGGAGATCCATCATTGAGTTGATCGCCATTTTTACAGGCCAGCGAAATCCAGCAGGCTGGAAATGACGCCGACTTCTTTTTGCCTTTTAGCTGTTCAAGAAGCTTCACAAAGGCATGACACTCTTGGGCACAAGGCACTGTTTCCAAGGCGATCCCATCCATCTGCTTTTGTTGTAACAAATACTTTGTTTTTTTCTTGTGGAAATCGATCAAGTCGTCTTCGCTTTTGATGAGTGGATAATTTCCGGTGTACTCGGATCCATCGTTCAATGCGGCTCCATAGCATCCCATGCTGGCGACCACATAGTTGGGACGTCGTTCCTTTTTGCCGTCTGCTTCTTCTGCTTTTTCAGATTCCTCAATGGCCTGATGAGCCAAATCGACACCATCTTTCAACATTTGTTTCATTTGTTTTTCGTCTATACTCTTGCTAAAGGTATGACATTGGTACGTGACTGTGGTCAAGATATCGGAACCACTGGCCAACCAATCTTTGTGGCCTTGTAAAATCGTCGCGCGACCTTTTGGCGTCATTAAGAGACTCGACGACCACAGTGACACGGGATCAAAATCGTGTTGGCATAAATCTCGCAAGTGCGTGCTGACACCACCATCCAACAAGAATATTCGACTGTAGTTGTCATTCTCATCCTACTTGGAGGAGGAAGCGGTGTTCGCATTGCAAAGCAAATCTTTCAAAGTCTTTTTCGTCGACATGTTTGTTCTGCCTGCCCTCTGTTTTTATTTCTGTGTATATACCAAGTCGCTACTACTAGGGACTAACCAGGAGCTATGCACGGTATATGCCAGCTAGCTAGATGGACAGAGATCGTCGCAAAGCCGATAGATACCGATATTTGTTCTGAAAGAAGAGATGATGATGGTTGGTTGGTTGGTTGTTGTCAAAGTTAATATCTTGGATTTCCGGGTGTCCTCGAGCGGTCTGCCAGTCTGGCAAAAATTGTTAGGTCAAATCAAACATGAGTAATCCACATTCAATTGTCTCTGATGCTTTGTTGTATGAGTGCCACTTCAGGTTGGTTCAGTTATGTTTAGTGTACACAGATATGTTTTTGTATTGATTAAATCAATTGCAACGTGAGTTCAACTGTGAAGGCACTCTTGCTCTTAACGAAACTGACGCACGCAGTTGGGCTCATTCACGATTGAGTCGAGAGTGAGCCCAGAGTGAACCCAGAGTGAACCCAGAGTGAGCTCAGAGTGAGCCCATTGACTAAGCCCAGTGACTGAGTCCAGCCTGGGTTCACCCGAAGAAGGTTCGCTCGGCGTGTTTGCCGACCATTTGTTGAGTCGCTGGAATGACATGAAAACTCAAACTGGGCTCAACAGCAGTTGGGCTCATTCAGGTTGAGCCCAGAGTGAGTCCAACTTGAGTCTTGCACACGCATGTGAGTTTAACTATGGGACAACTGTGCGTCGGATGCTTGGCATACATGCAACTTGCACCTGGAAGCAGCAATG
>ENA-ORBV01017564-ORBV01017564.1-microbial-mat-metagenome-genome-assembly--contig:-NODE-17564-length-10211-cov-5.884350_pt1 | contig 10211 bp, 10 predicted proteins | sample MGYA00237777_ERZ505514 | MGnify/ENA primary metagenome ERZ505514 (study PRJEB26160, sample SAMN06269048) | microbial mat metagenome | isolation source: Oligotrophic lake microbial mat | place...
AGGCAGCGTACAATGTCGCTGGTCATGGCTGAATCCTAGCTAGATGACCCTCAAACACGCACACGCGGCAGACAAGGAGTCTTGTGGAGAAAAAATGTTCTGGCATAGTTTGGTATGTGTTAGCCAACTACACTGCAGTGAATTCTAGACGACCGGCACATGTTTCCGAAATTCCGATCTCCATGGGTAAAATTGCTATGACTTTGCCTTCTTTTTCTTTGGCTCATCGCCACCGGTAGATCCCTCTCGCTTTTTGCTCTTCTTATCTTTCTCCTCCTTTTTGCCCCACAACCTGCATTTCTTCAGTTTCTTGTGGACACCTTTCAACTGCATCATATCTACATTATGATTTCCGCATCCGTGTTTTCCGTCTCGCAGCCCTTTCAACATGGGAAGCAACTGCTTCATGACTTTCACCATGCCCTGCCCTTTTTCCTCTGTAAACCTTAGACGTATATACGCCAACAAATCGAGAGGCGGCAAGCCGCCTTCTGAATTTTCCCCTTCATCATCTTCATTGTTCTGTTGCTTCGTTTGCAAGTCTTCATTGGCCACAACCATAGCGCCCAATCCGATCTGCGCCGGTGAAAAAAGTTGCGGAATATCACTGACAATGACATCATCCAAAATTGCCCTTGCCGCATCGTACATAGGCTTTAAATCTTCTCCGGCGATACGCTTGTTTTGTACCAACGTCATGCCCTTGTCCGATTTCAAAAACGCCCGCAAATCATCTGTCAAAGCGATAACAGGCTTGAAGGGATGAAAGCAGAGCAACTGAAACGAAATGCCTTCCATTAAGCACAATTCGGCAGGCAAAATCTCTGCCTGGTAAGGATAGTGGTCAAATAATAAACGAGTTAGTTTCACAAATGTTTAAGAATTTGAATTTTGAAAATCAACTTGCCATCGTAACCGGTGCATTCATCAACTGAGTTCCATCTTCCAAATACCGCACATCAGCAGTAACGTCTTCAACTTTTGTGGCCAAGAAACACGCAGCCACCATGACATTTTTGGGGTCATGAATCATGACAGAATTGGACAAAAAGAAGCGTCGCAAAAACATGGTAGCCGTGGCCGTGACCTTCGATTCTCGTCGTAGCCGAGGAACTTGTGCTAAAGGCCCAATCAACGATGGAATCTTACTCGTATAAAAAGCCACGAGCAATTCCTCTTCGTCGGGTGTCAAAAAGTCATGTTCAGATGGAGTCTTCCAAGGCCCCTGTGTGGTCGGATCGTCCCCGTTTTTGGCTTCCTCTTTATTGGTATATCCACAAGCGAAATTGTACACTGGAGGTAAAGCGTTGCTACTGCTCTCGTCATCTTTCGGTTTGGACAAATACTCTCTGGCATTCAAGTTGGCTTGCGCGCGACATTTTAGAAGTATCTCATTGGACTCAAACATCCATTCTTTCAGTTGACTTGATTCTGTGAAGTCCGACATGGCTCAAATGATAGAACGAGCAGAGATGTTTCAGATGGCGAATTGGAAGGTCGCATGCATGAAGGCAGACTGCCCACCACACTCAACTTGCGGTCTTGAAATGATGAGGTTTACGACCTGCTCGCTTGTTAAGTTCGCGGTAATCGGTAATGAATCTTACGCGATTGTCGTTCTTCTTGGCAATAAAACTTGGGGCACACCAAGGTCCTGCTTTAGAACCTTCGACTTCTTCTAGCACTCCAATTTCCAGACTTGTTCGTAAACTACAATGACTCGGCTGCGCAGTAGTTCTTTCACGCAGTGTTTCAAATATTCACGGATCTGAAGCCTCTGGTGGTTTTCCTGGCAGTTTCTATCTCTCACTTCGCCTTTTGTAACCTATAGGTAGACTGCCCACTACACTCAACTTGACTGCTCTGTTTGTGCAGCTGGTTGAATCCATCAATCGATGTGCAGATATTTGCGAGTTTATACTTTTACTTGTTGACTTGATTCATTCAATTGAGAATCTTGAGATAGATGAAAATATAATAATGCAGTCGATGTGGGTGTCCTGCATACATAACTGTTGGCCCGTTTGGGTCTTGGCACTTGTGTGCGTGCTTCTTTTTCCGTGTTCGTGACTGGAACGCACAAGTGTTAGGAACCAGATAGCACACTGCCTCTGAGCATGCCAGACACGAACAGCCGACGCGAAAAAGACATCGCAATCGGCTGAAAAGGATCGATCTTGCTTGAGATAGTTCAGAATAGAAGCAGCAACACGCCAACTTACTCGTATCCCAGAAACAACCCTTTGTATCAATCTACTGACTCGAGCAGCTAGCTACAAACAGAGGCAGGTCTTTCATCACATAGCACCGTGCCAGTATCCACACCTGCGTAGTTCTCCTTTGTTGACTCAAGAATCCAAGAGAAAGTAGAATGGATCTTTTGGGACAGTACGGTTCCGATGACGCCAGCAGTAGCAGTGCTAGCGACCGGAGCAAGTCGCCTCCGCCTTCCATTCTAAAGAAGACGACGCTTCCACCGGGAATTCCTTCTCCTCCCAAACCTGCGGCAACCAAGGTCGGCAATAATAGGGCAGGTACAGGTACAGGTACAGCTACGGCTACTACCGCCGTAAGCCGTCGTGGCAAGAAATTAGTGTCCTTGCATTCGGTGTTGCCTCCGCACATCTTGGGACAGCTCACCAAAAGCGAATTTGAGGACGACAGCTCGGATGAGGAAGCCAACAATCACACCAGAAACCAGGGGAAATCGGGTAGTTCTGCGGAGAACAACAGTGACAGCAACAATAAGAAGAAGACTGCCTCTCAAGATGAGGGAATTGCCAGCTTTTTGTCAGCCTTAGGTGCTGCCAAAACCAACAAAATTGTGAACAAGACATCTACAGCGAATAAGGGTACTGAATCGTCGAAGCTGGGAGCTGCTTTTACATCGTTTACAAGTACCACAACAACTCGCAAAAGGAAGGATGGGGCAATTACAATCACTACAACAAACAGTGCCAGTGGAAAACCATTCATTACCATCCCGAATGGGCCGTCCAGTGTGAGCAGCAATGAAGAGCGACGGACACCAACAGCACAGGGGGAACCTGTTGCGGGTGGAGGGTCACCGTCTGGTTACACGCCTCTCTCCTTGTCGCCACGTACAGCTTTTCATCCATTTCGAAATTCGGCAGCCGTATCTGCGGCTCCTTCTGTTCCCAACGTGGCAGCAGCAGCCGCTCATGCGCCAAGATTTTCAGCACCTCCCGTCGTCTTTCAACAGCAGCATCATCCGCCACGACAAATCCCACATCAACAACAACAGCACCAATTTCAGTCGCAGCCATCTCCCATGCCAGCTCCAGAAGCGCACTACAATCCCCGTTCGAAGAAACGTCAGTTGCAGAAAGCCCTTCGTGCTGGCCAACTCGATCAAGCCCTCGATAGTGCGACCTCCCAGGGTGTCTCACAAGTAGAGCAACTCGATCAAGCTAGACCCACGGAATATGTCCCTCAGTCAGAGACCTATGCCGTTCCTGCACATGGGGTGAGGGTAGCTGCCACAGAAATGTACAATCCAAAGGCCGGAACGACCACTACAGCGGATGCTGCAGCTATTAGCAAGAAGGGGAAAAATCAAATCAATGCGCTCATGGCTAGCGCGGCTACGTTCGAATTGCAACAGGCACGAGGCGGGCCGGCTGGTAAAAGCAACAGTCAACGCACGGGCGCCAAAAAAAAATATGGATGGTAGTGCCATAGTGATCGCTTGGCTTGGAGCTCAGATATTCTGCAGTGGAGTGATATTCTTAGAATGGCTCAATTAGATCAAAGTGCCACAGAGTCATTCAGGAAAAGTGTTTGTATTTGCAGAATGAAAATCAAATCATTTGAGGGTGGGGGGAATTGTTGTCGACCAGCATTTGTGTGAATAAATAAACATGTGTACATGAAATATGCTCTTAACGTATGATAAAATGAAAGGATTACTACCAAATATATGTGTATTAAAAGGTTGAGGTGAACACGCACGATTCATGAGCTCAGAGCCTCATCCGTTTGGTCATACGAGTCAGCTCTTCGGATTCTTCGTCGGCCTTTCGTTGCGCCCGCCTCTGTTTCCGAATTCGCCTCCGTTGACCACGAGTGGACGCTACACTACTAGTAGTACCGGAGGACACGAGAGTGTTCATCAATTCGCGCATCTCATTTTTGGCGTGACGGAGGAAGCGACCAGCTTTTGTACGTATTGTTTTACTAGCTGAAGTTTTGTTGCTCAAGAGGCGCCGTGCCTTGATCATATGTGCACCCAAATCTTGGCGACGGCAGGAGCAAATCTGTCTCAACTTGTCAATTTTCAAAGTCAAATCGTTGATCTCACCGCGAAGCGTCATCCAGCGAATAGCTAGTTCTTGACGACTCTGATCTAGCTTGCTGGATTCCATCGAAACACTAACATCCTTCCGAGATGCCGCAAGAGCTGCGGCAGCATCTGCATCATCTAATTGACGCTTAATTTCATCCATGCATTCGACTATACCTTCCTTGTGGATTCGGCACTCTTCTAGGTCTTCCATGGCTTGAGCCGCTTCATCGTGTTCCTTGCTTCGAAACAAACCAAAATCAATAATTTTCTGGTCTTCTTGTTCTCGGGCAAAAGCTTTCGATTCGGCGGATAGACTTTTGTTGTATAGGTCCACATGAACCACGGCGGCCGTCATATTTTCAATGGCATCCTGAATCGTGGCGTCTAGCCGGAGGCGAGAAGCGTTTTCTTTGGAAAATTCGTCGGAGTCTCGTCGTACTGGTGGCTTGGGGGGTGTTGAAGAGGCCAGCGCAACTACGGCACTTTCCAAGCTACCAGCAGCAGCAGACTTGGTAGATGCGGAAAGCCTTTGGTTGTCATCCAAAACTTTGGCTTCGTGGTAGAGTTTGTCGACCGTTTGGGAATACATTTCTCGGTACCCTTCCAGAGCGATTGCTGTCTGTCTCATCATTTCCAATGATTGGTCAATTTTAGAATCCAACTGCTCTTTGCTCTTTAGTAGCTTAAGGATATAATGGTTGTTGGCTTCTAATGGATTTTCGTCAAGCTGGCTCACATTTGTTTGTCGTCGCTGTGGTTGTCCACTTGGCTCTCCGTTGATTGCCACATCTTCATGATCCGCCCTATTTAGAAGTGAGGCTGGACGTTGGTCGGCCTCTAGCGGTTCGACTAGATCCGAGTTTTCTTTGTATTGATCAGTGCCTACATTGGTAGATTGGTATTGTTCCAATGCTTGTCGTTTGATCTTTTGCTGGATCACAAGTGTCTTGAGGCATTGAAGAGGAGGTGGGGCTACTGTGAGAACGTTCTCGTCTCCCTCGCCATCCTTGTGAAAAGCCAAACAGTAAGTAGTTTGAATGAGTATATCCACAAGGTGCAAAAGATCCGTTCGCTCCTGAGTACGTTGGCGCCGCAACGATGCTTGTTGTAGACAGTACTCCACGAGTGATTGCTTTCGAGCGGATCTCTCGGGTATTATTCCAGGAGCCAAAATAGATCTCTTTTGGCGGAGTTCCAATACGGATATTTCTCGTATAATTTGTTCCATAGCTTCTATGGACCCGCCCAACAACTTTCGACACAAAAAGATTTTTTTGAGAATGGAGGTTACCAGCTTGATGGGGGTGACTTTGACCAGCGCGGGGACAACGGCTGTGCATTGCGCAAAAGCCAGTGGAGGAAGACCATTTTCTTCTGCTAATGTTGTCGATAATTGAGTGACCAAATCTGGATTGGTAGCAATCAACAAATCCATAATATCTTGGTTGGATCTTAAACTTGCATTGAATAGTAGAGCACAATGGAGCGCATTCCAGCCATGTTCTTCTTCTGTTTGGTGGAGGGCATCAGGATTAATGTCGATGAGCCGCTGCACAATCGACAATGGTGCCGGAGGATTGCAACAGGAAACCACTAAATGAAGGGCTGAAACACCTTTGGGAATGATTTCTGATTTCACAACGACGCCATTGCTGGCATCGGTTGTTACTTCAAAGGCCAAATCGGGTACCATCGAAAGATGTTTCTCGAAATTGATCCAATCTACGCGCTGACTGCCAAATCCTCGTGGGAACCAACGCTGGATTCCAGTTCTGGTAGGCGATGACGACGAAGCAATGGAACTTCGTGGTCTTCCTGCCGATTCTTCGGTACTGTTTTCTCCTGCTTGCTGCATTTTTTGGTGCTTCTTCCGTGTTCACCGTTCTCACTTTTGTTTCGTGAAAAGATGTGTCAAGGAAAGAACCAAGAAGTCTAATTGTTCTTGGTCCTCGCTTTCAGCTACACGCGTGTGCAACGACTATACGATATTCGATGAGAAGATAGGAAAATGAAGGGAATGAATCAATCAAATGGATGCTTACTGTATCACATCACATCGACCAGTTGTACAGAATAATGATTGTCGTCACGGTCGGTCCGTTACTTGTACAATAACAGTTACCAGTTAAGTACTATCAGTGATGCTGTCTTCGGCTACGATGTGGCTCGCGAAAAGCGAAGGGGGTGGTGGATACCGAAAATACGGAAGGTCTCACACGAGACCTTGCTTGACGTGAATACAGCGAGTGTGTGTGCACCCAACTGCCGAGGCATGTTTGCTTATAGGCACTGTAGACACACACTTGTTCAACTTAAGGAAGGAATCCATTGAAGCAGCTATTGAACCCACCTCTATCTACAAAAGCTAGTATTTATCAGGTAGCATCAGTAGATAATCACCAATTCCATCCAAATTCTTGTCCCAAACATTTCTTGAGCCGTCATCACCATCATGAAGTGCTAGTATGCAGTCAAGAGGGGGGAGGCATCGCAAACACTGTTAGATCACAGTAGCCACTACAACTGGAAGAATTGATTCTAGTTTACAAATACATGTTTTAGAGCTCGCAAGATTATCAAAAAGAAGGGGCATGTCTTCCCGCAAGAAGTTGTTTAGTGATTTGAAAAAGATGAGAGGAGTTTGCACAGCCGTTTGCACTAAGATAATCTTCTACAGGACGGCTACTTGAGTACCAAAGATGCTGCCACAATAGTCAATCTTCGCAACCCAATCGCTAGTGTGACTTCTGAGTTTCAATCCTACTAGACTAGTATGATAGCTCCATAGATACTAGTACGGCAGCAGCACAACTTTTTTTCAGATGTTATTTTTTCTAATTTAGTTTTTTTAAGACATCTATGTGGATACCCAGCACATAATGTTATCCCAAGAACATGTAATCATCACAGCGCTCCCCATTCATAGATGCGGTCATAATCCGAGTCGGAATGCGACTCGGCAAAGCATTCTACGCTAGCAGGCGGCAGCTAAGAACTTTTTAGAAATCAGCGTCCAATTCAAACATGTGGTGGCTCGTCTCGCCAACCCCACTCTTGGCATACTCTCCCACACGCTTTTCGAAGAAATTCGTCTTTCCTTGCAAGCTGATACTCTCCATCCATTCAAAGGGATTAATAGCATTGTAGTGACGAGGACATTCGAGTGCGACCAAAAGACGGTCGGCACAGAACTCAATGTACTCGCACATCAATTTAGAGTTCATCCCGATCAACTCAACTGGCAAGGCGTCTTGGACGAACTCTTTCTCGATTTCGACCGCATCCGCGATGATTTCAGTAATTCGTTCGACTGGAAGTTTGTTGAGAAGCTTCGTGTACAAGAGACAGGCGAAGTCACAGTGCAATCCTTCGTCGCGGCTGATCAATTCGTTCGAGAAGGCAAGGCCGGGCATAAGTCCACGTTTCTTGAGCCAAAAGATGGCACAAAAGGAACCGGAAAAGAAGATTCCCTCGACGGCGGCAAAGGCAATACACCGTTCAGCAAAGGACGCATTGTGGCGGTTGCACCACTTGAGGGCCCAGTTTGCCTTCCTCTTGACACAGTCAACAGTCTCAATTGCGTGCAAAAGGCGGTCCTTCTCCACGGCATTCTTGATGTAAGTATCAATCAAGAGAGAGTAAGTCTCCGAGTGGATGTTTTCGACGGCAATTTGGAACCCATAGAAGCAACGGGCTTCGGCTGACTGAACCTCTGTCGCGAAATTCTGGGCCAAGTTTTCGTTGACAATGCCATCCGAGGCAGCAAAGAATGCGAGGACATGGGAGACAAAATGACGCTCGTTGGATGAAAGAGCGTCCCAATCTTTCAAGTCCTCGGCAAGATCAATTTCCTCGGCAGTCCAGAAGGATGCTTCGGCCTTTTTGTACATACCCCAGATCTGATGAGTGTTAATAAGGAGGATGAGTTAGTAAACCGTCATGCACAATACAAGGCATTAACCAAATAACGAAGCTGGTTAATAGAATTCTTACCTCGTTATCTTCAATGGGGAAGAGGACAAAGCGATGTGGGTTTTCCTTCAGAAGTGGCTCCTCCACGGGAAAGCCTCGCTCCTCTTCGATCTTGTGATCCGACTTGCCAATATGTTTGACTGTCGTAGACGCATCAAACTCATCAGACTCACTGACAGTGTCAGCATGACTGCTATCATCAGAGGAGAGAGACTTATCAGGGCTAATCACTGTTGGTAGAAGCTCCAGCTGTCGTGGTGTGATGTCGGCAGCAAGTTTTGACGGTTTCAAGCCAATTGTGTCTACGCAGCCCGATTGAGTGTGTTCGGAGCCGCTTACGGAAGACACATTCGATACCGAAGGTTGGAGGGTACGATCGACATGGTTGGTAGGAAGAGGCATGGTGTATATTGCGGTTGATATAGGATATGATTATCGTTTATATTGTTGTTGTGATACTTTTTATGAGAAAATGAGAACAAGATGATGTTAACTGCTTTTATCACAGACGGTTGTCAGCTTTGAAGAAAGCTTGAAGAAAACGCGCAAGGCAGCATCGAGCACGCGAGGGCGATTCTTCGCGCTCTCTTTTAAATGCTCGTTGTGTAGTAAATTTGAGACGCTGTCAGCGAAGCTGGGTACCGCCTCTAAGTACCCTATTGCGCCAAGCCAAAGAAAAGCCGACCGAAACAAACCGTTTTCTTTGGATCAAAAATGACGATGTCGGGTCCTTCAAGTTTGGCGCGAAAATGGATTTGAATCGGAGCACGGGGTGCACATTGGAACAGGGTTGATGTTTTGTAAGTTCACAGTGGGTACCACACCTGGTGCTGAACTGGTAAACTGGTGCTACTGGCACAGTGCCTGGACCTGGTGCTGTACTCTACAGTAATAGCTAAAGTAATAGTGTAAGTATGTGGGCCACCCTTTTGCTATTAAATTACGATCTAGAAAGATCATTCATAGGGTTTCCAAATTGCCAGAACAAACTCATAACTGCAGACCCAATTTAATCACATTTAGTCATGTTTGAAAAGTTCAATGCATTTTGTCACAACCAGAGTTTTAAAATACAAAGTGCCCTGCCATGTCTTGTTGGGCAACCTAAAAATAAAGGGACAGGGAGTTGAACCCTTAAGCCAAATATGTCCACCACATCGGGGTCAGCAGGAAGACTGAGCATGTGAAGTGCGATGACATGTCCAGAAATGACAAATGACCTTTTCTGGTCTGATGAATTTACACCTGTCCATCCAAGGTGCCATATGTTTTTGTTCTTGACATTGATTGAATTTGCACAAATCATTAAAAACCATTGCCCTAAAACAAAAACTGAAGAAGTTGGACATCATGTGCATTGCAGAACCAACATTTGAAGAAAAAGTTGCCACTTAAATCAGGTGGTTATTTAGAGCCCCCATGGAAGACTGCTTACATAAGATGTTGGTCACTTCACTGCATGTGGGTGTCGATGTGTGTTTGCAACTTGGCCTCATATCGGTTCAACCCTCCATGTGCATTATGGGATGACAACCCCGACACAGAGGGCCTCCCCATCTCGGCCCCTGGCTTCAAGTAAAAGGATTGTTATCTGCAGTAAATTTTTGCCACCACACCTGGGTGTTGTGGGGGGTGCGGCTGCTGTCCCTCGTCGCACTGCAGGGTATAGGTTCGGCTGGGAGGACTCACCACCCGCACCTGGGCCTCCTGGCGCATTTTGTCCACATAACGCACCTCGGCCTCAAGAATGACATCGCGTTTCTGAACGCCCTGGACCATCCGTAGGAAATCAGTTGCCATAAGCCTACCTTTCAAAGTCCTGCATATTGGCTGGCAGCGGTTCGCCACGCAATTCAATGGAGCGCGCGACCATGGCGCGCACCCCGGCGCGCACCCCGTCTGGTACCCCGCGCTGCTGCATGGTGTGCAATGA
>ENA-ORBV01017568-ORBV01017568.1-microbial-mat-metagenome-genome-assembly--contig:-NODE-17568-length-10210-cov-6.675614_pt1 | contig 10210 bp, 18 predicted proteins | sample MGYA00237777_ERZ505514 | MGnify/ENA primary metagenome ERZ505514 (study PRJEB26160, sample SAMN06269048) | microbial mat metagenome | isolation source: Oligotrophic lake microbial mat | place...
GAATTAAATAATTAAATAAATGGTACGATGGATAGAGTAAGACGGTGGTATATGAAAAATGGGTTTTGGAAGGTTTGCGAAATTGTACCCAGGGGGTATCTTGTCATAAGTCATTGCTATATATACACTTCCGTTCATAAACAATAGCATAATGGCATTAAATTGGCCTTTTTTAACGGTTTTTGTGTGAAAAAAATACTGTATCTCCTTTGGTACCAACACGTTATATCAAAACTGATGTTTTCTGGGCATTTAATTCTTTTGTTGTATCTCCTTTGATACCAACAAGTTAACGTTCTCTTTCCCAGCTTCCGGCAATTGCTTCCGCAATTGCTGCATTAAGATTTTCCCCCCTATAGGATTGAATTGTATAATTGGTTGTTTGTTTATATATAGAGAGAGATTTTGTTTGTTTGTTGTTGGAAAGAATGTTTGTTTGTTTGTGTATATCTTGTTAAATATCAATGGTTTATAGCAAGACTTGGTTTTAGATAAATTGTATGAATTGGTTTGAAAAGAATTTTATGTTTGTTTGTAAGTCATTAAATATCAATGGTTTATGAGCATAAATATTTTATTGTCAGGCCTTGCATTACAACGCCAATCAAGTATACTAATACTATGAGAAGCCAATACACAATCAAAGAACCGAAGGAAGTAAAGGAAGCAAAGGCTAAGGCGATTTTAGACCTAAAATTTGGGCTGGTTCAATTGAATAGTGTTGCGTATTGGATCGCATTGGGTAATAAACAAGAAACCGTTTAAACCAAAGGAAAATAAAATGAAACAAAAATTGATCGGTGGACAAAATCTAAAAGGCGATGTTAGCAAACTTTCCGGAGACGCTTCCGGACTTTTCGGAAACGTGGGTGGACTCACTGGAGACGTTAGCAGAATTTTCGGAAACGCTTCCAACCTTTTCGGAAACGTTAGCAGCAAACTTTCCGGAAACGTGGGCGGACTTCAGGGAAACGTTAGCGAAATTTTCGGTTCAGTCAGCAGAATTTTCGGTTTGGTAAATGGTCTTTCCGGAAACGTGGGTGGACTTTTTGGCGATGTCGGCGGTATTGTTGGAGACGCCAGCAAAATTTACGGAGACGTAAGCAAACTGTACGGAGACGTAAGCAATCTTTCCGGAGACGTTTCCGGACTTTCCGGCGATCAAAATAAATGAATAAAACCGTTTAACTAAAGGAGAACAAAATGAAAAATACCTATAAAGGATCGTGGGAAGTAAGTAATACATGGTCAGACAAGGCGTATACGGCCAAAACGGAAAAAGGATTGCTCCGGATCCTAGGAAAAATTATAGACGGCAATAAAACGTCTCCGAACGATACTGGTTCAGCTACAATTTGGAGAAGTGAAGACGCTTGCGAAGACCCAGTGAATAAATATTACCGAGCAAAAGGTCGCTGGGCAAAATCGACCGAAGAGTCTTATTAAATAAATAAATAAAACCGTTTAACTAAAGGAAAATAAAATGCAAAAAAAATTGATCGTGGCACAAAAACTTTATGGCGACCTAAGCAATATTTACGGAGACGCAAGAAAAATTTCTGGAGACGCTTCCGGCCTTGTCGGCGATGTCAGCGAAATTTTCGGATCGGTGGATCATATTGTCGGGGATGTTAGTACTCTTTGGGGTGATGTTAGCTATATTTTCGGAAAAGCGGACAAAATTTTCGGTACGGTTTCCGACAAACTTTCCGGCGATGTCAGCAATATTTCCGGATCGGTGGATCATATTGTCGGCGATGTTAGCAATATTTTCGGATCAGTAAATAATCTTGTCGGAGACGTTAGCAAACTTTCCGGAGACGTTAGCGGTTTACGTGGCGATGTTAGCAGACTTTCCGGCCTTGTCGGCGATGTCTTCGACAATTGGGGAAATGCGGGCAAACTTTACGGCGATGTCAGCAAACTTTCCGGAAAAGCGGACAAACTTTCCGGCGATGTCAGCAAAATTTACGGCGATGTCAGCGGGATTTTTGGATCAGCGGACAATATTTTCGGAGACGTTAGCAGACTTTCCGGCGATGTCAGCAATATTTCCGGATCGGTGGATCATATTGTCGGCGATGTCAGCAAACTTTCCGGCGATGTTAGCGACATTTACGGCAAAGCGGACAAAATTTTCGGTACCGTTGCCGGACTTTCCGGAAGCGTAAGCAATATTTCGGGATCGGTGGACAATATTTTCGGTTTTGTGAGCGAAATTTCTGGAGACGTTAGCAAACTTTCCGGCGATGTTAGCGGACTTTCCGGCGATCAAAACAAATAAATAAAAACGTTTAACTAAAGGAAAATAAAATGAAAAATACGATCAACGAAAAACTGAAAGAATTATTTAATAAGACAAGTTTTGAACATTATGAGTATGGCAATATTGACAACGCCAAAGAATTGATTGAAAAAATAAGAGAAGAGATTACCGGCGAGGAAGTCAATTATTATTCAAACGCAATGAAATATTTATTGGAAAATGATGCCGGCTTGCAGTGTTCTCTTTACTTGGCATTTCAGCTTGGGTATGAAATGAAAAATTTAAATAGTGAGATTTTAGCGACAATACTACAACAAGATAAGTTAACTGAAGAGTTTTCAGGCCTTGAGGATGAAATTGTAGCAATTTATAACGTTTAACCAAAAGGAGAAAAAAAATGAAAAATGTTTTGGCAATAAGTATCTTAATAATTAGCGTGTATGTTTTGCTCATAAATAGTATTTATAAGTATGCAGAAAAAAGTTTTACAAATTATGAAGTAGTTTTTTCTATAGACAATTTAAAAAATAAATAAAACCGTTTAAACGAAAAGGAAAACAAAATGCTTAAAAAACTCGGTAAAATATCGCCATACTCGTTCGCCATCGAAAAATACGCCGGCGAGAGAACCGACCTTTACGGATATATAGACCGCATAGAGGGGAAAATCGAAGGTATTTTTGGAGATATTAGCGGACTCGTCGGCGATGTTACGGATATTTTTGGCGATGTTACAGGGATTTTTGGAAACGTTAACGGTCTCGTCGGCGAAATTTCTGGTTTGCGTGGCGATATTAGCGGACTCGTCGGCGACGCAAGCGGGATTTTCGGAAGTATTGAAGACTGCGAAATTACAGCTGAGGAAGCAAAATTTACAATACGTATTGAGGACTTGATAAATAAAACCGTTTAACCAAAGGAGAACAAAATGAAAAACTCAAATTTACTTTTTTTAGAAAACAACAACGATGTCGATTTTATAAATTATTTAATTAAAGGAAACGCTGAGTCAAACGCAATAAATAAAGCCGTCTGGGATTACGTCCACGATCATTTTAATAATTCTTTAAATTTTATTTTAGAAGTAAAAAATACACAGGAAAGCATTGACTGTATTTTAGCAAGACAAAAAAACAAAAACATTATTTTATAATTTAATATACATATTAAACGGAGGAAAAAAAGTGTGCTCAAATTGCAATGATAGAATACAAGTCATAGAAAATGAAGTTTGCATTTTTCTTAATTCTAATCAAATTTTTATTTCAGAATATAATTTTAATACTGAGACTTTACGGATTTTTAAAAAATCATTGAATGATTTTGAGAAAGAATACGAATTGACAACGGAAAGCTATGGTTTGCAAAGGATCAATTCTCAGGTTAACTACCAAATGCTGACTTCTATTTATCTTGATCAGTACAAAAACATTGTAGTCAATCCAGAAACCGAGAGTTTCGAAAAATTTTTACAAATTCAAGAAAAAAATAAAAAACAAGACTTAACACTTCCGGCTTTGACTTATAATCCAATTTGTTCGAATTGCAGTGATGAAATAGATTATAATGACATGGTCATTTGTGATGATGAAAACTACTGCGAAGTTTGCGAAGCTGCATTATTATTTACTTGTGACCAATGCTCAAAAATACACAACCAAGACGATCGACAAGAAACGAACGATGAAGCCCTTTGTGAAGATTGTTATGAAGAGAAATATTTTTGCTGTACTAATTGCAATGATGAGACAAATTATAACAACGGGTACAGTTTCGGCCACAATTATTTTTGTGAAAACTGCTATAATGAACGCTATACAGAATGTTCAGGCTGTAATGAAGTATGCGACATAGATAATATGCATTATTCAGAAAGTCAAGACGGATCCTATTGTGAAGATTGCTACGAACAAGAAAACGAAAACTGCGAGCAATTTGACTCAAAGAGACTCAATTTAAACGATAATACCTTTGAAAAAATAACAAGTAAACATTTATTTGGTATCGAGCTTGAAATTGACAATGCGGATATAAACTATGAGGATATCGAAAGCGAAACTAAATTCGGATCCCAGTCGGACGCAAGTTTGGATGAAGGATCAGAATTAGTTTCCCCTATCCTTCAAGGAGATAAAGGATATGATGAAATTCTAAAAGTATGCAATATTTTGCAAAATATCTCCGTTGGTCGATCCGCAGGGTATCATTTACACGTAAACGCCCGAGAAATGACTTATCACGATATCAAAAGAATATGGTTGGTTTATAGACTCATCGAAACAAACTGTATATATACAGTACTTCCCAAGTCAAGATTAGAAGGCGATTATAGCATACCTTCGAGAATACCGATCGAAAACATTTTACTTATCCAATCAATGCAGGACTTAAAAGAAACGTGGAAGGGATCATTAAACGCTGGTGGCACTAGGCGACATGGTTTCAATCTTGAAGCCCTAAATGCTCATGGCACGATAGAGTTAAGATATCATTCTGGCACGTCCAATTTCAACAAGGTAATAAATTGGATTGAGTTTAACTTTGATATTTTTAACTTTGCTTTGTCTTCAAGTATACCTAAAATTCTGCAATTCTCAAAAATGATCCGCCAAACCGAAAGCAACAAATTAAAAAAATTTAATAAAATTATAAACGTTTTTGTTAAAAAAGAAACTTTAAAAGAATATTTATTAAATAGGTTTTTAAAAGTCAATCCAATTCACAAAACGGAAGAGTTAAAATTAGCGTCCGCCGAAACTAACGTTTAAGAGTTTTTGTTGTTCTTGTCGGCCTTGTCGGCCTTGTGATCCTTTTGTTGTTCTTGTCGGCCTTGTCGGCCTTGTGATCCTTTTGTTCAGTATGACTTGGGAAAACGCTTCCTTTGAAAACGCTTCCTTTGAAAACGCTTCCTTTTGATTTTTTATCAAAAAAGTTATCCACAGGTTATCCACAGGTTATCCACAGGCAAGTTTGAACCGTTTTATAATATAAAGGTTTCAAAATTCATTTTTTGAAAATGACTTTTCAAAATCCGATAAAAAAATAATTGTAAAAAAAAGATTTCCAAGTCTTGATAAATAAAGTTTTTTATGATATACTTACAAAAGGAGAAAAACAAAATGGAAAACACAATTTTTAAAGTAGTTTCTTATGAGACAAACATAAAAGGATATTGGCAAGACAATGAGGGAAAAGTATATATTGATAACATTTTACAAATTAAAATAAATAATGCTTATGAATTTGACAATGAGTTAAATATTCTCTTTTTAAAAGGCGAAAAAGCGGTTTTTGTTTTAGGATCAGAAAAAGCATATATAATTTATGCTAACGGCGAAACTTTAGCATTGTGTGATGAAATTCAAGAAACTTATATTGGCAATATTTTACCTGCACAAATTATCGACGAAATTTTAAAAAATTATAACGGCTTTACCGCATACACTGAAAACGGAAAGGTTCGGGTATCAATTTGGAAATAAGAATATCATACAATCCATTCACAAATAAATTATATTCTGGAGGACTCTCTCATTCTGAAGATATAAGACGATCCGGAAGCATTAAAGATTTTGAGAAGTTTATCCGAGCAATATATCTTGAAGGCGTGTTATATCTTCGCCTTTATTATCCGCTCGAGGATTTAGATACATTGACAATATCAGAATTAAACGACAAAAGTTTTAACTTGCTATTTAACTATAAATCAAAACTTCTTAAAAAAATTAAAAAAGATTTAAATTTAAAAATAAAAGACGTTAAATTTAATTATGACAACGATTTAGTGAGAGGACTTAAAATCGCTAATATATAATATTCAAAATTCATTTTTGAAAGGAAAACAAAATGCAAAAAAAACTTAACAAAGCGGAAAAAAAAGAATTGATCGGCGGAGAAAATCTCAAGGGCGATGTTAGTAAAATTTACGGCGACGCAAGAAAAATTTCTGGAAACGTCGACGGTCTCGTCGGCGAAGTTAGCAATATTTCTGGAGAAGTGAACAAAATTTTCGGAAACGTTAGCAGCATTTATGGCGATGTTAGCAAAATTTCTGGAGACGTTAGCACTATTTCCGGAAACGTCGACGGTCTTTCTGGAAACGTCGACGGTCTTTTCGGAAACGTCGATAAAATTTCAGGTTCACTAGACAATATTTTCGGTTTTGTCGGCGGGATCGTCGGCGATGTCAGCGGGCTCGTCGGAGACGTCGGTGGACTTCGTGGAAACGTTAGCTGTCTTCGTGGAGACGCTTCCGGCCTTGTCGGAAACGTCGGTGGACTTCGTGGAAACGTTAGCAATATTTACGGAAAAGCGGACAATATTTCAGGTTCAGTGAGCAAAATTTCTGGAGACGTTAGCGAAATTTTTGGATCATTGAGCAAACTTTCCGGAAACGTTAGCGGACTTTTTGGCAACGAAAAGGTATAAACGAAAGGAAAACAAAATGCAAAAAGAAATAATCGGCGGTCGCCACCTTTCCGGCGATGTTAGCAGCAACATTTGGGGCGACGCAAGCGGAATTTGGGGAAACGTTAGCGGTTTACGTGGAGACGCTTCCGGCCTTGTCGGAAACGTGGAAAACCTTCGTGGATTTATAAGCAATATTTCCGGCAATGTTAGCGGTCTTCGAGGGTGGGTGGGTGGTCTTCGTGGAAGCGTAAGCAATATTTATGGAGACGTTTCCGGTATTGTTGGAAACGTGGATAACATTACAGGCGATGTTACCGGACTTTGTCGAGACGTAAGCAAACTTTCCGGCGATGTTAGCAATATTTTCGGAGACGTTAGCGGACTTTCCGGCAACGATTTAGTGAGAGGACTTAAAATCGCTAATATATAATATTCAAAATTCATTTTTGAAAGGAAAATAAAATGGAAAAAGAATTGATCGGAGTCAATGGGCTCGTCGGAAGTCTTAAAGGTCTCACTGGAAACGTTAGCGGAATTTGGGGAAACGCCACAAAAATTTTTGGAAATGTACAATTTGTACGTGGCGAAATTAAAAGTCTTCGGGGAAACGTAGATACTATTTCTGGCGATGTTACCGGACTTTTTGGACAAGTTTCTTATCGTGTTAAAGGGGATGTTAGCAACATTTCCGGAGATATTAGCGGTCTTTCTGGATCAGTAGACAATATTTTCGGCGATGTTACGGATATTTTTGGATCAGTGAGCAGAATTTCAGGATCAGTAAACGGCCTTCGGGGAAACGTCGGCGGTCTTCGTGGAAACGTCGACAAACTTGTCGGAAACGTTACGGATATTTTTGGATCAGTGAGCAAAATTTCTGGTTCGGTAAATGGTCTTCGTGGTAACGTCGGCGGTCTTTCTGGCGATGTTAGCGGAATTTTTGGAAACGTTGACAAACTTGTCGGAGACGTTACGGATATTTTTGGTTTTGTGGGCGAAATTTCAGGATCAGTAAACGGACTTCAAGGAAACGTCGGCTGCATTTCTGGAGACGTTAGCAACATTTACGGAAAAGCGGACAAACTGTACGGAAACGTTAGCGGACTCGTCGGCGATGTCAGCAAACTTTTTGGCAACGAAAAGGTATAAACGAAAGGGAAAAAAATATGTGTGGAATATTCGGCGGTATTAAAAATATAAATTTGGATAAAATTAAAATTCTAGGCATTTTGAACGAGACAAGAGGAACAGATAGCACTGGTGTTTTTGATTTTAATAAGACTACTAAATCAGTATTAAGCTGCTCAAAATTTATAGTAGACCATTCAAAAGCCTTCAGCCGATACAATAAATTTATTGTCGGGCATACAAGGTTTGCAACCACCGGTAAAACTTCGGAAAGAAATGCTCATCCTTTTACTTATGGGAATATTACCGGCGTTCACAATGGTGTTATTTCTAATTTCCAAGATTTGAAAATAAAATATAAACAAAAACAAATGGAATGTGATAGCGAGATTATTTTTTTCCTTTTAAATTTAAAAGGAATTGTCGGATTAAATGAATTATTAGGATATTTTACAATTGTTTGGAAAGATAACTCATCGAAAGAAAATCTTTTTTTCATCAATCATAAATGCGATTTAGCATATTTTAAAACAAAAGACGCTTTTTATTTTGCAAGTGATAGCTGGCACTTAGAAACAGCATTTACAAAGTCAATTAAAATTATTGAAACCGATGAAGATACACTTTACACAATCAACATCAATTCATTAACCTTATCTCAATTACAAATTGAAGAATTACAAACAGAAACACCCAAAAATACATACGCAACAACACCTAAAAATATTTGGACGGGATCAGAATGGCCGTCCTGTGAATGCCCTGAATGTAAAGGACTTTTAACACTTGACGAATTGGAAGAAGGCGTTTGCCAATACTGTTATTTTGAATTCACCGGACAAGTTTATATCTGTAATAAGTGCGATGGAACATCATATAGCAAAATAAATAACGGCCATCTAGAATGCAAGCATTGTTCGAATTCGCTAAATAAATATGAGAATTGTGTATTAGATTTTTCATACGAAAACGAAAGCACTTTCGAAGGTTATAGTAATCATTAAAAGGAAAACTAAAATGAAAATATTATTAACAATTTCTTTTCTGTTAATAACAACACAAGTATTCGGATATGATAGCGTTAATCTTCGAACAATTATAAAAATCGAAAGTAATAATAATCCTCTAGCATACAATAAACATACAAACGCAACCGGATTATATCAAATAACACCTATCTGCTTAAAGGATTATAACCTTTATTCGTCCGGCGATAAATATCTTATAAATGATATGTTTAATATTTATAAAGCAAAAATTGTTGCAAAATGGTACATCGAAAAAAGAATTCCTCAATTATTAAAAAAGAAAGGATATGATGTAACACTTCGAAACATTTTAATAAGTTATAATTGCGGTATTTCTTGTGTATCAAAAAATTTACCGGAGGAAACTAAAAAATATATCGAAAAATACAATAGGGGGTATTAAATGGAAAACTTAAATAAAAAAATTGATGTTACTAATTTAATTATATGTTACGAAACAGGCGAATTATCACAGGAAGGAATTTTGCAATTATTCAGCGAGTTAATTAAAACGGGCATGGCTTGGACGCTGCAAGGCTCTTATGGTCGTACAGCGTACGCCTTAATTGAGAACGGATATATTAACAGATTAGGAGATATTGAATTAAATAAATCCTTGTAGACCTTGACAATATGCTTTTTATATGGTATACTTACATTATCAACTTACGAAAGGGAAAACAAAATGCAAAAAGAATTGATCGGCGGAGAAAATCTAAAAGGCGATGTTAGTAAAATTTACGGCGACGCAAGCAAAATTTTCGGAGACGCTTCCGGCCTTGTCGGCGACGTTAGCAAACTTTCTGGATCAGTAAGCAACCTTACAGGAAACGTCGACGGTCTTTTCGGAGACGTCTCCAGATTTTCAGGTTTAGTAGAGAAAACCAAAAAATTTTGGTTTTGTCGGCGGTCTTCAGGGAAACGTGGGTGGACTTCAGGGAAACGTTACGGATATTTATGGTTCAGTTAGCAGAATTTTCGGTTCGGTAAACGGCCTTCTGTTAAAAAATCAAAAATAAATAAAACCGTTTAAACGAAAGGGAAAACAAAATGACCACACCAAATCTAATTATTAGACAATCAAAATTCAATGAAAATCTTGTTTTATCTCAAACTTGTGAAAATGTATTCTTTATATTTTTGGACGGTCGACAGGCGTTTAATTCTCTAAACTATGACGAAATTTCGGATAAATTCTCGGCACTTGAAAAAAATTATACGGAGGGCTAATTATGACCGAAACATCTTGTGATTGCGATAACGGAAAATCTGCAGTATATCATTATTTTTTTGGTTGGATGTGTTTCAAATGTTTCTATAAAATTCTTAACCTGTCTCTTATACACATCTGACGCTGCCGACGAATAGAGAGGTGTAG
>ENA-ORBV01017571-ORBV01017571.1-microbial-mat-metagenome-genome-assembly--contig:-NODE-17571-length-10208-cov-16.403711_pt1 | contig 10208 bp, 6 predicted proteins | sample MGYA00237777_ERZ505514 | MGnify/ENA primary metagenome ERZ505514 (study PRJEB26160, sample SAMN06269048) | microbial mat metagenome | isolation source: Oligotrophic lake microbial mat | place...
CCCCCTCACTCGTCGCCCGCTCCAGCCGCTCATGGATCGCCCGCCAGATCGCGGTCGACGCCGAGTCCTGCCCATACCGCGGCGGCCTCTCCACCACGATCAACGCTGGCGAGAGCGCGTCGGCCTCACGCAGGGCCGAGTACAAGCGGGCCGCGTAATCCTCGGCCCGCGATGGCATCCGCACCACCCGCACCGCGCTGGGCGTCGTCGGCGGGCGGTGCGTCACCAGCACGATCGCCGAGGCTCCCATGCCCCGCGGCGCCACGAACTCGTCCACCAGCACCGCCTTGGCGTTGGGCGCGTAGTGGCGACCCAGAATTCCAGGGCCCGGAGCCGCCTCGCCCGCGACCGGCTTCCACCCCGCCGCCGCTGAGACCTTCCGCCCCAGCACCGCCTCGATCGCCTCGGCCCCGATGAACCCGGGGCGAAGGATCGCCGGCGCACCATCGGCCAGCATCAGCACCGTCGACTCGATGCCGCCCCGGCATGGCCCACCGTCGATCACGAACACCTCGTCCTGGCTGAACACGTCGCGGACGTCGCCCGCCTTGGTCGGCGAGAGCGAGCCCGACAGGTTCGCGCTGGGGCCCACGATCGGCGAGCCGAACTCCGCGATCAGCGACAGAGTCAGCGGATGGTCCGGGCAGCGCACCGCCACGTTGGACCCGCCGCCCGTCACCCGCAGGGGCACGCGGTGGTGCTTGGGCAGCACAATCGAGAGCGGCCCGGGCCAGAACGCCCGCGCCAGCCGGTCGGCCTCCTCGGGCCACCGCGACACCACCATCGCCCGCGCCATCGCGGCGTCCGACACATGCACGATGAGCGGGTTGCTCGCCGGGCGGCCCTTGGCCGCGAACACGCGGGCCACCGCCTCGTCCGACAGGGCATCGGCACCCAGGCCATACACCGTCTCGGTCGGAAACGCGACAAGGCGACCGGCCCGAAGCCGGGCCACCGCCTCCGCGAGAATCTCAGGGCTTGGACGCACTCCTTGCTCCCACACGCGGAACGTCACTGGCCGCGATCACACCCAAACCGCCCCGCTCGCCGACACGCCGACACGATTCCCGTCAATATCGGCCCGACAGGGCGCGGACCCCAGACAAGGTCCGCAACCGCGTGGTCAACGGTTGCGGGCGGCGGTTTGTTCGCCCCGCGTTCCGCATTGTGAATCGCTCCCGCGTGGCGGGTCGGCGCCGGGCAGCAGCCCCTCAAAAAAGACACCCGCCGCGTTCAAGACGCGGCGGGCGGGAGAAGACGTTGATCGCATCTGCGGAGACCGCGGGTCGAGCTTATCGGCGGCGACGCAGAGCCGTCAGGCCGGCGAAGGCCAGCAGGGCCGAAGCGCCGGGCGCCGGAACGAAGAATGCGGTCCCGGAGAACGAACCCTCGGATTTCCACGCCGCCGTCGGCAGCTTGGTCTGGGAGTTGAGCGCGACGCCAGCGCCCAGAGCGGTCTGGAGGAAGGTCAGAGTGAACGCGGCGTCGTCGATGCCGACCGACGAGCCGTTGAACACGCCGTAACCGGGCAGGGTGCCGCCGAACCAGTTGTAGGTCACCGTGCCGGGGTCATCGCTGCCCAAGATGGTGTCGGTCGAGCCCCAGGCGTTCGCGCCGCCGAGGGCGACCATCGCACCGCCAGCGATATCGACCCGCAGCAGCAGGCCGGTCGTGCCGGTGAACGAGAAGGTTCCTTCCAGCGCGTACGAATGGGTGAAGATGCCCGGGGCGATCAGGGTGCTGCCCTGGTGGGTGATGGTGAAGTCGGCGTCAAACTCGACGTCGAACTCCAACGGGGCGAGCGGGCCGTTGTTGTCGTCGACGAGCAGAACAACGGGGTCGAACGGATCCTGAGCGTCCGTCACCGCGTTACCCAGCCCGGCGAACGTGAAGTCGGTCTGGTTGGTATCCGAGGCGAACGAGAACAGGGCAGCCTGAGCCGTCCCCGCAACCGCCGCCATCCCGAGTACCGCCGGGAGCATTCCCTTGCGCATCACTAGACCCTCTTCTCTCTACGTCACAACCACACCACGGGCGCTCACGACCCTCCGCGTGAAGCCAACCGCGCGTTGACGTACCCACAAGGTGCCTCAGGTTCGCCAAGGTGCCAGCCAAGTTCTCAAAGAACTTGCAGATGGCATTCTCGGAAGGATCGGCATGGCTGCCCGTCCGAGAACCACGATCGGTCTTTGTTTGGAGACCCGCCCCTCCGCTCGTCCTGGTGCTGATCGCTCACAACCCAGATCACCCGCGAACCGGCTCGCACACCAGTCCCAGGACGAACTCATCGGTCTGCCGGCCCATGATGGATGCGCCGATCGAAGCCGTGAACACGCCCAAGCCGGGGGCCGCGTCGCCAGAGGGGTGCAGCCAGCCCAGCCCGCCGTCTTTGATGGCGATGTGTCCGTCGAGGCTGGTGGCGGCAGAGAGGTTGATGCGTGGGGTGGGCATCGCGATGGTCCCGGGAGGCCTCACTCCACGTTCTGCACCTGCTCCTTGATGCGGTCGATCGCGCCCTTGACCTCGACGGTCATCCGCGAGATGTCCGAGTCCGGGCTCTTGCTTGCGATCGTGTTCGCCTCCCGCAGCATCTCCTGGCTCAGGAAGTCCAGCGTCCTCCCGATCGCCCGGTCGTCGCTGTTGGCCAGAAGCTCATGGAACTGTCGGATGTGCCCGCTCAGCCTCGCGATCTCCTCCGCGATGTCCGTCCGCTCGGCGTAGATCGCGATCTCGCGGATCAGGTCCGCCGGCTGGAGCGTGATCCCCGCGTCCTTAAGCATCTGGTCGATGCGGGCCCGCAGTCGGTCCTCGTAGTCGCGGACGACGGTCGGGGCGCGGGTCTGGATCTGGGCCAGGCGGTCCGAGATCATCTGGCCGTGCCCCAGCAGCTCTTCGCGCAGCAGCAGCCCCTCGCGGTTGCGCATCGAGACCAGGTGCTCGCACGCCTTGGCCAGCAGCTCGCGGAACACCGTCCGCGCCCGCCCCACCCGCTGCTCCTCGTTGGCCGGCGGCTGGAGCACGCCCGGCAGGCCCAGCAGCGCGCCGATGTCGATGGCGACGTTCCCCGAGCCGACGGCCCGGGACTTGCTGATCTGCGAGACGTAGTGGTCCAGCGCCTTGTGGTTCACCTCGAACGTCGAGCCCTCGGACTGGTCTGAGCAGCGGGCGGTCAGCGTCACCGTCCCCCGCGTCAGGCGGCGGCGCAGCTCCGACTCCAGCTCGGCCTCAAGAACCTGGAACTCCTCGGGCAGGCGGATCACGCCCTTGAAGTACTTGTTGTTGAGCGAGCGGATCTCGATGAAGTAGCGGATGCCATCCACATCCCGGCTGGCGTCGCCGAATCCTGTCATGCTTCGAATCACGAGGGACTCCGTGGGCTTGGGAAGACGGTCAGGCTCAGAGTCTACGGAGTCCGACGCAAGAGCGTCGGGGTGTGGCCAGCCTCTCTCGCGCAGGAACACAGCCAACCCCGACCTTTCCGCGTCGAACGCCCGCTCAGAACCCCCCCTTCCCCGTCAGCGCCGCCCGAAACCGCCTCTCCATCCCAGTCTCCGCCGCACGCCCCTTGTCGAAGTGGACCGGCAGGATCAGGCTGAACATCGACCCAACGCCCACGTCCGAGACCAGCTGGATTTCCCCCTGGAGCGTGTGCGACAGCTCCTTGCAGATCGACAGCCCCAGCCCCGTGCCCGGCTGCTTGTTCTCGCCCCGCTGCACCTGGTGAAACTTCTCGAAGATCCGCGACTGCTCCTCGCGCGGGATGCCCGGCCCCTGGTCGATCACCGACAGCCGCACCCGCTCGCCCACCGAGTCCGCCGCCGGCGGCAGCCGCTCGGCCCGCAGCGTCACGCGAGGCCCGCCCCCCCCGCCGCCCGTGCTGCTCACGCCAAACCCGGCCGATGATCCCACGGGCGTTCCCGCTGGCGTGAACTTCACCGCGTTGCTCAGGAAGTTGAACAGGACCTGGTGCAGGCGCTTCGGGTCGGTCGTCAGCAGCGGCAGGTCCGCCCCAAGCTCCATCTCGACGCGAATCCCCTTGCGATCCGCCAGCGGCTGGATCAGCCCCGTCAGCGCCTCGCACGCATCGCGGAGGTTCACCGCCTCGGGCCGGATCTCGACCTTGCCCGCCTCGATCTTGGCCATCTCCAGCAGGTCCTCGATCAGCGACAGCAGGTTCCGCCCCGCGGTCAGGATGTTCTCGATGTACCGCTGGCGCTTGACCAAGGCCGGGGGCACCGGCGTGCCCGCCTGCTCGGTCCCCCGCGCGTCGGCCTTGGCGATCTCGTGCAGCAGCTCCGCGAACCCGATGATCGAGTTCATCGGCGTCCGCAGCTCATGGCTCACGTTGCCCACGAACTCGCCCTTCATCCGCGCCGACTCGTACAGCAGCACGTTGGCCTCCGCAAGCTCGCTCAGTTTGATATCAAGCGCGGCGTTGACGGCCCGCTGCTGGCCCTGCGTCTGCTCAAGGTCCGCCAGCATCGCGTTGAAGGTCTCGGCCAGCTCCTCGAACTCGTCGTTGGTCGTGATATCCGACCGCACCGACAGGTCGCCCTCGCGCACACGCTCGGCCGTCTCCCGAAGTTGCCGCACCGGCGACAGGATGATCCGGCTCGTGATCAGATAGAACACCAGCAGCGCCATCCCCAGCACCACCAGCCCCGCGCTGAACAGGTAGACGGTGTTCACCAGCAGCATCAGCCCGGCGTCGTCGGATCGACGCTCGAGCACGATCAGGCCTGTCAACGCGGCCCGCGCCGAGGCGTTCACGGACGCGCCCGCCCCGGACTCCGCGGCCCGCTCGGCGGCCTCGGTCGGCGTGGTCGCCGCGGGAAGCGCCGCCGCCACCGTTCGCACTGCCCGCACATACTCGTACACCCGCGCCGATTCGTCCCACCGCGCCGACTGCACATCCGCCAGCCCCGCCCTGCGATCCAGCCGCTGGCGGACCTTCTCCAGGTGCGGCTCCAGCTCCGCCCCGTCCGTCAGGTCGATCCGCCGGGCCGTGATCCCCGCCAGCGCGGCCACGCCGTCGGGCGGTATCTGCGACCCTCCCGCCGCCAGCCACGAGTCCACCATCGACTGCGAAACCTCCAACTGCCCCCGCTCGACCAGCCCGTTCATGCGCAACAGCGGCAGCACCAGCGCCACGCCGACAATCAGGATCACCGCTCCGCCGAACAGCAGCAGGCACTTGTTCGCCAGCGACAGGCCGGTCGTCGGCACCGCGGCCCACAACCGCTCCCGCAGCGAGAGACGGGGCAGCAGCGCGTCGGCATCGCTTCCAGAAGCCGTGGGGTCCGACCCCACGGTACTTCGAGTCTGGTCGATCTCATCATTCCTGGACGCGCCACGCACGCGGCGAGTGTATCGACCCGCCCCCATTCGCACGCTGCCACCAGTCCGCCTCGACCCTGACAGGCGCGACTGGTGCGTTGGGCCGAGGGCGTCGCCAGACACCCTCGCGCCCACGGCAATCCGCACCGGTCGCGCGTTCCGAGCAGACGCGGACGGGTGGCACCCTACGATCGGCCTCCCAAGCCTCGCCCACGGCGCGGTCAACACCGCGGAGCGTGAGCCAGGCCCGGAGCCCACCATGCCCGCCACCTCCGCGCGCCCCGCGACGCGAACCGTCTACCTCGAAACCTTTGGCTGCCAGATGAACGAGCTCGATTCCGAGCTCGTCGCCGGGCAGCTCGCGTCTCTGGGCTACCGCTTCACCCAGGACGCCGACCACGCCGACGTCGTCCTCTACAACACCTGCTCGGTCCGCGAGCACGCCGAGCAGAAGGTCTGGTCGCGCCTGGGCCACCTCCGCGAGGCCAAGCAAGCCCGCCCCTCGATGGTCGTGGGCGTTCTGGGATGCATGGCCGAACGCGACGGCGCCGACCTCATCCGCCGGATGCCCGTCGTCGACATCCTCTGCGGCCCCGGCGAACTCGACAAGCTCCCCGCCCTGCTCGACAACGCTGTCCGCACACGCGAGAGCCTGCAAGGCGACGACGCGATTCACCAGCGCGACGACACCGACCGCGCCTGGAACGACCACGGCCCCGCCAGCCAGCGCGGCGGCCTGGTCTCCGCCAACCAGATCGCCCTCCAGGGCGGCTCCTCACGCCGCTCCGCAACCCTCGCCGCCGCCGAGGACACCCTCGAACTCCTCGACCTCTCGCGCTCGATCAGCCCCATCGACTTTGGAACCTCCGAAACCGCCGACGGCGACTCCGATCACGCGACCGGACCCGCCCGCCCACGCCGCTCCGCCTACGTCCGCATCACCCGCGGCTGCAACAAGCACTGCACCTACTGCGTCGTCCCCTTCACGCGCGGCGCCGAGATCCACCGCCCCCCCGACCACATCATCGACGAGTGCAAACGGCTCGCCGACGCCGGCGTCATCGAGATCACGCTCCTGGGCCAGACCGTCAACCACTACCGCTTCGAGCACGGGGCCGCGGTCTCCGTCAACGGCATCACCCAGCCGCAGAAGGGTCGGGCGTACACACCGCCCAAGCCCGGCTCACCACGCCGCGACCCCTTCGCCGGCGCCTCCACAACCACCTTCGCCGACCTGCTCGCCCGCATCCACGACGAAGTTCCCGCTATCGCCCGCCTCCGCTTCGTCACGTCCTATCCTCGCGACTTCGGCGACGACGCACTCCAGGTCATGCGCGACTGCCCACGCATCTGCCGATACCTCCACGTCCCCGCCCAATCCGGCTCCGACGCCCAGCTCAAAGCCATGAACCGCGGCTACAGCGTCGCCCAGTACGAAGACTTCCTCGCCCGCGCCCGCGCCACCCTGCACCAGCCCGAGATCGGCCGCCCCCTCATGGTCTCGGGCGACTTCATCGTGGGCTTCCCGGGCGAGACCGACGCCGACTTCGACGCCTCGGTCGCCCTCGTCCAGCGCGCCCGCTACAAAAACTGCTTCATCTTCAAGTACTCCCCCCGCCCCGGCACCCCCGCCTTCGACCGCCTCCAAGACGACGTGCCCGAAGCCGTCAAGCGCCGCCGCAACAACCACCTGCTCGCCGCGCAGTCGGCCATCTCCGACGAACTCTCCGACGAGCAGGTCGGCCTCGAGTTCGACGTCATGGTCGAGGGTGTCAGCCGTCGCTCGCTCAAGCACGCCGGCGTCACGCAAGGCTTGATGCGCAAGCAGAACGCCGTCGCCGGCGGCGTCTCACTCACCATCGCCGGCTCCCCCCCTCCCCCGCGCGCGGGAGAGGTGCCCGCAAGGCTCGGCGACGCGGGCGGTGGGGGTAATCCTGTCTCCGATATCCCCCTCCAACTCTCCTCCCGCACCGACGGCGACCTCATCGTCTTCTTCGACGCCCCACCCTCCCGCGCCGACTCGCTCATCGGCACCATCCAGCGCATCCGCATCACCCACGCCGACCGGCTCAACCTCCACGCAACGCTCCTCTGATATGGCTCGGAAGGCAGACTCGTGCGTGCCATCAACCGTGGCTTTGCACACCTTTGATGCGATTTGGTGGCCATCGCCGGCAGCACCACCGCCTCCGCCTTCCGCGTCTCGCCCGACGGCCAGTGGCTCGCCGGCGCCGCGTCCTTTCCCGACCCCTTCATACGCCAGGAAGCCGTCCTCTGGAATCCCGCACGACTTCCGACCGCACTGGGCGACGTTCCCACAGGCATAGTCTATAGCCGAGCGATCGCCGTCTCATTCAACGGCACCGAGCCCCTCGTCACCTGCACCGGCACGGAGGCTTTCGGCAGCCGCCCGTTCCACTGGAAGCCCTCCACCGGCATCGTCCCTGTCAACATCCCCGACCCCATCACCTACGACATCAGCCTCCACGACGCCACGCCCAGCGGCTCATACCTCATCGGCGAAGGACGACCACAGGGCATCGCTCCCCCTCTCTCGGTCATCCGCATCAACTCCGCCGCCGGCCAGATCCAGGAGTTCGGCCAGCCCGCCTTCGCCGTCGGCAACGCCTCCGCCTACGCCACAAACTCCTCCGGCTCCGCCATCGTCGGTGACGCCGTCGCACCCGCGCCCCAGGACTGGCTCGCCTTCCTCTGGACCGACTCCACCGGCTTCGAGTCCCTGGGCCTGCTGCCCGGCTTCCCCACCTACTCCACCACCGCCAGGGCCGTGTCCGACGACGCCAACGTCGTCGCTGGCGACGCCAACAACTTATTTATACACGTCCCCTTCCGCTGGACACGCTGGGACGGCATGACCCAGCTCGCCATCGGTGGCCAGCCCAACGCCATGACCCCCGACGGAAACACCATCGTCGGATTCACCTCCAGCTTCGGCTTCACCTGGGACCGCCGCTACGGCTTCCAGGACTTCCGCACACGACTCACCCTGGCCAACAACGGCGTTGATCCAACCCCGGCCGCCGGAACCACTTTCTTGCGCCCGAACGACATCTCCGCCGACGGGCGCGTCATCGTCGGCGATGGCCGCTTCGCCGGCCAGTCCGACGCCTTCCTCGCCATCCTTCCGCCTCTCTGCTGGGCAGACGTCACCACCACCGCCCAACCCGGATCCCCCGGCTACGGAACCCCCAACGGCGTCATCAACAACCACGACTTCTTCTTCTACCTCTCGCTCTTCGCGGCCGGGTGCTAGCGAGGTCCGCTCCGAACGCCCGGGCTCGCCCGATCAATGCCCGTCGCGTGCGCCGCACGCCGCCGCCCACAGCGCCCGGATCGCTGCTTCGAGCCTCGCGACGAACGCCGCCTCGTCGCACAGGGCCGACGCGAGCACCCGCTCGCGCAGCCCCGCACGGGTCCGCGCCAGTCCCGCCGCATCGCCCGCGAGCCCCGCCGCGATCGCCACAAACTCCTCATCCGTCTTCGCGGCCCACTCCGGTGCCCCCGCCGCCGCCAAGATCGACCCCGACACCCGGGCCGCGCACACATCACCCATCCGCGTCACCACCGGCACGCCCATGAACAGCGCCTCGCACGTCGTCGTCGTCCCGTGATACGGGAACGTGTCCAGCCCGATGTCCACCCGCTGATACGCCCGCAGTGTCTCCATCGTCCCCTTGCCCGGCGGATCGAACACAACCCGTTCCGCCTCGATCCCCCCCGCCACCAGGCGCCCAAGCAAGTCCTCGCGCACATACTCCTGCGACAGCGCGTAGTACTTCAGCAGCAGCCGCGACCGCGGCACCGCCCGCAGCACCTTCGCCCACAACTCGATCGTTCGCTCATCGATCTTCGCCACGTTGTTGAACGACCCGAACGTGACCACGCCGCGCGCCTCGCCCTCTGCCGACTCCATCGGCGGCCCCCCAACCTCCGGCGCGCCGCTCGGCGGCGGAAAACACAAAAAACACGGGTCCATCCGCACCAGCGGCTCGGTCGCCAGCGCCTCGCTCCCCGCGGGATTCGTGATCGAATCCACCAACCTCCCATCAAACACCCGCATCCCCGTCGTGTTCGGATACCCGAAGTACGTCACCTGCACCGGCGCGGGCCGCCGCTGAAACACCCCCAGCCGGTGCCCCTGCGTGTGCCCCGACAAATCCATCAGCACATCGATCCCGTCGCTCTTGATCCCCTCCGCCAGCGCCGCCACGCCCACCTGCGGCACGCTCCGCCACGCCACCGGGTGTCCCCTCAACCGCCTCGTCGCCGCATCCTCCGGCCCCACCGAATAGCATGTGATCGCAAACCCGTCCTTCGAATGCCCCGCCAGCCACGGCTCAATAAACGTCCCGCACGGATGCGCCCGCAGATCCGCCGACACGATCCCCACCCGCAGCCGCCGCTCCGGGTCCGCATCCAACGGCCGCCGCGCCGCCGGGACCGGGAACTCCCGCTCCAGCACCGCCGCATACGCCTCATGCGCCGCCCGCGCGTCCCGCCCGCTCACATCCCCCGCATAGTTCATCGTCACCGCCAGGTTCGACGCCAGCATCTCATTGCCCGGCTCATCTCGGCGCGCCTCGGCCAGAATCCGCGCCGCCTCCCGCGCCCGCCCGCTCTGCAAGAGCGACACCGCCAAATTCCCCCGCAGCATAAGACTCCGCGGCTCATGCTCCAGCCCCGCCCGGCACGCCGCGATCGCATCCCCCAGCCGATACGCCCGGATGTGGCACCCCGCCAGCCCCACATACGCCGCCGCCAACCCGGGCTTGGCCGCGATCGCATCCCGATACACCTCCACCGCCTCCTCACTAAACCCCATCCCGTTCAGTCGATTGCCCAGCTCCAGC
>ENA-ORBV01017572-ORBV01017572.1-microbial-mat-metagenome-genome-assembly--contig:-NODE-17572-length-10208-cov-5.891620_pt1 | contig 10208 bp, 10 predicted proteins | sample MGYA00237777_ERZ505514 | MGnify/ENA primary metagenome ERZ505514 (study PRJEB26160, sample SAMN06269048) | microbial mat metagenome | isolation source: Oligotrophic lake microbial mat | place...
TCCCTTGTCCTAACCCATCTTATCCAACGTCTGTTTCAACCCGAGGGGTTTTGCTGCCCTTCGGGTTTATTTTTTCTTCAAGTATAACTAGCAACTCTTCCGTGTATGCTGCGTAGTGTTAATTACATTGCCATTTAGCCGATAGACACTGGTCGTATGACTAGGAATTGATCCCGCCTAATGGTGATTGGAATTCATAATAGAGTGGTGTACATTTTAATAGATAGTTCTGCGTAGCGGGTGGGCAAAGATGCCGGCAGAAAGCGCGGTAAGGAGAAAATTTATTATGCAAAACCATGAACAAAATAATAATCTAAAACGAAACAATGCGATCTGGGGTCTGCTGTTGATTGTCGGTGGTGTCTTATTTCTACTGCAAAATTTTGGGCTCTTCAGCGGCCTGAGCGCGCTTGTCTGGATTGTGCTTTTTGGCGCTGGTGGGCTCTTCTTCCTCTATCTTTTTCTCAACGATCGGCAGGCAGCCTGGTGGGCAGCGATTCCAGGCTGCACCTTATTGGGCCTGGCGACGATTTCTCTGATCAGCGAATTTGGTCCAGCCGCACTAGACCCGGTAACCGGGCCGCTCTTTCTCGCCTCGATTGGCATGGGTTTTGTGCTTGTCTATCTCGCCAATTCTGAACACTGGTGGGCGCTCATTCCGGGTGGCGTTATGGTCACACTGGCGGCGGTGGCGGGTGTCGACGAGTTGGGCTTACCTAACTTTGAAAGCGGTGGCCTCTTCTTTATCGGCCTGGGCGTAACCTTTGCCCTGGTGGCGCTGTTACCCAAACAGCACCAGCAAAATACCCGTTGGGCCTTGATTCCAGCGGCCGTTTTGCTGATCATGGGCATTCTAATCGGCGTCTCATTTGAGGCCGCGCTTGGCTACATTTGGCCATTTGTCCTGATTGTAGGGGGCGCAGTTTTATTGTGGCGGGCTTTGCTCGCCAAACAAAGCTAATTGTGGCGGGCTTTGCTCGCCAAACAAAGCTAATTGTGGCGGGCTTTGCTCGCCAAACAAAGTTAACCGTTACAAACAGCAGTGTTTACACACTGAAAGGCGTAGATCATGAATAGCGAGAGACGAGGGGTTAGCCTGTTTGGGCCGCTGTTATTGATTGCATTCGGCGTGCTCTTCTTGTTAAATAATATGGGCGTGATTGCGGTTGATGTATGGGAACTGCTCTTTCGCTTTTGGCCGGTGCTCTTAATCGCGGCCGGGCTCGACATTTTATTAGGCCGGCGCACTGGCGTTGGGGCGGTGATTGCGCTGCTGGTCATTCTAGTTTTGGCCGGCGGTGGTCTTTGGTTCGGTGGCATCGGCAATGTCAATGCCGGTAATCTGCCCAGCCAGACAATTCGCCAGAATCTAGAAGATGCCGAAAAAGCAGTCGTTACGATTTCACCTGGCGTCAGCCGCTTAACCGTCGGCGGTTTTCTCACCGCCGGCCAGTTGATTCAAGGCGAAATCCAGGGTCGCCAACGCATAGCGTTGATGGAGATTGCGCAGCATAATTTGCTTTTCCGACTCACTAGTGATAGAGGCATCGTTGATTTTGGAAATATCCAACTCGAACTCATCTTCTTGGTCCAACCATTGAAGGGCTCGTCCTTGGGGTGTATTGGGATTGGCCAAGAGTGTTTCATCGACAGTGACGGATTTGAGAAAGGGAAAGAATTTGCTCATGGACATGTCTATGGGTGCCAGGGACGGAAGATGGGAGGGACGTGCCGTGGGAGCCAGGGACGGTGATGTTGTCGGTGATTGCGAAGGAGATCGTGTGGGAATTATGGGAACATGAACCGTTGGAACTGTGGATGGTTGGTCAGTTGGCGGGGTGGTCGGCGAGGAACTAGCTACCACTGTTGGTGCTGTTGAAGGAGCCGACGTTGGACTGGTACTTGGTTGACTGTTTGGTGCCAACGTGGGAAGGAAGGTGGGGAAAGAGGTAGGAGCGTTCGTAGGAAGGTCTGTGTTGGATGTAGGTGACATGGTTGTGTAAATGTTGAGATCACTTAATGATACCGTCATGTTTGGACTCGCAGTGTTGTCATTTGGATTGGAAGAAAAGCCATTCAACAGATACAGGGTTGTTACTGCAAATGCTCCTCCCAGCACGAGAATGACCAATAAAATGGTCCAATGTGTACAGCAGGTTTTGTTAATGGCCTTTGATATAGTAGAGGCGGACATATCCGACACAAAGGACATGTATCGTTCGTTGTTGTTGCTGCTGTTGTTGGCGTTGGTGACTGCACTGTTGCTACGCGGTGACTGCGATCGTTGTGGTTGTTTTTGCTGTGACTGCTGCTGCTGCTGGCGCTGCTTGTCTTTTGTGGAAGTACGCGCATTATGATTGGCCTTGGTCATGGGATGATGTTGTCCTTTTTTGGGCCGCCCTTCTTCGTTGCTATCCGAGTCTGTCGAACATGTCGCCGTGCTTTCCAGTTGCTGCTCGTCGTCATAGTCCATCACACGAGCACCAATGTCATGACGATAACGAGGGTAATTGTACTCTATCGCGTTTTCTTCTTCTTCCTCCACTTCCTCCTCTTCTGCGTCTTCTTCATCGTGCCATTGTGGATACTGTTCGTCCAAGGTGATGCCTTCAGGGTCCCTACCACGTAAGGCTCGTGCAAGATTAATTGTATTAATAGTACCGAAGGAGGCATTGAAGATATCGTCGCCTGTAGCAGCCTCTACGAGTTGATCAAAGGAGGAGCATACTGTACTAGTATAGTTTGGAGGAGGAGTACTAGTGGACGAATAGGGTCTATAGCTTTGCAGTTGCGTCTGTGCCGGTCTTTGACTTTTCTTTTGCGTGCTTGGTATCATAGGAGGACGATGGTGAGAAGCGCCATGTTGATTATGATCGCTTTGGTTAGCACAGTGAGTGTCAGGCTGCGTCATGGTGGTTGATTATGGTAGCCTATCGGAATCATCTATCTAGCTACTAGTAGTATCTATTGAATGATTGTGTATTTTTGTTTGTCGGATAGTCTGACAAGTGCGTCTATTACGTTACAATAATAACGTTGGAATGATTTGCCAGTTTGAAAAAGTGAGGAAACTTCGTAAGAAAGCAACTAAAATCTATGCTTTAACTTTTTGAATTGACAACTATCAAAATTAAAGTACAACGAAAGCAATTCTAACCTTCAATTAACCCCATTATTAAATAAGTTTCGTGTTTTGAATGTATAGAATGGCTTCAATTGACAGACGCACATGTGCGCGAAAAGGAAAGATCCGCAATGACGTCAGTCTTCGGCCATCACCAACGAATAAATCAACAGCTATGGATCTGATACAGAAACAAACAGAAACAGCAAGTTGAGCGGCAACATTGGTACTTGTACTCCACAACACAAAAGGGAGTCCACTATGCTAGCTATAGTATTGCTGGAAGCACTACAAACTTGATCCTGATCTTGTTGTACAGGTACAGACAACAGCAGCTGAGTGGCACTTTATAGCATTGATGTTGACCATGCTTCATTCCCATGGAAACTCCTCCTCCACCAATAAGTTGTACATCTTGATCATCATGACAGTCTCCATAGTATCACGAAGATTCGTCCAGGTACAAGCCTTTCGGGTGCCACTCTTGAAACCCTTCCTTCGGGCACCTACTCCTACTACCCATAATAATAACAATGGCATGGCACGTGCTCTCTTTGCTACTCAAGGAGGCGCCACATCCTCCAATACGGATAGCACAAGCCAGAGCAGCAGTGCTACCAAGATTCTGCAGCCTCCGCCGGCACGCCGAGAAGAAGATCGCGTCGTCGTGGCGGGAGTAGCACCCCCCGATTGGCCAAAGGATGTGCCTCGCCAATCCGATTATAGTCCCCACCAACTCTTGCCTTCGACGGGTGTTCCGGATCCCTATGGATGGATGCGCGACGATGCCCGTACCAATCAGGAGGTACTAGATCATTTAAAGGCTGAAAATGCGTTTGCCGAACAACTCACACAACATTTGGAACCTCTTCGAAAAACACTCTATCAAGAAATGTTGTCATCGATTCAAGAAACCGATTATACCCTACCACGACCCAAGCGAAATTATTATTTGTACGCACGAACCTTTGAAGGAAAATCCTACAATATGTATTGTCGGGCACCGCGAAAGGATACAAATGACCCCACCAAGGATGTACTGGACCATAGTATTGAATGGGATGGAACAGCTGAATCTCCCATTTTACCACACGAACAAATCATGCTGGATGTCAATGAACTGGCCAAAGACAAGGATTATTGTGCCGTAGGAACAGTCGCGTCATCCCCGTCCGAACAGCTCTTGGCCTATACGGTCGATTTCAAGGGTGATGAACAATGTGGATTGTATGTGCAAAATTTGGAAACCAAGCAAGTTGTGGATCATGACCCCAACCTTTTCATGTATGGACATGTAGAATGGGGCAAGGATGATGGTACCATTTTTTATTTAAAACTGGATGATACCTTGCGTCCCTTCCAAGTATATCGTCGCAACATTGGTGATAAGGATACTGACAAGCAGGATGAATTGTTGTTTGAAGAAAAGGATGAAATGTATTTTACGTCAATTGGGAAAACCTTGGATGGCAAGTACCTATTCATTGAAACATCGTCCACCGAAACATCAGAAGTTTGGTATTTGGATCTTGAGGATCCATCGGCCACACTGCAATGCATCGCCAAGCGTCGGTTCAAAGTCCTGTACGATGTTGAGCATCGCAATGGCCAATGGTGGATCACCTCGAATGTGGAAGTGACACCCAATATGCGATTGTTTACAGCACCGGCAAAGGCAAATCGCGAAACCGAATGGCAACTAGTTGTGGATCCATCCACAACAAAGCCTCTCTTTGATGGTGGCTACGAAAGGGCCCTTCATAGCGTATCTACCTTTTCCAACCACGTCGTGGCCGAGGGGAGAGAAGGTGGCATGCCACGGGTCTGGATTCTGTCCATGGATACTAACAGCGACAACAACAATAAACTGGTAAAATTTGATGCCTTGGAATTTCCCGAGGCAGCCCACGACGTTGGATTATCAAGCCATTTTGAATTTGATATTGACAAGATTGTCGTGGCGTACGACTCCCTCATTACACCGTTGCAGCATTTGGAAATTTCACTTGACAATGCTGCCGATGCGGGTGCCCTTGCCGAACGGACAGTCCTCAAAGAAAAAGCCGTACCTGGATACGACAAGGAGCTGTACGATTGTGATCGTATCATGGTGCCCTCTCGAGATGGCAAAACAGAAATACCCGTCAATTTGGTGTATCGCCGAGAAGATATGGAGGCCCATAAAGCCCATGGCAAGCCCTTGCACACGCATTTATACGGATATGGCTCATATGGGTGCGTTTTATTGCTTTTGTCATCGTTCTGGTTCCCTACTGGCAAAGTTTCATTGCAGGTGCGTGACTCTTTTGACTCATACTTGCAACACTTCAACTTCATCATAACAGGGCATGCATGGAGGCTTCCTTTAGTGCGACACGTTTGACCTTGTTGAATCGAGGAATTGTCTATGCCATTGCTCAGGTACGAGGTGGCGGAGAGCTCGGTCGACAGTGGTACGAGGAACCCAATGGGGCCAAATATTTGTGTAAAAAGAACACATTCAATGATTTTGTGGATGTCGCAAGACACATGATTGACACTCGAAAGCTTACGAGTCCGGACAAGCTCTCCTGTGAGGGTCGCAGTGCCGGAGGTCTATTGATCGGTGCCACCATTAATCAGGCTCCCGAGCTCTTCAAAGTTGCCATTCTCGGGGTGCCATTTGTCGATGTAGTTTGCACCATGACTGATGCTTCGATACCTCTGACCACGGGTGAATGGGAAGAATGGGGCAATCCGAATGAAGAAAAATTCTTTCAGTACATGATGGAGTATTCTCCCATGCAGACTGTTCAAAAAGGAGCCAACTACCCCTCCTGCCTGCTCACGGGAGGATTACATGATAGTCGAGTGGCCTTTTGGGAACCGGCCAAGTTCGCCGCGAGTCTTCGGCATTTACAAGGCCCAGACTCAGGACCTGTCTGTCTCAAAATGGAGCTGAGTGCAGGACATTTCAGTGCGAGTGATAGATACAAATACCTGAGGGAACTTGCATTTGACTACGCCTTTTTACTAGATCAGCGGGGCCTAGCTTAACATAGAGATAAAAAAACTTTTTCTTTATAGATCATCGTAACTCTGTCACTGACCCACATCATTTTTCTCTAGCGTGCGTGCGACGTGGGTAACAACAGCATACAGTATTGCATCCTTTGATTAAGACAGCCGGTCACGAAAGGCTAACAGTAGCACTCCTGTTAAACACCAAGCAATCGTGGCCACAATATTGATGATTCCTCCGGTATCGAGCTGGCAGTCATCCTCATAAACACCAAAGGCTCCCATAATGCCCAAAACTGGATTGTTCCCACAAATATCACTCCTCAAAATCAAAAAGGTCAATCCTTGACAAAATGGTACTACCACGAGGCAAGTGACAATGGAAAAATTCCAGAAACCTTCGGTCGACATTCGTCGGGAAAAACAAAGGACCAACCAAAGTCCCAACATGACAATGGCACCCAAGACGGTCGCAATAATGGCAAAGGCTCGTGCGGCTTTCCAAGCATTGTCAAAATTAGAGTCGCGGTCATATGCAGAGCATTCTTCTCCTGTGGAGAACAATTGTGATCCACTACTACCAAAGCTAAAGTCGACAGACGACAATTTGGAATACGAAAAGAGTCCAAAATGAACGGTCGCAATGCTATCCAAGACAAGTGGATCAAATTTGACCGATTGGCACCAGAAATTGGCAATCATGGACAAAACAAAGGCAGCCGTGGCCAGCAATGTTGGATACAACCGGATGCATCCGCTTCCAAAATCGGCTTTCATAATGTTCAATTTCTTTTTTTTAATGTCTATTCAATGGGCAATCACAATCATCAAATTGGAAGGACTGCAACAATAGCTCTGTTGCTGGTGATGGATTCGATAATACAGTAGCGCTACTACATTGTACCACCATTCCGGTTGGCATGCATCTTCAATTCTTGCTTGGGTTCCGGGTCAGAGCGCACATGTTGTTCTCTTTCGTTTTTTGGCGGTGAGCGAGAGGTCGCCCCGCGTTACAAAGACGCACATGTGTTCACTGCTGTTCTGGATCATGGGCCAGTGAGCAGTGACAACACAATGAGCAGGTTGAGCTATGTCTTCTACTGCAATCTGAAGCCTCTCCTCTCTCCAACACAAAACACCATAAATGTATGACCAATCAAAAGCAGTGGCCTGTTCCTGCATGAATTGGAACAATCTGGAATGTCAGTCCCAAACTTGACAATTGTGGTTTTGCAATTGCTCAAATGACTGAAAATTCACACAATGTCATCACATGACATTTTCTTGGTTGAGCACTGAAGTGACTCGTGCACATCATGCTGTGGTGGATATCAATGTGCCCAAGGATTACAGCAAATTGCAACATGCAAATCAAAATTCAACAAATTGTTCACCTTGATCACCAAGTCACTCAGCATTGTCAAAGTTCTGGACGATGCGGGCACAACCTCACAGGAGAACCAGCTTTCTTGGGTGGTTCAAATCCAAGCAATCTTTCATAACTTTTCAGGCATCTTTTGACACAAGTGGTAGATTCCATAGTCAAAATGCATTTGTCATGACTGTCCTTGTCCACTCGTTTGATCTCATCCCTGCCAACTGGACAATGGGCACTCAGGAGAGTTCCCTCCTTTCAAGACATGTTTGTGTTTGTTCTTCAATTGTTTCATCAACCACATGGGGCTCTTGCTCGCAACAAGCACAGCATCTGCCCATGCACACAAGCATTCACAGTGGTCACTGTGGTCTCTCATCCAGATGACACTTCCACTTGACTTTGGAAGAATCCGATGTCCTTCAAATCATTGCCAACATCTCTGCAGAGCTGTTTTGACTAGTTCTAGCACCACAACAAGTTTGAAACATCACCAAAGCATGACGTTCAAGCCCCTCAAGCTCTGGTCCAGAAATTGCACATGACTTGTCTCTGGTTTTAGCTTTCAGGCAGTGCTAGCAAATTCACAAGCATGCAATTGAATGCCATTCAATTCGGAAAGGAGCACAACAAACTGTCCTAACACGTGCAAAGGAAACTGTTGGAAGAAGAAGAATGATGTGGCTAAAATGAGACAAGCAGGCACTGCCCCTGCTACCGGCACGACTGTCTGTTGCCTCTCTAGCCTGTGGTGTTCTGTGATGTACAAACTGCTAGTGCTGTGTGCTGCCAACACACTTCTGCGAGCGAATGTGCGTCTCGTGCTTCGATCGGACCTATGTCGGATCTGCTGTGCTATCTATGGATTTATTTGGAATTCGGAGTAGCGATGTCGGTGCACTTGCGTGCGTCACTGATGAGGTGCGGTTCGTGTGTGTTGAATGTCACTCAGACGAATGTGGCACCGCGTGCGCTCTAAAGAGTGGATCAACGAGGGTTCCCAAGCCTGCGTGTCCAGATGAGTGTGGATCAACGACCGGTTTACCAAGCCGGCGTGCCATGTGGATCGCACGGATCTCGCACGTCACTGCATCGGTGCGTCACCGATTGATGCGATCTTTCGCATGTGTTGCGACTGTCACTTCTGTGATTCGCATCGAACCCACAGCCTTCTGAGTGTTACTTTTTGCTGCTGCTGTTGCAGAGGAGTGCTGTGTCATCTCACCATGTTGGAAGAAGAAGAATGATGTGGCTAAAATGAGACAAGCAGGCACTGCCCCTGCTACCGGTACGACTATCTATTGCCTCTCTAGCCTATGGTGCACTGTGACATATAAACTGCTAGTGCTATGTACTGCCAACAGGTCCTACCAGCAATCCAGCGGCTGAAGACAGGCCCTTGCAATGCAAGCCACATGATTTGGATAAGATGAAAGAGAAAAGACAGATTTCTCAAGGCCTTTGTCAAAACAAGGGAAGGGAAGAAAAGCTAGGCAAGAAATGTGAGCTGCTTCAACGACAAGAAAACAACACTTCAGATGGTTCCTTGATTGAACGCATAGAGGAAGTTGAAAAAGACATGGTGGAAATGATGCAAAAAGGATGCGGGCACTTGTGATGTCCATGCAATCCTTTATTTTATTTTAGTTCTGCATTGCAATTGCTATGATTTGTCCTAAATTAATGTCACCTTTTGATTGCGTCATCCCTTTTTCTTTTTCCCTGTTTCAGTAGCCAAATTCAAAACGGGTGGTGTTGTGTCTGTTGTTGCCACGGTGGCACTTCCATTTTCAGCGTCTTTCTTCTTCTTCTTTGTCTTGCTTTTAGGTTTTCCAATTGCATTTGGGATTGTTGCTAACAGCACGGCTGGTGTTGGTGGCCGTGATCTGAACTTTTTCTTCTCCATCCGGAACAAACACTTTTCTTTTTTGTCTTCTGCTGAGTAGATTGCTTTGCTCACTTCCGTCAAAGAAAATTCTTGGTACTCTTTTCTACCACTCTTTTCATACATTTCACTTGGCAACAACTTATTGTGAAGGCCAGCTTCCATGTCAGCCTTCAGAGTGACTCGTGCCTTCGATCGGTGTCACAAAAGACTTGGCTCATCGTCTTTCCGTGATTGAAGCAGAAGTCGACAATCATGACCATAAATTTTGCAATCCTTCTGCATTCAAACAATAGCGGTTATAAGATTCTTGAGGTTTGTCTTGAAATTAGTGAACTTGAAATCTTTACAATGGGGGCGCATTTCGAAAACCGTTTCAGCGTCCATCGAGTCATTGTCAACACCAATTGTGTCGTTTCAGAGAAGTTGTTTTGCATCACTTTTTGCCTAAGGCACAACACCTTCATCTTCCTCTTCTTCAGGGATTTCTTTGGTGTTGTCTTCTAGTTGTTCTGACGGTGTTGTCATGTTAATATGCAGTGTTTGTGGCTAGAACGCGGCGGCGCCAACGCCATCGTCGGTTGTGTTAGCACTGCAGTTAATTTCAACACCATTCAACAATGATCAATTTTTGGAATCACGGATTCAACACGATTCAACACGATTTCAACACGTCACTAGCGGGTATCGAAGAATTAACTGACCCGTATTGAAACGAGAGTTAAACGGAAAAACGGCGCACCTTTCAGAGTGCCATTATCCAATTAGACGCACAACAACTCCAGTCGATCCGAGCTGATTCCGTTGTAGAACGAGTCATTGGC
>ENA-ORBV01017573-ORBV01017573.1-microbial-mat-metagenome-genome-assembly--contig:-NODE-17573-length-10208-cov-4.535288_pt1 | contig 10208 bp, 10 predicted proteins | sample MGYA00237777_ERZ505514 | MGnify/ENA primary metagenome ERZ505514 (study PRJEB26160, sample SAMN06269048) | microbial mat metagenome | isolation source: Oligotrophic lake microbial mat | place...
GAACAGCTACTGGAGGTATTGAATGGCAGCGAGCAATTGTTTGCATTTCGTGTGGAAGGCAATCCTCTATTATCGGGAACATTTCCATCTGGTTTTTGTAACATGAATGTCACTTGTACCGAAAGGGTGTACAACATGTGTAATGGGGATGAGGGATTGATTTTTGATTGTACCGACAATCTGTGTGGATGCGGTTGCCCTTGTACCAGTAGATGAAGAAAGACACCTTGCACATTAGGAATTTAAAATGAAGTAAACTTACATGAACACATGGACGTCTTGGAAAGAGGAACAATTTGCTATGTGCTGCATTAGATGTTCATGAATCAGCAATGGAGAGCCAATTCATTTTTAGCTACTGTGCTTCAAGTGTCTCACCTCTTGGAATGCCCATGCTGCTATGCCCTTGTCCTGTTCCAAAATGCCAAGAATGGAATGTCTCCTTGGAGTCCAAACACAACAACCAACTCACAGTTTGCACATTCCTGCTTCTGTTTTAAAAAATATGGGATCCAAAGCAAAACTGTCCTCTGTGTCTTCTGCTGCTATTTGTAGCCTTTGTTGATGTTGCAAAAATGGTGTTCATTTTTTCTGTCACACTCAAAGAGCCCAAAGCAAGCATCAACAAGACAGAATGAGAAACCAAGCCATGAAAGTGAAGAAAAAGACATCAACTCCATCCCATCCCTTTGCTAACCACTAACACACCTTCTGTTTGAGGACATGGAAATTGCAAAAGCAAATGTGCACCCAATGTGGCAAATGGGATTGGTGTCGTGTCCAGTGTCAGTTGGACACCAGATGGTGTCCGATTGATCCATTTCCTGCAAGTGAGAGCAGAGTCTGATGGTCACTCATTTTGGCACACAGTTTTTCCACAACAGAGTCTTCTGTTGGAGCAAAAAGTTGTTCAGTGTTTTGCAAACATTCCAAAATGAGTCACATTGTTGAATGCTAGCATTTGAATTGTGCCAATTTTGTTGATCTGACGATTGTTGCGACAACAAAGATCAACAGCATGTGAAAACATCCGCTGTCATTGAGTGTCAAGAGACGAATGACGAGGGCCATCGAAGAAGGTTTGCAAGACACCGGAGAAGGTGCAGATGACAAGCAAGCATCAAACTGCAAGCCACTGGACTTTCAGTTGGGCATCAACAAGGGAAGTTCACTGAGCCATGCAAAAGTGGTGCGAGTGTTGAAGAATCACAAGAAGCAAGCAATCAGTCAATTCTTGGATGCAATCTGACAAGTGCGAGGCACAATCAACCGTTGGAAGAAGACGATTGATGAGCACAAGAAGACTTCTGGAAGAGCAGCGCAACGATCAACACAGTGGATCAGCACACCTGGACTGTGCAACGCCACAAGCACAAGACAGCGTCAACTCAGAAGACGGTTGGCACTGCAGGTCAACATGACTGAATGTGCACCTGTCAAAGTGTCCACTCAAATTGAAGGAGTGTTCAGGTCTAGAAGACAACTGCAAGAGGATGAAGTCCACCAGCAATGCCACTGTTGACAAAGCTGCCAAGTTGGGCAGTTCAACAGCATTCTCAAGCGTCAGGCAAAGAAGTTGAACTGGGTGACATGATCTGCAAATCTGTGCTGTTGCTGACTTTGCAGGTGCCGAACATGGCAGGGAGATGAGGATGTTGGTGAACAAGACCAGTGCACAGATCTTCACAGAACCATTGCCAAAAAGGGCAGCAACGGGCGCGACTGGAGCAATGACCACTTGCCACAAGGACCTGACGGGATGCACTGAACAGAAGGCAAACGTCTTTTTGCTGCAATGATCCTTTGACAGCGTTCTTTTGAAGTGAAGAACAAGTTGGTGAACAACGCTGGGGTCAAAACCCACAGTTGGATGACGCTGACCATGCAATTGGGTCAATGAAGATGATGAAAGAAATGGCTTTCTCAACTGGACACCACAGAATGTCTTGAGACATTTGACAGCAACAAATCACAGACCAAATGAGTCGGTGCCCCACTGCCACAAGCAAATCCTGCTGCCGAAGTCTTTGAAGTGCATTGGGGTCATTTTGGCCCTGTGAAACTTGCCACTGGGGTCGGATCAGTTGGCAAATGGACTGCAGGTGACAACTTGTTGTCAATGATCTCGCTTGCTGGAGCAGACAAGAAAAGGATTGGCATTGTTTTTGAAGAGCTGAATGACTCACACCCAGTGATGAAGGACAATCGAACTGCATTCATTGAAGATGCAGTTGTGTTGTTGTCTCATTGTCAGGATCACCAGTCAGGTGTCTGCAATGTGACATGTGACAATCACAGAGTTCTTTGGTGTTTGGCCAACACTTTCTGATGCGCAAGAAACATTTTTGATCAGATTTGGACAAATCAAAACAAGGACAAATTGCTGCGAGATGAGACAAAAAGTTGTGCCAAGCATTTTTGTGTTCCAATCATGTGCCATGCAGAGGAGATGAACAATGCAGACCCTTGTGATCCATGCTTGTGAAGCAAAACTCAAAAGGTGTGACCTCATTTGCAAAAACTGATTAGGCATCACAGGACTTGCCAATGTGCCCAAACGATTGGTTTCCACACAGCGTCATGTTCCAACAAAACATTTGATGCAAGAACAAGTCAAAAGAGCAGTGCAAGAATGCTGCGCTTTCTTTGTGCAAACTCAAAAGAGAAAGGCAAGACATCAGTCATGACAACTCTGCTGAGAAAGCTCATCTGCCGTCTTTGTCAGGTGCAGTGAATGATCAAGGGGAAAAAAAAATGTTCTTTGCCAATGAAAGACATGACAATTGCATTGGATGATCTTGTCGGAGCAAGGATTGCATTTGTTGTTTGTTTTTTCAAACAGATGGGAGAAAAAATGGCAATCAAAACAACAGTGCTTTTTGTGCTTGGGCAAACAATTGTCAGCAATGTGAACGAATGTCAATTCAGCGTCATGGCCACAGAGATGGCTCACCCTGAAGTTGCATCACCCTCCTTTTGGTTGATTGAGTTAATTTGTGCACCACCAACATGATGTTGGCAGCCAGAAGGAATCTCATTTTTTGAAGCTAGCAAAATGGGTTGTTTTGGGAGCATTCTTGACTTCTTCAAATGTTGGCAAGCCCCCAGCACATTTGCCACAATGATTGCCCACCTTGAAGATTCCTGTAGGAGGTGTTTTGTGACCGTCAAGTTCAACATTGGACCAGGCCTCAGTTTCCACAGTTTGAGACACTTGATCACAATCGTTTTGGTCAAGTCGGTCTCAGTCAAATGTGTGTGCCAACAGATGCCTCTCCTTTGGGTCGCTGGAGTCCATTTGTGCACTGCAATGAAGACGCCATGACATGGAAACATGCATGAGGGTGCAAATGTTGAAATTGCATGAAAAAGTCAGCTTGCAGCGGCATGCCCAACAAGACAAAAATTATTTTTCAATTCATCATCAGAGAGAAGTTTGAAATCTCATTTCCAAATTTCTTTCTTGTCAATTTGTTTCTCCAAAGTCAATTTCATCTTGAGAAACCAGTTCTCAATGAAAAATCTTTCAGTTTTTCTCCTGAGCCAGAAAATCAACTTTGTGTTGAGTGAGGTTTGCATGAGATCATGTGTGGTTTGTGAGCTGTTGAAATGGGTTTTCATGCAGCTAAGATCTCAGAACTTATGTTTGTTCATGTCACAGATGTTTGCTTGCCCAAGCACAAAAAACATTGTTGTTTTGATTGCCATTTTTTCCCTGTCTGTTCAAAATGGAAAACTGTCAATGCAATCTTTGCTTTGACAACCTTGTCTGACACAAGGACAACCACTTTCTTGGGCAATGAACAAACACATTTTTTTCCTTCATCACCAACTGTGTCTGTCAAAGATTCAAGTTGATTGTTGCCGTTTTTGCAAAAATGCGAATTTGGAGCCAAAGCTTGAAAAATTGACAACCACATGCAGCTTTCACTGGAACAGGCGCTCGTTTGGCTTCATCTTGACAATGAAGCAATTCCAACCTGACTGAAGGTGCAAAATGATGATGAACTGACTTGTTGGATGCATGTTGTTGCTCCATCCTTGTGTTGTTGATCCAGCAGATGCCAGAAGGCAGACATTTCTAAAAATTTGTTGCTCGGTCTGCATTGAGCTTTGCGGTTCCTGCTTGGGGTTCCAGCAAAAACATTGCAGACTTGTTTGAAACTTGTTGATCAGCAACTTCTCAAAACAACACATTCTTGCAACAGTCGATCTGACCAACTCAAATTTTAAACATTGCAATGAAATCAAACATTCTAAGGAATGACCATGGTTCTGCACATTGAAAACATTCAAATTGAGTGCAGTGCACCATTTCACAATGCCACAATTGGACTGGTCAAAACATCCTTTCCTCAGAAACAACATGACTCTTTTGGTGCAGTGCAGTGAGCCAATGCACACAACTGATTCTTTGCAAGAGCATAAAACAAAAATGCATGCTGCTGAACTGACCCCTGATGTTTTCACACCCAGTGAACAGTTGTTTCTTGATTGAAATGTTGCTCATTGTTTTGGTCTCTGCACGCATTTGAAGATGAATTGAAGCGTGTGCGGAACCTGTTCTCCATTCATTGAGATGCTGCAAATCAAACCCTCTTTGCTGTTTGACATGTTTGATCCACCAATGCCATGTTGCTGTTTGAAATGATTGATCTGCCAATGCCATTGCTCCAGTGACCAGAAACCAATGGTTGCAGGTGGGATTGGTGACTCACTGTTCGTGACCAATGATGATTGATTGGTGTCAGCGAGTGGCAATTGACGAAATAGCCTCTTGGAGATTGACAGCTTCTTTTCCGTAACCCCTTTGGATGCTCCGTGTGGTACTGGTACCGTTACAACTGTTAAACATTAGGATAGTGGCGAACTTAAACGGAATGATGATCTTCACGTTCGTACCAATATTGGCATATAATGACTTTCCTGTATACTTACGAATATCAGTGTCTGAAGTTCAAGCGAGAGAACGTACGAAAAGTGATGTCTCATGAGAAGAACCATGTCTTGTCATAGAATCGATAACTGACATAATTCAATTTATAGTAACCACCAACAATAGAAGAGAATCGAAAAAGATGTCAATCTACTGTAATCTGGAGCAGACACTGACATCGATGACTTTTGAAAGGTAGACTTCTCAATCTCGTAGAACTAGTACTGCTTTTGAAGCCTACTAGAATATCGGAATTCACGGAAGGTGACTAGCTAGTGGTGTCAAGAAATGGGACATTTTGGCGTCACGATCAAAGCGGATCTTTTATTGGGCCTGATTGCAGTACTCCAGTAGCCCCTTTACCACTACACACAAAGAAAATTCATTGGTCTTACCGGTACCCTACACTACAGTACTAACTAGCTACTTGCTTGCTTACAGTTCCGTGACTACACATAGTGAACTTACAGTACGATCGAAAAGTGAAGCCATACCGTACCACCACCTCCAAATAGCTAGCACAATCGTGCTAGTAGACTAATAGCTACTAGCTAGCTAGTAGTACTACAGTATGATCTTTCTTTTTCAAAACATGGTTTCGCTACTAAGAGTGGAAGAACTGACTTTTGCCTCACAAAACTGAAACACTTGTTTTATCTGAAAAACCAAACTACAATAACAGTTTCCATCCAATAAATTCTCATCTCGTCCCACACAGCTCGGTACATCCCATACAGTACACCCACCAGGTATCTTCAACTCCAACAATTCGATTCGATCTAGCCACGAATACCAAACCATGTCAACTTCTTCTCCTACAACTGCCAATACCAATGGCCCATCGATGAAGCGTGCTGCCTTTGGCTTGGGCTTCTTATTGGGATTGGTCGTTCAAGGCTTCACCTTGTGTGCCAATGTTGTGATTGCCTGGTACATGGCAAAGCGACAGGTCGAGACAAAGTCGGATAATGATACGTCGGGCTTGTTTCTGGCCTGGACCTTCCTCAGCACGTCTACGGCGCTGCTGGTTTTGTGGCATGTACGCAAGTTGGTCACGTCCATTTTTTGGCATGTTCATGCTCCAAGCAATGGAGCTGATGGGGAAGACGGCAAGACTGTCTTGGCTATCCTCCTGGACCATGTCGAACACAACTTTGTCGGAGGCTGTCTGGTGGGAGTCGGTGTGGCGTGGATCGCCTCGGACTATTTCTTGGGCATTTCCATGATTAGCGCACATTCCTTGGTTCTCTTTGTGTTGGGTATGTTTTGTTGGTACACCGGGGAACCCGATCACAAGGTCAAGGAGAAAGATGAGAATGAGCTACAGCAAGATGACCGAGAGGACTCTTCCCTGAGTTATGTCGCATTGGTATAACTACAATCCTGGAGTCGGGGAAAGATACTCCACAAAGCAAGCAGCGATATACTTACTCGAGCTGTGCTGTACTGTACTGGGTGGCGGGGCTGGTTGCCTCCCAAGGTCAAGCAATGGAATCTATTGGCAGTCTATTTACTACTAGCTAGATGGTCTATACGTGTACTGTATTCATGACACATAAAAAACTGTATAATGACAAATGTTACAACTACTCTTGATTGCCGATATCGATGCTATGCTCTTGACTATGCCCTTGGAGAAACGGAGAGGATAGTTTTCCCACTATGGCCGCTATAATAACTACATACTACTGCATTGTCTCGCTTCTCATCTTTCACAGAAGTTCGTAACATGTTCCTAGAGTTCGAACCGAGACAGCAGGGATAGAATAGAATCATTACGACACAAGGTAGGTTGTATGCATTTGTACCCCCCTGCCCTGTACATCCAATATCTATGAGGGCTTTGCGGTTACGGTACGTAGGCAAGGATGCCGTGTTTCGATGTGCTCTGATCCCCCACATATCCCTCTGGTATCTTTCTCATCTTGGAAAAAGACGTACCAGTAGTAAAGTAGACGACGTCACGTTGCAGCACCTCCCCCGCGTCATGCATTTTTCGAGTCTTCCAAAGCAGAACGTCTTGGACGAAACCATCTTACAAGAATACGAAACAAACCGAACCGAAGCAACTGCGTTCCCTATTCCATTCAACTGAATCGTCGTGTTCCTCTACTACTAGCATTTCAAAACATACTTTTTGAATCTACCAAGGCCACAACCATACGGAAGGAAGGAAGAATAAGCTAGGGTCAAGATGGAAGTCATTGGCTACACAAAAGCAGAATACTATAGGTCTACTAGTCCAGCTCTACTGCCTGCTATGCTATACCTTGCTCATCCTCTTGTACAAGAAATTAAAAAGGTATAGGAAAACACGCACAAGCAAGCTCCAAGAGCACGGAATAAAACGAAACAACCGTATTGTTTGTATGAGTACGAGTACGATCTAATTTATGCTTGTATTTGACAAAGAAAGCTAGGACTAAATCAATATCCAAAATTCGTCTCTCGCTTTAGCTTTCCCAGCCAACAACACCAAAAGAGAACCCCGTGGTAGAGAAAAGGAATTGCCGTTCTGATCCAGAATTTGAGGACGCAAATGCTCTGGCTTGAAATCGCCAATCTTCCTCTACCTGTAGTCTCTTTGTTTTTCAGTTCCCAGTACGTCAATATCTGAAGAATATATTCATGTGTATATTGTCGGTTCTTGGGAACGTCATTCTTGGCAATTGTGTTGAAAAAACCAAAGCGAGTTGGAATGGTAGATACTGAACTATAGCCACTTCGTTCATACGACAAGCTATAATTCTTCTTTGGAGCTGCCGTTGTTTTTTTTCCATTCTTGAATGGCTTCCATCATGCTTTCGGCCAATGTGACATCGGGAAATTCATCGCCTAATAATAAAAAGAGAAAAGAACAAGGGGAAAAGGGTGAGACAACGCACGTATTCAAATCCCCCCAATAATACAATGTTAAAAGTCACACCCCTACGTACCCGCCGGATCATCTTCCATTTCGGCCACTCTCACAATTTGAACGACGCCATCCACCACATACAAAGCATGTCGTTTGCATCGATTGACGAGTCCCACGGATTTGGGACCCGCATGCGTCAATTCCATTTCCAGGGCTTCCGTCAATGTGGCATAGGGATCTCCCATGAATTTAATGAGCGAAGTCGACTCAATCTTTTGATCCGTCGCCCACGCTTGCATGACCGCGCCATCATTGACACAATACACTATAATTTCGTCCACGCCTAACTCTCGTAATTCGTCCTCCTTGGCCAAGTACCCGGGTACTTGGCGACTGGATCACGTGGGTGTAAAGGCACCCGGCAATCCCATTAAAATGACATGTTTACGGGACAGGCGTTGACTGAGATTCACGCGTTCGGGAGGAAAGCCGTAATGCAATTCCACATCGGAAGGAATCTTGTCTCCTACTTGGACTGCACTGCCAAGAGTAGCGAGTAAGGCTACTCCCACGAGAAGAGCCAAGGACCGGATCGACGACATGGTCGACTTTTTTTTAAAATATTGGTAGTAGCAGTGGTTAGTTGTGGGTTGTGGTTGTGGTTGTTGGTGGTAGCGCGCGAAAATGCAACCGATATTACTATTTACTCCGATGATACATTGGTGGTGGTGTTCGCTTGTCCTTTCGCTTTCGAGAAAGATCTCTTCTCGCCGTAATTGTGGCCACAGTGAAGTGATTAGAAAGGTTAGGGATAACACTGGACGAGATTCATTCACGGAATCGGAATTGACGGACCGTCCGTCAGCCAGTCAGTCCAAAAGTCGGTCCACGGTCTGCACATCACCAGTGAAAGCAATGGAAGAATGGAAAAGAAGGAAGAACGAGGGTGCCTAATGAAAGAAGGGGAGGATTTTCTGCTCAGGGGGAGTTGGTCATTGGGATGTTGGAAGATGTTGCATGCAAAATTGCATCAAACATCAAATGCAGCTTTGGACAAAACATTGCATCTGAACATTCAATGCAACGCTGCATTCGACATTGTTGGCAGGCTTGAAAAGAAAATTGCACCCGGCTTTTGATGTGATGTTTGAAATTGCGCATGGTGGTGCATGAAAATTGCACCAAGACAGAAGGCAATGTTGCACGCAACTTCGGACACAACATTTGAGTTGCGCTGCATGCAACGTTGCAGATTGTGCGCAACGTTGCACAAAAAATGCACCCTGCATTCAGTTGCAGGCAACGTTGCAAAACACATTGCATCCAACATTGCACGCATGTCTGACAAGATTGTGCCAAAACTTGCCACAATGGAGTTGGAAGGCACATGGTCAGTCTGTCCACACAACCTGATGACTCATCAGAAGTGGGCTCGTCTCCTGCGGGTCAGCCTCTGGCCAGCTAGCTAGCTAGCAGCTAGCAGCCACCAGCAGCTGCCAGTGCAATTGCAGCCAGATGCTAGCCAGCTAGCGAGCGAGCTGCGTCACATGCATCAGCTAGCAGCGGTCTGGCAACTTTAAGGTGGCACATCGACCATTCGGCAAAAACCATGCTTTTAGCGATTTTGACACGACTCATCGGGCGAAAACAACACGGAAAATCCCAATCCACCATGCACAAGTCAGACAGCTTCCAGCCACTCTGGCTAGTCGCTGCTCTCATTGTGCACTCTTTGCACTGCCAGCTAACAGCAAATGCACTGCAACAACTAAAAGAGCATGCTGGGAGTGAGCAAAGGGGTGCACCATGGAAAAAGCCCCTAAATGGCCACTTGCGCAGAATGTCTCATTTCAGTTAGCACCTTTTGGTCATTGCCCAGTGGATTCGGCACCGTCTGCATGTAACTGAGACGTTTTGCATTGGTGGCATCTGACTAAACCAACTCTTTGTAGCTGCACCCGTAGCCTAATTTGGCTAGGAGCTAGGTGTTTTTTTCGCCCGATTAGTCGTGTTAAATCGCTGAAAAAACAGTCAAAAACATGGTTTTTACGGAATGCTCGATGTGCCACCTTAAACTGGTTTAAAAATAAGACTGACTTTAGTACACTAACTTTTACAGTCACATAATTTCGCATCGTCCTAGCCTGGTGCTGCTGTGCTACTGCTGCTGCTGCTACTTTAAAAAACCGTAGGTTTGCTGGGTTCTGCTGGGTTGTAGTAGACCTACGACTTTAAGTCTCTTGTTAGAGTTCTGGTTTCGCAAAATATTACTCCGAGTAACTCGGAGGAACTAACTGCTCTACAACTACTACAGTAAATGCAACATTAAGTAAAACAGTTATACAGTACTTAACCTTGAGACCTGTCTCTTATACACATCTCCGAGCCCACGAGACTAAGGCGAATCTCGTATGC
>ENA-ORBV01017578-ORBV01017578.1-microbial-mat-metagenome-genome-assembly--contig:-NODE-17578-length-10206-cov-4.660381_pt1 | contig 10206 bp, 4 predicted proteins | sample MGYA00237777_ERZ505514 | MGnify/ENA primary metagenome ERZ505514 (study PRJEB26160, sample SAMN06269048) | microbial mat metagenome | isolation source: Oligotrophic lake microbial mat | place...
ATGATACGGCGACCACCGAGATCTACACCTCTCTATTCGTCGGCAGCGTCAGATGTGTATAAGAGACAGCTTCATGCCCCCCCATGCGCAGCAGGTAGGCAACGCTCCCTCCCTCTTGGTAGTCGCGGCGCCGCAGCGGGGCGATGAGCCCACGTGGCGCAGTGCCGGCGATGCCGCGTCCGTTGTTGAAGTACCGCTTGTCGTCGAGCGCGCTGTGAATGCTTGGCACGACGCGAATCGAGAGATCATCGAACTCGTAGTCTTCACCACCCCGGACGGTGATGATCTGGCTTTCAGGGACGGCGTAGGCCCGTGACAGGTTGGCCGCGGTCTCATGTCCGATCACGACCGCTCCGGTGCGGTTCGCGATGTAGCCCGCATCGAGCGCGTGGTCGGCGTGTCCGTGCGTGATGAGGATGTAGTCGGCGCGAGTCACGTGCTTGTTGATGAGCGTGGTGTCTGGCGCGTAGGGTGCGTCGGGCACCGGCCCCTCGGCGCGGGCGCCTGGCATCCACCGCGCGAACTGTGACAGGAAGGGATCGACCAGCACCACCCGGCGACCATCGGTGATCTCCCAGCCGGCGTTACCGAGGTAGGTGAGGCGGAGTTCGCCCGGGGCGAGCGGTGCGGCGGCACGTGTGGCGGACGTCGTCGGCGTACTGGACGTCGGGTGTTGGGCGCCGGATGATACCGTGGTGCACAACGCACCGATCAGCGTCAGGAGCACAGGGCGCAGTGACATGGAGCGTTTCGAAGAGGGGGGCGTTGCTTCGTGAAGGTCAGGGAATACTCGAGCGGGGTCAAGGGGCGGGCAGGTGTCGATACTTCAATCGAACGCGCGATCTAATCCTTTCTGCGCCCGCCCGCCGGCATCGTCGCGCGCGCGAGCACACCCCTTACGTCCCCCACCCCGAGTGAATAAGATATCCCGGTCGGTGACCTCCCCTTCTGCGAAGGCGAACCTGCTCGAGCCAGTAACAGAACCCGAACTGCGCGTTGTGAACCGATGGGTGCTGTTCGCCCTCGCCGTTGTCGCGGCCGGAATCGGGATCCGCGCGACCGGATCAGCCGTCTTCGTAGGGGATGGAACGCACTGGGTTTCCATGAAGACCGTGACGGCCGTCGGCGTCGTTCTCGCGGCCCTCTCTCTTTGGTTCAAGGGCCAGTCCGAACTCGCCGAAGCAGCACCGTGGCACCTGTCGGTCGCTCGCGTCCTTTCGGGGATCTTGGCCGCCATGGGCGCCCTCATACTTCTCGCGCATGCGACGACCTCGTATCCCGAGTGGCAGTTCCTGCGAGACGCGCTCTCCACTGCTACAGACCGTGCCCTGAATGGTGCCCTCGATGGTGTCCCGGAGAGTGCGCCGCAGCGCGCGTCGGATGCACTCACCCCTCTCCTCGCCGGAATTTCGTTCTTGGTGTTCGGCTTGGCGTTCCTCATGCCGCGCTCGCCCCGCTTGTTGCGGTCGCTCGACGCGCGGCAAGCGCTGTTCATCGCCGCCCTCTCGATTGCGGGCTTCGAGCTCATTGGAATGCTCTTCATCAAAGAGATCCCTGATGGAAGCATTTTCCGGCACCTTGCCCTCCCATCCGCCGTCGCGTTGGTCGGACTCGCCCTGGGGGGGCTCTTTCTCACGCCACGATCTGGCCTCCTCGGGCGCACTCGGCAGCGCACCCCAGCCGGGATCGCGCTCCGCAACTCGCTCCTGTCCGCCGTCGGGATCCCACTCGTCCTCGGCTATATCAGCGTGCAGCTCCATCGCAGCAGCAGGATCGACGTGGAACTCGGCATCGCGCTCTTCGCGGTGGCAATGATCTTCGCGCTGGTGGCCGTTGGGTACCTCTCGTCGAAACTTGTGGAGCGGACCGATTCGGGCGCGAGTGCGATTCTGGCGGCGGCGCCCGGCGCGATGATCGTCGTGGACTCCGGCGGCATCATCCGCCGAGCGAACCTCAAGGCGGCCGCGGTCTTCGGCTACGGTGACCGACCGCTGATCGGCGTTGCGGTGGATGAGCTGGTGCCGATGAGTGCCAGAGGGCAACATCGGGCGCATCGACATGGCTTCGAGCGCAACGGCGTACCGCGTGCGATGGGCGAGGGTCGAGAACTTCGCGGCCGGCGACTCGATGGATCGGAGTTCGAGATCGAGGTCAGCCTGAGCCCGCTGGAGTCTCCGGGCGGGCAGCTCGTGGTGTGCGCCATTGACGACGTCACGGAGCGGCGGCGCGAGCTCTGGTCGCTCCACGAAAGCGAACAACGATTCCGTCAAGCGTTCGAGTCCGCCGCCGTTGGCTTCGCCATCGTTGGGCTCGGCGGCGAATGGATTCGATTGAACGAGGCGATGTGTCGGTTACTCGGCTACCGCGACGAGGAGTTGCGCGCGATGACCTTCGCCGACGTGACGCACCCCGAGGACATTGACGGGGACCTCGACCTCGTCGGGCAGCTCCTCAGAGGGGAGATTCCCCGGTACGAACTGGGCAAGCGATACATCCGCAAGGATGGAGTGGTCGTGTGGGCCCATTTGAGTGCGCAGGTCGTCCGCGATGTCGCCGGCCAACCGCTGTACTTTGTGGCGATCATTCAGGACGTCTCCGAGAGCCACCATGCGGCGTCAGCGGCGCGCGCGAGCCTTGCGGAAAAAGAAACGCTCCTCCGCGAGATCCATCACCGTGTGAAGAACAACCTGCAGGTCATTTCGTCCATTCTGAATCTCCAGGCGAACTCCAGCGCCTCCGCGGAAGTGCATAAGCAGTTCGGCACCGCGCGGCAGCGCGTGCGGACGATGGCGATGGTGCACGAGCGTCTCTACCGGAGCGAGCGACTCACCACGATTGATGTGACGGCGCATCTGCGGGAGCTTGCCGAACTCCAGCACTCGGCGCACCAGGACGCAAATCAAAGCGTGGTGCTCGACTTCTCGGGCGAGCCGTTTCACGTGTCCATTGACATCGCCATCCCGCTCGGGCTGATCGCGAATGAACTCGTCGACAACGCCTTCAAGCATGGCCTCCAGGGTCGGTCCGGCGGGACGCTGCGGGTGCAGATCGAACGTCTGGGTGAGGACCGCGGCCGGATCTCGGTGTCGAACGATGGCGCCGAGATCGACCCTGCGCTTGACCTCGACATGGTCGCCTCGCTCGGGCTTCGGCTTGTGCGCGCCCTGCTTCCGCAGGTGCAGGGTGCGCTCGATATCCAGCGCGGACCGCAGACCAGCTTCTCTCTCACGTTTCAAGATGCGGTACCAATGGAGCGCAATGCATGATTGAGACGCCCGTAGCCCCCCAGGCACGGCCGCGCGTCCTGATTCTCGAAGACGAGGGGTTGGTCGCCGAGGATGTGCGGGTGACGCTCGGCAAGCTCGGGTTCGACGTGGTGCACGTGACGGACCGCGGGGACGACGCGGTCGTGCAAGCAGGGACGCACCGCCCGGATCTCGTGCTCTGCGATATTCAGGTGCGCGGCCCGATCGACGGGATCGTGGCTGCGCAACGGATCCGGAAGGCCTACCAGATCCCCGTCGTCTTCGCGACCGCATTTGCCGACCCCGAGGTACTCCGGCGCGCGGGCGAAGCCGAGCCCTATGGCTACGTCATCAAGCCATATAGCGAAGACGATCTGCGCGTGACGCTCTCGGTGGCCCTGTTCCGAAAGGCGGCTGAAGATCGGAGCGGCGCCCTTGAGCGGTGGCTCTCCTCCGCCCTGGGAAGCATCGGCGACGCGGTCATCGCTATCGACCGCGATGGGCGCGTCACCTACGTCAACGCGGTCGCCGAACTCCTCTCGGGGTGGTCACGCGATGACGCGCTCGGAAAGCGCGTTGCCGACGTCTTTGACGTGAGCAAGGACGACGTCCCGCTCGACTTGCTCGGCATCATCGCGACCGTTGCGAGCACCGGGACGGTCTTTCATCTGGCGGGTGATGTGTTCTTGCGCACGAAGGGCGGCGGGCGCGTGCCAATTGACGACAGTATCTCCCCCATTCGCCGCGACGACGGGTCGGTCGACGGCGTGGTGATTCTCTTTCGGGACCGCACGGCCGAGGTACGCTTTGACGAAGAGCGACTCACGGCGCAGCGGCGCATGGAAGAAGCGCAGCGGCTGGAGAGCCTGGGCGTGCTCGCCGGCGGCATCGCCCACGACCTCAATAATCTGCTGACAGTCGTGACGGCCCACGTCGGACTCGCGCGCGCCTCCGAGGGCGCCACGCCGGACGAGACCGAAGCGTCGCTGACGCACATTGAAGCGGCGGCGGAGCGCGCGGGGCAGCTGTGTGGCGCCATGCTCGCCTATGCCGGCCGCGGACGGCAGCTGCGACAGGCCGTCGATCTCAGCACCTTTGTTCAACAGACGGTCGACCTCCTGAAGATCACGACGCGAGCCAATGTCAAGTTGTCCCTCGAGCTCGCCGATGATCTGCCGCTCGTGTACATGGATCCGAGCCAGATCCAGCAAGTGTTGATGAATCTCGTGATCAACGCGACGGATGCGATCGGGGATACCCCGGGGTCCGTGACGGTCCGCACGGCAGTGGCCGACATCGAGCCTGCCGCGTTGCAGGGCTCTGGGTTTGAACTGGACCATTCCCCGGGGCGTTACGTGGAGCTTGCCGTGGTGGACAACGGCCCTGGAATCCCCGTCGAACTGCACAGCCGTATTTTCGAGCCCTTCTTCTCGACCAAGTCCCACGGACGCGGGCTCGGACTGGCTGCGGTGCGCGGCATCGTCAAGCAACATGGCGCCGTCCTGCTCCTCGACTCGGCGGAGGGACGCGGAACGACCGTTCGGGTGCTGCTCCCTCCAGGCGCTGGCGCGCTCGGCACCAGCAGCCCCGCCGAGAGGATCCGCGTCTATGCGGGCCGCGGACATGTCCTCATTGTGGACGACGACCCCGCCATTCTGCAGGCGGCGTCGCTCGCGCTGCGTCGCTTTGGACTGACGTCGGAGACCGCGCCCAATGGGCGCGAGGCGCTCGCGCTCCTGCGGGCCAGACCCTATGATTTTGATCTGCTCATGACCGATCTGACCATGCCCGAAATGACGGGGGCGCAACTCACGCGCGTATTGGCGGACGAGCGTCCCGAGTTGCCCGTGGTACTGACGAGCGGGTGGAGCGCGGAGCGCGCCTCCGACCTCCTCGCACTCCCGAACGCGCGCGCCTTCGTTCCGAAACCCTTCACGGTGGCTGAACTTGGCGCCGCCGTGCTCGGCGTGCTCCACGCGCAAGACGCGGCAAAACGCTAGGTCGAGCGCCCGCGCTTCCGCAACAAGCGGTTCCGCGCCCGCATCAAGCTTCCGCCCCCGCCGGCCGACATTAGGAAGACCGCGTACCGCGTGAGGAGCCTTGCGCCTCGCGACTCGTCGCGCCATCCGGTCCCTGTCGCGGAGTTGGTCGTGGAGTGTGCTTGGTGAGCGCGACCAACATCAACGTCGCGCTGGCGATTGTTATCGGTTCGTTCATCGCTTGGTCGCAGTACCGTCGCGACTTGGCCGCACGGCGTACCCCGCGTGGCACCTCAGCGCCCATTGGCGGTCGGAGCCCACACCGTGCGGTCCGCATCGCTATGGTGTTGGCGGTGTGTGTCCTCGGTGGCCTCGCGGTGCTCGGTGCCTGGCTCGGACAGGACTCTCTGGAGCGCATCACGCCGGCGAGTCGAGGGCTCGATCTGGCGGGGCGTCAGCGCTATCTCAGCCAGCGCATGGCGCGGCTCGCCGTAGCCGGGCGTACGCCCGCTGAGGTGGCCGCGGAGGCCACCCTCCTCGACGTGACCGCGGAGAGCACCGCGGCCGTCTTCGCCGATTGGACTGTGGGTGGTAGTCAGCACGGCGTGATTGTCGGGCACCTCACCGCGCGCGCGGATTCCGCGCGCGCGCTGATGCTCGTCACCGCGCGCAACATCCGCACGGACGCCGACCGGGAACGACTCGGCGTCGAGTCTGACGCCTTTTTGGGAGTGCAGGACTCACTCGTTCGCGCACTCAGCGTTGCCGCGCGGGCCGAAGTCGAGGCGTTGCGTGAGACCGGGAAGCGCTTCGCCTTCCTTATCCTCACCGTCCTCCTGGGCATCGTCATGCTGGTGCTGGAGCCGATCGTGCGCCTGCTCCAGCGGCAACATGAGGCCCAGTCGGAGCAGGCGCAGGCGTTCGAGCGGCTCTCATTGGTCGCGACCCGCACCAGCAACGCCGTGGTGATCACCGATGCCGAGCGGCGCATCACCTGGGTGAACGACGCGTTCACGGCCGTCTCCGGATATACCCTCGCGGACGTCGTGGGAAAGAGTCCCGGAGAAATTCTTCAGGTGCCGGGCCGGACGGACCCGAACGCAGTGGCGGCCCTCCGGCAGGCGCTCGACGCGCAGACGTCGGTGCGCGCGACGATCCTCAATCAGAGCAGATCCGGACGTCCCTACTGGCTTGACCTCTCCATTGAGCCGCTCTTTGCGGACGGCGCGTTGACGGGATTCATTGCGGTGGAGTCCGACGTCACGGAACAGGTCGAGGCACGCGAAACGCTCGCGTCCGAGCGGAAGGCCCTGGTCCGTTTAGCGGCGCAGGCCGAAGAGGCGCAGGTGGTGGCGCGCGTGGGGAACTGGGAGTTCGACCTGGCCTCACAGGCCATTGAGTGGTCGTCGGGCGTGTACTGGCTGTTCGGGCGCACCCAAGACCTGGGGACGCCGAATTTTGGGGAGGTCATGGCAGGGTACGCGCCGAGCGACTCGGAGCGCTTGCAGCAGGCGATCGGGGAGACCCTGCGCACTGGCGAGCCGTACGGCTTGATCCTCAGGACCTCGGCGGCCAACCCAGAGGTACGGTTCGTTCGGGCCGATGGCCGCGCACGGCGTGGACCGGACGGGACCGTTGCGCAGTTGTTCGGCACGGTGACCGACGTGACAGCGGCAGTCGAACTTGAGGAGCGGCTTCGCGCGGCCAGCGGGCGCGCCGAAGCCGCGAGCCACGCGAAGAGTGAGTTCCTCGCGAATATGAGCCACGAGATTCGGACCCCGCTCACGGTCATCCTTGGGTACACGGACGTCCTCCGTGACCGCGCGCGCCGGGAGCCGGCCTTAGCGGAGCATCGGGGAACGATCGACACCGTCCGGCGGGCGGGCGAGCATCTCCTCACCGTGATCAACGACATCCTCGATATCTCCAAGATCGAAGCCGGGCGGATGACGATGGAGCAACTCGATACGGATATCTCGGCCGTGCTCCGCGATGTGGAAAGTCTCATGCGCCCGCGCGCCATTGGCAAAGGGGTGGCACTCGCTTTCCACGTGCGGACGCCGATTCCAAGCCGCATCATGACGGACCCAACGCGCCTTCGCCAGATCCTCGTGAACCTCGTCGGTAACGCCACCAAGTTCACGGAGCAGGGGCGCATCACCGTCGAGGTGAGTCGCGTGCGTGAGCGTGGTGAGGATCTGTTGCGCATTGCGGTGGAGGACAGCGGCATCGGCATGGATCCGGAGGCCGCGGTGCATCTCTTTCAGCCGTTCGCTCAGGCCGATAACTCCGTCACGAGGCGCTTCGGTGGCACTGGGCTCGGCCTCGCCATCTGTCGACGGCTCGCGGAACTCATGGGAGGCGATGTCGTGCTGAGTCGGACCGCGCCTGGGCAGGGCAGTCGATTCGAGCTGTCGCTGCCGCTGCGAGGCGCTGAGGACGCGGAGGAGATCTGCGAACTCAGCTCGGCCATCAGCGCGACGATTCAGGGGCGCGTCCCGGATGACGCGCTCGCGGGCCGTCGTATTCTGCTCGCTGAGGATGGCGAGGATAATCAACGCCTCCTCTCCATCATTTTGGAAGCGGCAGGCGCCGAGGTGCGCGTCGCGGAGAATGGTCGTATTGCGCTCGATATTCTCTCGGCGACCACCCCCGCCGGGAGCGGGTTCGATCTGCTGTTGACCGATATGCAGATGCCGGAGATGGACGGCTATACGTTGGCGTCGCATCTGCGCGCCATCGGGAGTGACATTCCGATTGTGGCGCTGACCGCGCATGCGATGGCGGAGGACCGCCAGCGTTGCCTTGAGGCGGGATGCGATGATTACGCGAGCAAGCCAATTGAGCGCCTGTCGTTGATTGAGACGTGTGCTCGTCGCGCGCGCGTTCGTGAAGGGGGTGTTGCAAGCGAGCCCGCGAGCGCGGCGAGCGCGTCGAGCGCGGCGCTCTCGGCGCTCTCGGCGCTCTCGGTGCTCCGCAGTGAGCACGAGTCGAACCCGCTCCTTGGACGCCTCGTAGCGACCTTCGCCGTGGCGTTGCCGGATCGCGTCGGCGCGATTGTTGACGCGCTCGCCCGCGGCGATGAAACAGAAGGCGCGCGCTTGCTGCACCAGTTGAAGGGCAGCGCCGGAAGCTATGGGTATCCCGATATTTCGGCGACCGTGGCGGTGCTCGAGACGGCCGCGAAGTCTGGTGACGCGTCCGCGGGGGAGCGGTCGGTGCGTCGGCTGACGGCCCTGGCGGATGCGGCGCGTCGAGGGGTCGCGTCCGCGAGCTGACCCCCTGCTCAGCGCCCCGTCGCCTTGCCCCGACCTGAGCGAGAGGCGAGACTTTCCTTCATGGTCAGACGCAAGCTGTCGTGTCGAACGCCCGCATCGCAGTCCTGAGCGTGGTCGTGCACCGCACCCTGCGGGCCCTGAGCATCGTGCTCGCGCTCGCCGGTGCACTGAGTTGCGGGCGCGAGGTGACGGCGCCGGGGGACGGCCCGCGACTCGTGGCGCGCGGCTTTGCGTTCGCGCTCGAGTTCGGTCCGCGCGGCGCGGCGAACGGGGTGGCGAGCGACCTCGTCCCCTTCGTCCGCCTCCGAGTCACGCTCGACAACGTGGAGAGCGCGCGCGTGGTCGATCGCGTCATCGAGTTCCCCAGCACGAGCGATTCGGTCGCGCTCACGCTCGATGTTCCGCTCTCCCCGGGCACGGGGACCGAGGGGGAGTCGATGGTGCTGCGGCTCGCCTTCGTGAACGCGGCAGGGGACACGGTCTTCCGCGCGGGGCCGCAGTCGGTGCCGGTGGTGCCCACCGTGGCGGGTCGCCCGCCCACGCCGGTGCCTGTGATACAAGTCGTTCCCACCGGGCCGGCGGCGAACGCCGGCACAGTGGTCGTATCGCCGGGGAGTGCGAGCGTGGTCTCGGGTGATCCGTTCACTTTCACGGCGCAAGTGTTCGACGCGCAGGGCGCGCCGCTCGCCGGCGTGCCCATTGGGTGGATCTCGCTCGACACCGCACTCGCGCGCATTGCCGTGCTCACCGCCGGTGCCGGCACCACGCGCCCCGGCCGCGGCACGGCCCGCATCGTCGCCGCGCTCCCGGGCGGACAGTCGGACACGGTGACGCTCCTCGTCGCCCCGCGCGCGTCGGCGATCGAGGCGGTCTCGGGGGGTGGACAGACCGGACCGACGGGCGCGGTCCTCCTCGCGCCAATTGTCGCGCGGGTCCGCGCCACCGATGGGCTGCCGACGTCCGGCGTGCGCGTGACCTTCGCGGCCACCACCGGCGGCGCGGTCTCCGCCGACACGGTGATCACCGACGCGAACGGTCTCGCACAGACGACGTGGACGCTCGGCGGCATCGCCGGGGCCCAGACGGCGACCGCGACGGCAGCGGGGCTCACCGGAAGTCCGGTGACCTTCGCCGCAACAGCCACGGTCGCCGCGGCAACGCAGCTCTCGTTCACCGTGCAGCCGAGCAGTCTCGCGGCGGGCGGGACGATGACGCCGGCGGTGGTGGTGAGCGCGCGTGCCGCGCAGGGCGCGATCGCGACCGCGTTCACCGGCGCGGTGACCCTCGCCCTCGGCGCCAATCCCGGCGGGGCGACGCTCGGCGGCACGCTCACCGTGAATGCGGTGGCCGGTGTGGCGACTTTCAGCGGGCTCTCGCTCAACACCGTGGGGGCGGGCTACACGCTCACTGCCGCCGCCACCGGTCTGACGGGCGCGACGAGCACGGGCTTCTCCGCCACCACGGGCGTGATCTCGTGGAGCAACGCGTCGGGCGGCAACTGGAGCCTCGCGACGAACTGGAACCTCGGACGTGTGCCCGTCGCGACCGACAGCGTCGTGATCGGCCTCGCGGGAACGTATGCCGTCACGCTCGACACCACCTTCATCGGGGCCTGGGTCACAGTGGGCGGCGCGTCGGGGTCGCAGACGCTCAGCCTCAGCAACCGCACGCTCACCATCAGCGGCGCGCTGGCCACGCAGGGAA
>ENA-ORBV01017579-ORBV01017579.1-microbial-mat-metagenome-genome-assembly--contig:-NODE-17579-length-10204-cov-24.666535_pt1 | contig 10204 bp, 8 predicted proteins | sample MGYA00237777_ERZ505514 | MGnify/ENA primary metagenome ERZ505514 (study PRJEB26160, sample SAMN06269048) | microbial mat metagenome | isolation source: Oligotrophic lake microbial mat | place...
TTTTTTTCAAGCAGAAGACGGCATACGAGCTTCGCCTTAGTCTCGTGGGCTCGGAGATGTGTATAAGAGACAGCCCACACCCACCACACCCCCCAGCAACGCGGCAACGCTCACCGCTCTCATGCGCATGCCTGCACGTGAACGTGCTCGCTCAACCCGGTCTGCGGCGATCCCCTCGTCGTCGTTCTTCATTCGATTCTCCATCCTTCGATTGATCTGAAATAGGTGGCTTGGGTGCGATCGATCCGTCAAGAACACGCCGCATGTCGATCGACGCGATCTCTTCAGGCGTCGGGTCTGCAGCGCGCTCCACCCCTCGTCCCGCTTCCGGCTCCGCTCCATCCTTTACCTTTGACCCGGGCTCATCGGTCAGTCCGAACCGCCGCATCCAGTAGTCGGTCCTGCCCGCATCCGAACCCGCATCGGTCGCAAACTCCGGCCTCCCACCCGTGTCTCCATCCAACCGCTTCGCCACCTTGCGAAGATCATCGATGAGCCTCTGAAGAAAGTCCTCACTGGTGATCGACCTCGCCCGCGCACCCGCCGCGGCCGCACGCACCCGCTTATCGCTGCTCACCACCACGGCCTTCCGCCCGCGCCCCATCACTTCTTCGCGCTCAAGCAGAGCCTCGATCACGGTGTCCGCATCGCTCCCCACACCCCGGCCCGCATAGACCTCCGAGATTCCGCTCGCTCGGGATTCAAGGGCAAGCCCCGCTTCGAGCGGTTCCTGAAGCGTCCTCGACCCGCCACCACCGCCCGCGCCATCCAACACCAGCACCACATGGTCCGAGGCGTACCGACTCTCACCAATCCATTCCTTCAATCGACTGAGGGATATCCGCCCGATCCCCAGGGTCGGTCCTGCGTGCAGGATGTTGAAGGCATCGAGGATGATCATTGGTCAGGACCCACGATAGCAGACCCTTCCAAGACCCGCCCGATCCGGGTGTCTAGTGCCCTTGACCACGCCTGCAATCGCTTGCAAGATCACTTTCCCGCCCAAGACTCGCCCGGCGACCATCATCCGAACTTGATCCTTCACCGGACGGGTGCTTTACTTGCGACCCATCCGGGTCTGGTCGTCTTCCCTTGTCAGTCCGCTGACCGGCGGCATGGCCACCTGAATGTCTGCCTGAGCAATGGTATCTGCCCGTGTATTGCACGAACTGTTTGGAGGTCATGATGGCGATTCGGATCAAGTCTCGCAGTGGTGAAACCGCCGAAGGTATGCTCCGGCGTTTCAAGAAGCTCTGCGAGAAAGAGGGTCTCACCAAAGACATCAAGCGCAAAGAATACTTCGAGAAGCCCTCGGAGCGTGCTCGACGAGAGGCTCGCAAGTCCATTGCGCGTCGCATCCGCGAGCTGATGGGCCCGCCCCCGAAGGATCGCAAGCGCGGCCCCGGCGGCCCGGGCGATCGCGAGGGTAGCGGCGGCGAGCGCGAGCGTCCCAGCCGTCCCTACTGATTTCAGGTTCGTCGTTACTCGCTCGGGCTCGGCCAACCGCCGACCATGAGCGATTTCCGACCCTCGATACGTTCGCAAGAACCGGCAAACTTTGCCGTAGGCCCTCGGTCCAAGCCGATGGACTCCCTTCGATGGTTCGTCCTTCCCCGGTTGCTGTGTACACGTGCCGGGGCTGTTGTCCGCAAACAGTCCCCTTTTCGTTTGGCCCTTATCACTTGGCCCAGCACTCCGCTCGTCCGGTTCAATCGACCCAACCACTCCCGCTTGCTTTCTCGGAGAATCACCTATGGGTGACGTACCAATGTTTTCATCGGTCCTGCGCCACGCTCAACCGCTCTTTCGGCGGTTCCTGCTGCCCGCGCTGTTCGCGTTCGCCGTTCTGCTCCCCGGCGCCGCACTCGCACAAACACCTTCGAGCACGCCGCCCATCCCTGTTCCCGCCAACACACTGCCGGTCGTCAAAGCCGCGGCCGATCGCGCCGCCCACGCCCCCGGTGGCGAGGCCAACCTCAAGCTCCCCGATGTCGGCACCGTCAAGTTCTTTAACGGCGCGATCGACGGGTACACGCTCCTGCTGATCGGCATCGCCGTCTCGCTCGCGGGCATGTTCTTCGGCCTCATGATCTACATCCAGCTCAAGAAGATGCCTGTTCACAAGTCGATGCTCGACATCTCCGAGCTGATCTACGCGACGTGCAAATCGTACATGATCCAGCAGGGTAAGTTCCTCATGATCCTCTTCGCCTTCATCGGCGCGATCATGGTGCTCTACTTCGGCTTCCTCATCCCCACGACCAACGATGCCGGCGCACTCGTCTATGGCTTCCCGCCCGAGAAGGTCGCCATCGTGCTGGCCTTCTCGCTGCTCGGCATCGCCGGCAGCTACGGCGTCGCCTGGTTCGGCATCCGTGTCAACACCTTTGCCAACAGCCGCGCCGCCTTCGCTTCACTCCGCGGCAAGCCCTTCCCCTGCTACGCCATTCCGCTCAAGGCGGGCATGTCGATCGGCATGGCCCTGATCTCCGTCGAGCTGCTCATCATGCTCGGCATCCTCCTGTTCGTTCCCGGCAGCATCGCAGGCGCCTGCCTCATCGGCTTTGCCATCGGTGAATCGCTCGGCGCTTCGGCCCTCCGCATCGCGGGCGGCATCTTCACCAAGATCGCCGATATCGGTTCTGACCTCATGAAGATCGTCTTCAAGATCAAGGAAGATGATGCCCGCAACCCCGGTGTCATCGCCGACTGCGTGGGCGACAACGCCGGCGACTCGGTCGGGCCCTCCGCCGACGGCTTCGAGACCTACGGCGTGACGGGTGTGGCCCTCATCTCCTTCGTCCTCCTCGCCATCAACGAAAAGACCGCCGGCCCGGGCTTCGCCGACCTTCAGGTTCAACTTCTCGTCTGGCTCTTTGCGATGCGCATCATCATGGTCATCGCCTCGGCCCTTTCCTACTTCATCAACGATGTCATGGCCAAGGCCAAGTACGCCAACGCCGCCAAGTTCAACTTTGAGAAGCCCCTCACCAGTCTGGTCTTCATCACCTCCGCCGTCTCGGTTGTGCTGACCTACGTTACTTCCTACTTCCTCATCCCCGACCTTCACGGCGACTCATCGCTCTGGTGGAAGCTCTCTTCGATCATCACCTGCGGCACGCTCGCCGGTGCGATCATCCCCGAGCTGGTCAAGGTCTTCACCTCGACCCAGAGCAAGCACGTCCGCGAGGTTGTCACAAGTTCCGAACAGGGCGGCGCATCGCTCAACATCCTCTCCGGCCTCGTGGCCGGCAACTTCTCCGCCTACTGGCTCGGCCTCACCATCGTCGGCCTCATGGGCGGCGCCTACTACATCAGCCTCATCCCCAACGAAGCCGACACCACGCTCGGCTCGCTGATGATGGCCCCTGCCGTCTTCGCCTTCGGCCTCGTGGCCTTCGGCTTCCTCGGCATGGGCCCGGTCACCATCGCGGTCGATAGCTACGGCCCCGTTACTGACAACGCCCAGTCCGTCTTCGAGCTCTCGACCATCGAGACCATCCCCGGGATCAAAGACGAAGTTCAGAAGGACTTCGGGTTCACTCCCAACTTCGAGAAGGGCAAAGAGTTCCTCGAAGAAAACGACGGCGCGGGCAACACCTTCAAGGCCACCGCCAAGCCCGTGCTCATCGGCACAGCCGTCGTCGGTGCCACCACGATGATCTTCTCGATCATCGTCGCCCTCACGCACGGCTTGCAACCCGACCTCGTCGCCTTCCTCTCGATCCTGCACCCGCCGTTCCTTCTCGGCCTCATCACCGGCGGCGCAATCATCTACTGGTTCACCGGTGCCTCGATTCAGGCCGTCTCCACAGGTGCCTATCGCGCGGTCGAGTTCATCAAGAACAACATCAAGCTCGATGGCTCTACCAAGGCCAGCGTCGAGGACAGTAAGAAGGTCGTCGCCATCTGCACGCAATACGCACAGAAGGGCATGTTCAACATCTTCCTCGGCGTCTTCTTCGCCACGCTCGCCTTCGCCTTCTTCGAGTCATACTTCTTCATCGGCTACCTCATCTCCATCGCCATCGCCGGTCTCTATCAGGCCATCTTCATGGCCAACGCCGGCGGCGCGTGGGATAACGCCAAGAAGATCGTCGAGACCGAACTTCGCGCCAAGGGCACACCGCTGCACGATGCCTGCGTCGTCGGCGATACCGTCGGCGATCCTTACAAGGACACCAGCTCGGTCGCCATGAACCCCGTCATCAAGTTTACCACCCTCTTCGGTCTGCTCGCTGTCGAGCTTGCCGTCAGCATGAAGACCGGCGGCGATGTCCACACCACCCTCACGACATCGCTCACCGTTGCCTTCTTCCTCGCCTCGGTCTTCTTCGTCTGGCGATCCTTCTACGGCATGATGATCGGCCATCATCGCCACGGCGCCGAGCACTGATCCACACCCCTGTTCATCTGATTACAAAGAGTAAAACCCCCGCAACCTTCGCGGGGGTTTTTCATTGAGCCCTGTTTCCCCGCATCCCACTTCGCTACGCCGCCTTCGCCAGCGACCGACCTTCCTGCACAATCTTCGCGACCCATCGTGCCAGGTCTTTCACCAACTCCCCCTTTGACACAAACGCCTGCGCACCCGCCTCCAGACACTTCTTCGTCGTCGCCTCATCCGACGTCGCACTGGTGATGATGACCGGGATGCTCCTGGTCACCGCATCACGCCGAAGCTCATACACAAACTCGATCGCCGTCAGCCCATACGTGTTCAGGTCGCAGACCACGACATCCGGGCAGAGCCCCGTCACGGCCAGCGCTCGCACCTGCTTCAACGCCTCATCCGCACGCTCAACCATGCTCAGTTCAACGCCCTTGTGCCGCGTCAGACACGCACACAGCAGGGCCGCGGCCAGTGGATCATCCTCAACCACCATCACACGCGTGCATTCGCGGCTCTCGCGAAGCGGGGCAACACCTTGTGCTGAAGCTGCCAGCGGTTGTTCAATCGGAGCAACCTGCACGATGCTCGGTGCCGGCGCCTCAACACCCGCAATCCGCACGCAGTTTCGCCCCGCCTGCTTGGCCGCATAAACCTGCTCATCGGCCGCCTTGAGCAACTGCTCGGGCGTCGCCCCGGCGAATAAACCTGCTGTTCCCTTGACCGGCCGCGTCGCCACACCCACGCTCACCGTAACCTTGAGTTCCTTCGGCGCGCCCGGCACCGCGCTGGTATCAAACATCGTTGTGCCAACAGTCGTGCGAACCCTTTCGCCCAGCGCGTCTGCCGCGGCGCCGTCGCATTTCGGAAGAAGAATCGCAAACTCTTCACCGCCATACCGGCAGACCAGCCCGTGCTCGCCGATGGCCATCGTCAATCGTCTGGCCAGTTCCACCAGCACCGCATCGCCCGTCGGATGTCCGTGCGTGTCGTTCACCGACTTGAACTTGTCGGCATCAATGAACAGAACGCTCATCGCGGTCGGCGTCGGGCCGTCGGCATCCTGCATCGCTTCCGCAATCGCGCCATCAAACTTCCGCCGGTTGCCTATGCCCGTGAGCGTATCGGTAAAATTCTGCTGCGAAAGCGCCTGGTTCACCTCGCGCAGCTTCTCGGCCTCCTGCTGCACAGCCACCTGGTGCTCCATGCCCAGTTCCTGCGCCTGGGCCATGATCGCCGAAACATCCGGAACTTCACCCACGTTCTTGTCAAACAGCTTCGCCAGTTCACTGGCGCTCGCCGTCGTCGCCGTCAGCAGCTGTTCAGCATCTTCCGCCGTCCGCTCGAACCATCTCGACATGAATATCCGCAGCCTGGCCATAGGCTTGGCGGCATCCTGCCCACTCAGAACATCGGCGACAAAACCACCAAGCGCCACCACGCGCACAAGATCGGTGTATTCACCCGAGTAGCTCGGTGCGTTGTGATGGTTCCGGATGCAATCGATGTATTGCCTGGGCAACGACCACTTCGTCGTGAGCTCGCCCCCCACTTCCGTATGGTCGAAGCCGAGCTTGTCAATCTCGGTTTCCACAAGCATCGATGGATCAGTGACCGTGTTGATCACCGCCGCGTACTGATCCTTCAACGCGGTGATGCAGGCCAGAATCCCGATGTCCTGAAAGAGCCCCGCCGTGAACGCCTCGTCCGGATCACACGCCCGCGTGTCAAGGGCAATCTGCCTCGCCGCGGCCGCCGCGTAGAGGGTCTTGCGCCAGAACTTCGTGAGGTCAAACCCATTACCGCCTTTGACATTTTTGGTGCTGTCCACCACGCTCAGCCCGAGCACGATCGACTTCACCGTGTTCATACCCATGAAGCCCATCGCACGATCGATCCGCGTACACCGCTCCTTGAGCCCGTACAAACTCGAGTTGACGGTCTTCAGAATCTTTGCCGACAACCCGGGATCATTCTGCACAACGTTCGCGATGTCCGCGAGCTTGGCTTTGGGGTCGCGCGAAATCCGCAACACCTCAACCGCGACCGCCGGGAGTGAGGGAAGGGTCGGGCATGAAAGCACTTTGTCAAAAAGCGCGCTGGCCATAGAACGTTGAACCTCGGTAACGATTGGCCCGCAACGTGGAGAGCACTGGAGTGGTCTCATCGACAAACACATGGACGATGAGCCACACCGGTATCGACCGAATGGGGGATGCGGTTCATCGCTCACCGCGCTCTCGAGATCATCTCATGGCATTCGTTCAAAATTCTCCAAAGAAGGTCGTCCCATAATCACGCGTATACGCCACACCCATAAAAACAACCGGCATCCCTTAGGATGCCGGTCGTAGGAAACTTTTTCCTCATTCAGGACCGCGCCGCCCGAGCGACCTTCGATCGACCCGTATCGATCATCCGGCACTCAAACGCACGCTCCGTCGAGCCGCCTTTTACAGGCGCGGCCCCCTGGCGCGAAGCCAGTTGCAGTCAAATATCAGCACTGGACCACCTCCTTTCCAAGAAGCCCTCCCAGCCGTCGCAACCGCTGCCGGGTCACCGCCGGGATCTTCTTCCGCAGGTCGTCGCCCGCGGCACACTGCCCGCACAAAACGCCATGCAGGCGTCGCGGTCATCAGGCCGCGATATCGGAGTATGACACACGATTTCCGGTTTGTCCAATCGACTATTCATCCAACTCGGCAAACGCACCCTTCGCGTCCTGCTCCTCGACATACCTCTGAAAATCGCCCAGTTTGTACGAGATAAAGCAGAAAGCGTGGTGCAACGCCAGCCATTCGATATCCGTCGGGTCCTCTCCAAGGTCCTTCCGCAGTCGGTTCAGTTCGGCGAGCAGGGGTTCAGCTTTCATCGCACGGGTTCTCCAACAAGGGCGGGCCTGGCCCACCTTGTGCTCATCCAAACAATACACGAGGCCAGAGCGAAAATCACCGTGAGCGTCAATACCACGCTCGGCCCGGGCGGCCAGTCGAGCCGAAGACTCAACAGCAGACCGCCGATCAGCCCGATAATCCCCGCCATCACCGAGATCGCCACGCTCGGCCAGAGCCGCTGCGTGAGCCGCAAGGCGATCGCACCCGGCATGACCAGCAGCGCGGTCGCGAGCACCACACCCGCAAGCTTCATCGCCACCACCACCGCGACCGCCAGCATGACCATCAACGTCCCCTTCATCGCGCCCGCCGGCACGCCAAAGGCCGACGATGACTCTTCATCTAAAACCCAGAAGAGCAGCGGCCGCCGAAACCACCACGCAACTCCCAGCACCAGCGCAGCGATGACCCAGCCCCCGTACATCTCATCGCGCGTCACCAGAAAGATAGAGCCGAACAGGATCGACTCCCAGCTCTGCACCAGCGAACTCTGCCCGCGCGATCTCGCCATCTCGCGGCTGACATGCACAAGCACCGCGCCGAGCGCCATCGAGCCGACCAGGAACATACCGATCGATGTATCCGCGGGGAGCGTACGCCGATTGCTCATCAGGCCCATGCCCAGCGCCGTCGCGATGCAGAAGACCACAATCACCCCGAACTGCAACAACTCACCCATCCCCCCACCACCATCATGCGGGGCAAACGCCGCGGGCAACATCACCGCCAGCAGCGAGGCCACACCCACACCACCAAAGGCCGAGTGGCTGACACCCTGACCGACAAACCCGAGCCGCTTGACCACGACAAACACGCTCAGCACGCCGCACATCGTCACCACCGCCAGGCCAGCCAACAGCGCGCTCGAATACATCGGGCTGGTCATGAGCGATTCAAGGGTTGACACGCGGCTTCTCCTGTGCTGGCCGCGATGGCATACCGAGTTGCACCTCCCCCGACACCTCTTCACCATCGTGAACTTCGCCACACGGCTCGCCCGGCCCGTGCGCATGCACATGCATTCCTCGCAGCGATCCCTTCAACCCCGCCACATCATGCGTAAACAGTTCCGCAAGAATCTGCGGCGTCAGCCCCTCGGGGCTTGTGTGGCTGTGCAGTCGGCGCGCCAGGCACGCCACACGATCGCTCCCCGCCACAATCGCACGCAGATCATGGCTCACAATCAGCGTTGTGAGTTTCAACTCTCGATGCACACCCTCAAGCAGCTCGGCAAACCGCTCCTGCCCCGAAGCATCGATCCCCACCATCGGTTCGTCGAGCGCAAGGATCTTGACATCCGCCGCCAGCGCGCGAGCGATCAGCGCACGCTGCAACTGCCCTCCCGACAACCGTCCGATCGGCCTGGCCGCATACGCCTCGCACCCCACCAGCGCCAGCACACGCTTCACATGATCTCGCACCGATCGCGGCGTCGCTCTCCACGGGCTCACACGCCACGCCGCGCCCAGCGTCACCGCTTCCTGCACACTCATGGGCAGGCCCGTCTCGATCTCCGTCTTCTGCGCAACATACCCGATGATCCCTTCGCGCCGCGCCTCCTCGGGCGAGCGACCAAAGATCACCACCCGACCACTTGTCGGCGAAACCAGACCAAGAATGATCTTGAGCAGCGTGCTCTTGCCACCACCGTTCGGGCCAAGAATGCCCAGCCGCTCACCATCCTCCACACGCAGGCTCACGCGGTCGAGCGCCGGGGAACTTGACCCCGGATAGGTGTAGCTGATGCTGTCGATCTCGACCGCGGCCTGAGTCAAGCGTTTGCTCCCAGTTGTCGAGAACCTTACGCCGCACGCCGACGGCTTACTTTGTCGGGGCCACAGGGTTTGTGACCGACGGGCTTCCGAGCGCACGCTTCAGCTCGGCCAGGTTCCCTTCCATCATCTTGAACCAGTCGCCATCGCCCAGCGGATCAAGCCGGCGAATCTCCGCCCCCGATGATTCGGCGATGCGCCTCCCGGCGCGCTCACCCAGTTGAGGCTCGACAAACACCACCTTCAACTTCTTCTCCCTCACCACCTTCGCGGCACGTTCCAAAGCCTTTGGTGTCGGCTCGCTCGCCGCAAGCCCTGCGATCGCGACGGTTTCCAAGCCGTACCGCGAGGCAAGATGGCCCCACGCGTCGTGACCGACCACGATCGTCTTGCTTGCGAACGATCCGCACGTCACGGCGTACTCCGCATGAACAGCCAGCACGCGCTCGCGCACCTGCGCGCCCGCCGCCTCGACCTTCGCCTTGCGTGCCGGGTCCGCCTTCACGCTCTCGGCGATTGATGAGGTCACGGCCACCACCAGCCTTTCAACCATCACCGGATCAAGCCACAGGTGCGGGTCGCCCGCGCATTGATGATGGTCATCGGCATGATCATGCGCATGGTCGTGCCCTGCCTGATCATCCGACTTGAGTCCCAGCACATCCTGAAAGCGGATCACCGTGCGCCCACGCCCATCGGGCATCGGCTGATCACGCAAAAACTTCTCGATCTGCGGCTCAAGCCCAAGCCCCACAATCACCACCAGATCAGCCTGAAGCAACGCGCTCAGCTTGCTCGGCGGAATCTCATACCCATGCTCGCTCTCGCCGGGTGGTATCAACACCTGCACCAGCGTCCGACTCGCCCCCTCATCAATCACGCCCGATCCGCTCGCCGCGATGATCGGTGCAATCAACCCCTGCAGCGGCGGAATCGAAACCACCGCGCGCAGCGGGGGCGAAGCTGCCGCCTCGGGCTTGATGGCGGCGCTCGGCACCGCGCCAGTCTGCGCTAAACCCACAGACCAACCACTCAGGACCGCAACGAGCACCGCAAGAGACCCATGAATGCGAGAGGTGGCAAGCATGACCAATGGTTGGCGCGCCCGCAGCCAAATGCAACTCAGATGCAAGAGCCTGCTCCCCCAC
>ENA-ORBV01017581-ORBV01017581.1-microbial-mat-metagenome-genome-assembly--contig:-NODE-17581-length-10204-cov-4.143478_pt1 | contig 10204 bp, 12 predicted proteins | sample MGYA00237777_ERZ505514 | MGnify/ENA primary metagenome ERZ505514 (study PRJEB26160, sample SAMN06269048) | microbial mat metagenome | isolation source: Oligotrophic lake microbial mat | place...
ACGAACGACTACCGTGGCGATAAGTTCTTCGTGAAAGAAAACGGCGTCCGCATGGCCACGCCGCTCTTTGTGGTGCTACTCCTCGTCGAGTTCTCCGACCTCATCTTCGCGGTGGATTCCATCCCGGCGATCTTCGCCGTCACCAAGGATCCCTTCATCGTCTATACCTCGAACGTCTTCGCCATCCTCGGCCTGCGCTCGCTCTACTTTGCGCTCGCCGGAGTGATGGACAAATTCCACTACCTCAAGATCGGCCTCGGCGTGGTGCTGACCTTCGTCGGGGTAAAGATGCTGCTCGGCCACACGGCTTGGAAGATCGACACGCACGTCTCGCTCGTCGTCATCGTCGGAGTGCTCGCCATCTCGGTCATCGTGTCCTTGCTGCGGCCCAGGAAGGTCGTGGTGAAGGCGGACAAGATTGCGACCCAGCCGCAACCCGCCCCAGTGGATCAGATCTCATGATCCACTTCGCAAAACGCATCGTCGGTTCGCGGCCATTCCGTGGGACGATCATCGCGGTGATCGTCTTCGCCGGAGTGCTCGCAGGCGTGGAAACGAATGCCGCGCTCGTCGCGCAGCATCGCACGATCCTGCACACGCTCGATGCCGCGGTGCTGGCCATCTTCATCGCCGAGATCGCCCTCAAGCTCGCGGCGCATGGACGTCGTCCGCTCGATTACTTCCGCGATGGCTGGAACGTGTTCGACTTCACCATCGTCGCGCTGTGCCTGCTGCCGGTTGGCGGACCCTTCGCCGCGGTGCTGCGGCTTGTGCGGGCGCTGCGTCTGCTGCGGCTGGTCAGCGCGCTGCCCAAGCTGCAACTCCTCGTCGGCGCACTGCTGAAAAGCCTCAGCGCGATGGGTTACGTGAGTCTGCTGCTGGGGCTCGTTTTCTACATCTACGCGATCATCGGCATCCGTCTCTTCGGACCGCACGCGCCAGAGCACTTCGGCTCGCTGGCGGTCGCGCTCATGGCGTTGTTCCAAATGATCACGCTCGATAACTGGAGCGAACTCTTCAGCGCCGCGCAAACCGCCGCACCCATCGCCGCCGTGATCTACTTCGTCAGTTTCATCCTGGTCGGCACCATGATCATGCTGAACCTTTTCATCGGGATCATCATGAACAGCATGTCCGAGATGAACGCGGAGCTGGACGAACAAAAGCAGGCCCAACGTCCCCGGCCTGATCCCGACGCCGCGACGGCACACTTCGCAGCGATCGAGCGGCACCTCGCCGAACTGCAATTCGCTCTGCGCCACGACCACCCCGGTCGCAGACAGGAACGATACGAGGGGCCGGAATTCCATCACCGCCCATCGATCACCTCCCAATTTCCACACCCCACCAACCCATAACCCACCTACTGCCGTGAAAACCCAATACCTCTTCCTCGCCCTCATCGCCATCGCCGGAACTGGCTGCTCCACGCTCTCGCCCAATAGCGCGACCATGACCCAGTCCGCCCAAAAGGCGACCACGCCGGGACAAGCTCTGCAAAAGCTCAAGGACGGCAACGCCCGATTCGTCAGCGGTCGGTCGGTGCACCGCAACTACCTCGCGCAGGTGAAGGAAACGTCCAAAGGACAGTATCCCTATGCCAGCGTCGTGAGCTGCCTCGATTCGCGCACCGGCACTGAGCTGATCTTTGATCAAGGCATCGGTGATGTTTTCAATGCGCGCGTCGCCGGAAACATCGTGAACCCGGACATCCTCGGCAGTCTGGAATTTGCCTCGAAGGTGGCGGGCTCAAAGCTCATCGCCGTCGTCGGCCACACCAAATGCGGTGCAGTGAAAGGCGCGTGCGATGACGTCGAACTCGGCAATCTCACTGGGCTGCTCGACCGGATCGAACCCGCAGTGAAAGCAACACCCTCCGTCGGCGGATCGGATCGTTCGTCGAAGAATGCGGAGTTTGTCGATGCCGCCGCCAAGCAGAACGTCCGCACGGCCATGGCAAACATTCGGCGGCAGAGCCCGATCCTCCGCCAGATGGAAAAGGAAGGTCAGATCCAAATCGTCGGCGGGATGCATGACATCACCACTGGCAAGGTGACCTTCTTTAACTAACTCCTTCTCCCGACTCGCAAGCCGATGAAAACCAAACACTGGCTGCTCACCATCTGGGTGCTCATCGTCTTTGCGGTGCATCAGGATGTCTGGAACTGGATGAATGCCGGGCCGCTGCTCTTCGGGATGCTGCCGCCGGGACTGACCTATCATCTGGGTTACTCCGTGCTCGCCGCGATCACCATGGCGCTGCTCGTGAAGTTTGCGTGGCCCGCGCATCTCGAAGATGAAGCGCCCGAAGACAAACAGCCTCCAACGAGCAAGCCATGATCCCGGCGATCGTCGTCTTCATCTACCTCGGCATCGTGCTCTATGTCGGGCTCTTTGCCTTCCGCAAGAGCACGGGATCGAAGGAGGATTTCTTTCTCGCCAGCCGGTCGCTTGGGCCGTGGGTGTTTCTGCTCACGGTCTTTGGAACGAACATGACGGCCTTTGCCATCCTCGGCAGTTCGGGGCTGGCATATCAGCGCGGCATCGGCGTTTACGGACTCATGGCTTCGTCGTCGGGGCTCATCATTCCGCTCACGATTTTTCTCATCGGCACGCGGCTGTGGTCGCTGGGAAAAAAGCATGGTTACATGACGCAGGTGCAGTATTTCCGCGACCGCTGGGAATGCAGCACCACCGGCACGGTGATCTTCGTGGTCACGGCGCTGATGATGATTCCCTACATCGTCATCGGCATGATGGGCGGCGGGCACACGCTGGAGGAACTCAGCGGCGGACTCGTGCCTTACTGGCTCGGCGGCGCGGTCGTTGCGGTGGTAGTCATGCTCTATGTTTTCTTCGGCGGCATGCGCGGCGTCGCGTGGGTGAATGCGCTTCAGACCGTGCTCTTCCTTTGCTTCGGCGCGATCGCCTTCTACCTCATCTCGCGCAACCTCGGCGGCTACGACCGCATCATCGCCGAGATCGCCGCGGACCCGAAGGACTCCGCGCTGCTCACCCGCCAGCGCATTTCGCCGCAGGAGTTCTTCAGCTACGCGTTCATCCCGCTTTCCGCGATGATGTTTCCCCACATGGCCATCATGTGTCTCACGGCGGAGAAGGTGACGTCGTTCAAGCGCACCGTCGTCTGGTATCCCATCTGCATCCTGCTCATCTGGCTGCCCAGCGTCTTCCTCGGAGTGATCGCCGCGCACCAGTTTCCAGGTTTGAAAATGGGCGAATCCGACGACGTGATCCTGCGTCTGCTCTCCGGCAATACCGACGTGATCGTGGCCGGCATTCTCGGCGCGGCGATCATGGCCTGCGTCATGGCCACCGACTCGCAGATCATGGCGCTGAGCACCATGTTCAGTCAGGACGTGTTCGCACACTACGGCGGCACGAAGCGCTACGGCGACAATGCGCAGGTCTGGATGGGGCGCGCCTTCGTCATCGTCATCGCGGTCGTCAGCTACGTGCTGGCGCTCGCGCTGCAGGGGCAAAAATCCATCTTCGATCTCGCCATCCGCTTCGGCTTCTCCGGCTTTGCCGCGCTTGCGCCGATCATGCTCGCCGCGCTCTTCTGGCGGCGGAGCAATAAGTGGGGCGCACTCGCCGCCGTGCTCTGGGTCGTCGCCTGCATGGCCTTCTCCTGGTGGCTGCAAGTCCACTCGAACGGTCTCGCTCCCAAGCCCGGCCAGCCGCCCGTGCCCATCTTCGCCGAACTCGGCAACCTCTTCCTCCGCACCCCGTCGAACGTCACGGTCTTCGGCTACATGCCGGTGATGTTCATGTGCCTCGGCTCCGCGCTGTGGGTCTTCGTCGTGAGCCTGCTCACCCGGCCACCGTCGCGGCGCACGATCGATAAGTTCTTTCCCCAACCCAAAACCACACAGATCCCAGCAATATGAACGCACTCACCCCATCAGAAACCAATATCTCAACGATGAAAAATAGCTTCGGCAAATGGATGATCGCTTACGGTCTCTTCCTGTGCGCAATGGGCCTCGCGGGCTATCTCTCGAACCCGGAGAAGGCCAAGACCGCTCTCATGTCCGGAGCAACCTTCGGAGGCATCTCCGTAATCCTTGGCCTTCTCGCGCAACGCGGCTTCACTTGGACCCGCGGGGCCGGTCTCGTGCTTTCAACGCTGCTGAGCGGCGTGTTTATCTGGCGGGCCAGCGTGAGTTGGATGGCGGTGGCCAGTGGTCAAAGCGAGAAGCTGACGGCGGCCCTGCTGATCACCGCGATGGGACTTGCCTCTGTCGCAATGCTGGTGATTGCTGCCCGCGCGCTAAGAGGGAAGGCCGCGGCCATCGTCGCGCCACACGATCGATAAGTTCTTTCCCGTCTCTAAAGCCACACTGCTCCCATCCACATGACTGCACTCACACCATCCGAAACCGAATCCATCCTCACCCTCTGCCTTATGGCGTCCTTTGCCGATGGCGACAAACACGAGCGCGAGCGCCAGCAGATGAAGAAGATCACCGACTCGCTCGCCAACGAGCAGATCGATGTCACCGCGCTCTACCAGAAAGTGCTACTCAACAGGCCCGACGTCACCGCGGTCGCCGAAGGTCTGGTCGCGCCCGGCTCACGCCAACTCGCCTACGAGATGGCCGTCTGCGTGTGCGACGCCGACGACGTGTGCAACCCCGCCGAGCAACAATTCCTCGACCAACTCCGCACTGCGCTCGGCCTTTCCGTCGCAGCCACCCAGCCTGCCGATGCCGAAGCGGCCGCGCTCGCCACCATTCCCGTCGCCTCACCAGCGCCTGCCCTTGCCGAGGAAACCGGTGCCATGATCCTCCGCTACGCCATCGTCGGCGGTGCGCTCGAGTTACTGCCGCAGACCATGGCCACCCTCGCGATCCTGCCCCTGCAAACCAAGATGGTCTACCGCATCGGCCAGCAGCGTGGAAATGAACTCGACCGCAAATCCATTGCCGAGTTCATGGCCACCGTCGGTATCGGCCTGGCGTCGCAAGTCTTCGAAGGCTTCGCGCGCCGCCTCACCGGGGGACTCGGCCGGGCCGTGGCGGGAAAGCTCGGCGGCAAGATCGGCGACGCCGTCGGCGGCATCGCCATGTCCTTCGGCGCCACCTACGCGCTCGGCCACCTCGCGCAGATCTACTACGACAGCGGGCGCACCCTGAGCATCGAGACCTTGAAAACCAAATACCCACCGCTCCTCGCGGAGGGGAAGGAACTCGCGCAGAAATACACCACCCAGATCACCGAACAGAGCCAGCAACTCCAGGGTGCCGGCCTCAGTTCGCTTCTGAAGGGCGTTATCTGATAGGCGCGGAAAAAACTAAGAAACGGACCCAACTGCTAGCAGCGCGGTTGCGATCTAACCCACGAAAGATCAGGAAACCACGATCACGATCAGCACACCGGCACCGAGGGTTTCATCAGCCTCGCCGCCATCCACCTCCTCGAAATCAAGAACTGATCACGTTCCGCGCGGCACTGAGGATTTGCTGATAACCAGTGCGGAGGATGCCGATGTGGGTGCAGCCGAGCGCGGTGTGCGGCTCGAGTCAGGGCCGATTACAGTAAGCGCGGCGACGCCGCCAAGCCGACGGCGCCCAGCAACGCAGGGCTGCACACCGAAGGCTCGGGAACCTTATTCCCCCGAATCTCTCCGCCGCCATGGGTGCCGGTATGCACGTGAATATACGTTCGTGTGTAGACCATTCCTCTCCCCCTCTCCCGGGCGAGGACAATGATAACTTGCGCTATCGGGCATACCGGCGTTCTTTGGGCAAAATGACAAGCGGGCCGCCCTTCGCCGAAGAAACTACAAGAGCAGCTGGAGGACGGACGGGAACGGAACTGATTATGGCAACGAAACCTTTCGCTGAGGAAAGCGTGGGGCGGAGTTGGTGGTGCGTGCTCTCAACGGGTGGACTCTGGTTGGCAGTGACGGCTGGCACGCTGTGGAATGTCAACATGCTCGCGCAGATCGTGTGCAGCGTGGTCTCGGGACTGTTGCTCTTGCGGCTCTTTGTGATTTACCACGATCATCAACATCATGCGATTCTCGGCAAGTCGCGGCTTGCGGAGGCTCTCATGTGGGTCCTTGGGATTTTTGCGCTTAGCCCGACGAGCATTTGGCGGAGTTCGCATAATCACCACCACAATCACAACTCGAAGATCAAGGGGTCGCACATCGGGTCGTTCCCGATCATGACGAAAAGCCATTTCGAGAAATCGTCGAGGTCAACACGTCGGACCTATTTGTTTACACGGCATCCGCTGACGATTTCGTTGGGCTACGTGTTTATGTTTTTGCAGGGCATGTGCCTGCTGCCTTTAGTACGGAAGCCGCGCGATCATTTCGATTGTTTGCTTGCGTTGGTTTTGCACGTGGGGATTGCGGCGGCGCTCATCGTTTTTGCTGGCTTGGAGGGCTGGTTGCTGGCGCAGACGATTCCGGCATTGGTGACGTTTGGCTTGGGCTCTTACCTCTTTTACGCGCAGCATAATTTCCCTGGCGTTTCCTTTTACGACAAAGATGGCTGGACGTATGAGAAGGCGGCGCTGGAGTCGTCGAGCTACTTGAAAACCGGCGCTCTGATGGCGTGGTTCACGGGGAACATCGGCTATCATCACATCCACCACCTGAACGCTCGCATCCCGTTTTACCGCTTGCCGGAAGTGATGGCTGCGATCCCCGAATTACAACGTCCGAAGCTCACGGTTCTCAATCCGTTGGAGATCTTGAGGTGTCTGCGGCTGAAGGTTTGGGATGTCGAGCGGCAGCGGATGGTAAGCTTGGGTTAATACGATGTTTACGGTTTCTTTTTTGGCAGAGCATGTGGGCGGCGAGGTTCTTGGCGATGGGTCGCTTGCGATCACTGGTCTCGCGCCGGCGGAGGGTGCTTTGGAGGGCGAGTTGACGTTTGCCGAAAAGCCGAGCTATCTGGCTGAGGCGGAGAAGAGCCAAGCGAGTGCCGTTTTGGTGGCAGGTAGCATCGAATCCTCCTCGAAAGTCTTGATTCGGGTGCAGAATCCGCGCGTGGCGATGGCGAAAATTCTCCCGTTGTTTTTTCCGCCCGAGGAGTTTCCTGCAGGCATTCATCCGAGTGCCGTCGTTGAGGGCGAGGTGCATCCGACGGCGCATGTGGGACCGCATTGCGTGATCGGTGCGGGCGTGCAAATCGGCGAAAGCTCGGTGTTGATGGGCGGAAATCACATCGGCCGCGACACCCGGATAGGCCGGGACGTGCGCCTGCATCCGAATGTCGTCCTGTATGCGAGGACGCAGCTCGGCGACCGTGTCACGATTCACGCGGGCACGACGATTGGATCCGATGGTTACGGGTATGTTTTTGATCAAGGCCGCCATCTGAAAATGCCACAGGTGGGTTATGTCGTGATCGAAGACGACGTGGAAATCGGGGCAAACACGGCTATTGATCGAGGTGCGCTCGGGGCGACGCGGATTGGGAAGGGCACGAAAATCGACAATCTTGTCCACGTCGCTCACAACGTCGTGATGGGCAAACACTGCCTCATCATGGGCCAGGTCGGTTTTGCCGGGAGCACGCATCTTTCGGACTACGTCGTCATTGCCTCGCAGTCCGGCATTGCCGGGCATTTGAAAATTGGCCCGCAGGCCACGATCGGGGCCAAATCGGGTGTGATGCGCGACATTGAAGCCGGAGGGACGGTGTTGGGATATCCGGCTGCTCCAGACAAGCAAGCCAAGCGCCAGTGGATCGCGGCGACCCAACTCCCCGATGCGCTCAAGCGCCTGAAGGCGCTCGAAAAGCGCGTCACCGGTTCGTAGCCGGCGCCGGTATTCGCACGCGGCCCGGAGTCGACTGAGCAGGCTCTAGAGTCCGAAGAATGTGCGGTTGACGTAAATGGTGTTGGCGGAGCCGCGTTGGCCGGCCATGGTGCGGAGGATGTCATCACGTTTGTTTTGTTCGCCCATTTCCAGAGCCAGCAACTCCAGCGTGCCGTCCACAGCTCGCTGTTGAAGGGCGCGATCTGACCGGCGGCACACTCCGGGCAGCCTCCCGCTCCAGCAGCGCAGAACTGCCAGACGACCTGGAAGCGGCTGGTACCAGCTTGAGGTCAATGCGTTTCTTAATCGGCGGTCTGTCGCTTTGTCCTCTTCCCGCTTGTGGAAAATCGATGTCGCCTCAATCGTGGATTCCATGAACAGCCGATTGCTTAAACCTTTCCACCTCGCCGCCGTCGGACTCCCGCTCCTTATCCTGATCGCTGGGTTGTCCGGTTGCCAGACTCCGGCCAAAGACACGCCGCAGCGTGCCATCGTCCGCCGTGTCGATCTACAGAAATTCATGGGCGACTGGTATGTCATCGCGCACATCCCGACGTTCATCGAAACGCAGGCCTACAACGCGGTCGAAAGTTATCAACTCGATCCAGACGGCACGATTGCCACCACCTTCAAGTTCAACGAGGGCGGCTTCGACGGCCGTTTGAAAACGTACAAGCCACGCGGCTTCATTTATAACCGCGAAACAAACGCCGAGTGGCGGATGCAGTTCGTTTGGCCCTTCAAGGCAGCTTATCTCATCACCTCGCTTTCGACGGATTACCAGACAACCATCATCGGTGTGCCGGACCGGAAATACGTCTGGATCATGGCTCGCACAAAGACGATTCCCGACAAGCTCTATGCCGAAATGGTGAAATCCTTGGAAAAATCCGGGCATGACATTTCCAAACTTCGCCGGGTGCCGCAGCGTTAGCTTTAGTGGGTTAGAGCTCAGTGAGTGGGGAATTGCCACGCCGACCGCCGCTCGCGCCGGGCGCGGCCCGACGGCAAGGAAATCGCTTTTCACCGCACCGACCTGGAGACGGGCCGAGCGTCGAACGGCACCTCGGGAGTGAGGCATTCCGATGCTTGATCGCCGCGCTGAAAAAGGAGCCGGACATCGCGCTCGGCAACATCGTTGGCTCGAATATCTTCAACATCCTCGGCATCCTCGGAACGGCCGCGCTCACGCAGCCGATGGTCGGGACCGGCATCAAGATGACCGATATCTATGTGGCGCTGGGGTTTGCCGCCCTATTGCTGCCGATCCTGCGCAGCGGCTTCACCCTGCATCGCTGGGAAGGCGCGCTGCTGGTCGCTGGCTACATCGGCTACGTGGCGTGGCTTTGGCCGAAATGATCCGGCTCACCACCATCCTCGCGCGTTTCGCGGGCGCCATCGGCTCCGGCGGTACCTCGGCTGGCGGGCCATCGCGCGCGAGGGTTTCCCTCCGGATAGCCGTCGAAGCCGGGCGCGAAGCGTTCCTCATCGGCCTCGGCGCGCCGCTCGACAGCGCCTCCGCCACCAGTCCCCTCACCGCTTTCCTCGGCACCACGGGTTAGGCGTTTCCGGGTTCATCGGGAGTTGCCTGTGGTGGCTTTTGCGTTGGGCGTCTACCGGGGGCGCACCTCCGACAGCAGGTTGATGGCTGTAGTCACGGAAATCATTTCGACTCAGGGCGGGCAGGCGATTGTCCAGCACCGTCTTGTTAGGCGGAGTTTCAGTCACTTTTGGTTTTGAATACGAGTAGATATGGGATGGCGGGGAGTCCGGCAGCGTCTCTGAAGTTTAGATATTTCTCAGTGTTTAGCCAAAGTGCGTATGTCTTGCCGGGCTCAAGTTTGACAGGCATTACACAAGTCCTCTTGTCCGCAAGGTATCTTGCTTTCCCATCCATCTTAGGAAAATTCTCGGCCGGGAATTTCGTGGCCCACGACCAACTGCCGTCTTTCATGTCCTTGCTGAACGTTGCCTTTAGCTCGGTCAGTTTCGGATCAACATCTTGAGCGCCTGCTTCAGGCACTGTTTTTATGACAACTGGTGGAACGGATTCGACGGTAACTTCTTTAGCCTCGTCCGCTGCACGCAATACGCCTCCGTAGAGTGCAACGAGAATCAGCCCAACGTGGATGGTGGTGGTTTTCATGGTTTAATGAAGATTCTTTCGTCTAACGGCAACTAGCCGACAAGGGTCGCCGGGAAAAAAACGACGGAATGTCGTCTCAAACGGCGGGCCGCTGGGGCGGGGGTTAGGGATTCCGATGACCATGGCTGAGAGGCAAGCCGGTCCGGGGGCCGCGGGCAAGCCGAAAGCGCGCGATCCAGGGCGCGCCGCACCGGGCGCGGCGGCGCGGGGGAGCGGAGAGGCCCGACACCATGGCGGCTAACACCTACACCTGATCCACC
>ENA-ORBV01017583-ORBV01017583.1-microbial-mat-metagenome-genome-assembly--contig:-NODE-17583-length-10202-cov-7.644938_pt1 | contig 10202 bp, 7 predicted proteins | sample MGYA00237777_ERZ505514 | MGnify/ENA primary metagenome ERZ505514 (study PRJEB26160, sample SAMN06269048) | microbial mat metagenome | isolation source: Oligotrophic lake microbial mat | place...
GTCGAAATCGGCAAAAATGTGAATAGTAATACACTAAACTAATGTGGAAATTATCTCAAAGTCATTGACACGTTCCGATACTTGCCTTTAGCTGTTTGAGATGTGCTGCACCTTCTAGCTTGTGCGATCTTCGTTCTGCTTCAAGCATTCCTACTGTCAGCCAGCGTTTGACCTGACTTGCGTCTTTCCAATTTTTTACTTGCTTAGTGTGTTCCTTGGCTACGAAGTTCCAAGATTCAATAACATTGGTTGACTGTAGGGTGCGTCGTAGTTGTTGCGGTGCTTTTAGTTTGTGCAGTGTCAATGAATCTTCTAATGCCTCTAAAAGGCTCTCTTCAGCAGTTTCATTGATGCCATGTAATTTCTTGCATATCTTTGTTAGTGCATCTTTGGCGTCTTGGTACTCGTTCATCGACCAAGCTATTCGCAGTTGCTTTCTTGTGCGTGCTTGGTAGAACTTCGGCAAATAGTCGATGATGTTTCTAATCTTGTGCTCAATACATCTCTGCACGAGAGCGTTCTTTCCGAATACTTTGGTTACAGCCTTCTTTAAGGCCTTTGAGCCATCCAGGATGAATAGATACTCGCCAGCTGGGTCTAAACCCTTGTCGATGAGATTTTGCAGCAGCTCAATGCAAACAGTGGAGTTTTCTGTGGCGCCTTGCTCAATTCCGAGCAAATGCTTGGTGCCGTCAGCGGCAATGCCAACGGCGACTATGTTGAGTTCCTCCCCCTCACGAGTTCCATCAATCAGAATTACCTGTATGCCGAGTTCGTCAAGCTTCCGCCTCTCGAACTCCTCTACCATAACGGTTGTGGCCTTGATGGCTTTTCTGCTAAAGGTGCTTTTGCTGAGACCGGCAGAATCGCTGACCTGTTCTACTGTTTGAGCAAAGTTTCTCGACGAGACTCCTGAAAGCATTCTTTTCAGCACGGACTTCGACAGAGTGCTGGGGTTGTTGAAGGCGTTATACGTCTCTAGCTGCACTTCCTCGCTAGAGCCATCTTCGAGCTTCTTGCGCACCCTTGGTTTTGAAATCGCAGTCTTCTGGGCGCCAAGAACAACTGAGCCAGTCTGAAAGCCCCAACGGTCGACTCCGCCCTGCTTCCCTCGCGAGTACTTTGGCCCAGTAATCTCTTCAACTTCAGCTTGCATGAACTGTTCAATGACAAACAAACCTAGCTGGAGCCCAAAATTCTCTATCTCGCAATTAATGATATGCGCTAAATCAACCTGCTTGAGATCAAGCTGGACCGAAGATCTTAACTTCTCAAGGTTGACATTCTTAGTCTTTTTGTTCGATGATTTCTTCACGCGGTCTCTCCTCGTATGTGTTTGAGATTAAGCACCAAAAACAATACCAGGCTTCGGCCTGGGAGGGATCGCTCTAATTTCAACTAGCTTCGGGGCATGCCCATCCAACGAAGACAGCCATGTATCAGGACATCATTGAAATCAAAGACGACAGTCATCGCATTCTGCGCTCGCAATATCAGGGCGACAATGGAGAGTGGACGCCCTTTATGACTGCGCATTACAAGCGCAAAGTCTAGTATCAGGCGTTCTGTTAAGCTTGCTTCAATTTTGAGTCGGATGGTCTGATATCAGATTCGGTATCATTGATTGCGCGTCTCAACATGGCAAGCGCATTTAAATTTGGCCAGATCGCATCTTTCATTTCTTCGAATTGATAAGGACCAATTTGGTGCGAATCATATCGACGACACACATCTTCCCACAACTCAAAAAGTGTTTTAGGACAGCACGTCTCGCGGGCACGTCTTTGGAATTCTAGTAGGTCAAAGGGTTCGATGGTCGTAACCTCCAGAAGATAGAACCATGGGGCTTCTATTCGTAGGATGCTCAAATTTAGCTCGTATGTCAAGTAAGACTTTGAAGAGAAAGCTTTGTTCCAATTTTTAAGGTTTTGCCACCATTTAAATATAAATTGCAAATACTTTTTACAATATCGATGTCTCTTTTAGCCTTAAGCGTTTGAGTAAATTTTCCAGAGCTGGTTTAGCGGTGGGTGTTTCAGGTAGTTTTGATTTTTCAAATTCTTCTTCTAGAAGCTGGCGCAAGCGCAAAAATTCTTTCTCGTGGAATGTCTGGTCGATATCGGTCAGGGTTTCTTTTTCAGTGGAATTCACTTTTTTATCTATCAATTCGTCAATATAAGATAATTTGAAATCTTGGTTGAGCACTTTCAGGTTGGCCTCAATGACTCCGGCGCGCATCAGGTGAATACCGGTTAGCAAAACACGGTAGACATAGAGCAGGGGCTTAATTCGTGGCGGATTTCTAGAACAGAAAAGCTTCCACTGAGACGAGGAAAAACCAAGGTAGTGGTAGCAATGGTGCCTCGTCAGGCAATGTTTGCCAATTTCTTTTAGCTCTTCGTGCTCAGGAGTAGTGTGCACCACTAGCGGTGAGTAGAGTTGTTCAAGCACGTAGCCATTGTTTTTCAACATCATCAAGAAGAATTTTTTGACGTCATGGGTAACTAGATCAAGTTCTATGGTTTCTGTCAGTCTGGAAAATTCAATAGTCTCTTCTGCCACCTCAAAGCCAACGATATTGGCCATCGGCAGCACGTGAATGCCCCGTAAATCAAAGTCAGAATCGGGTGAAGGAAATCCGTAGAGGTGGGCACCGCTGACGGTTGCAAAAACAAGCCGATAGGGATGGTCGATCACTGCCTGGTGTATTTCTTCGGGAAAAATCACCTTTGCACCATTTGCCCTCTGGCCCTGACCAGAAAATCGTTTGTCCACTCATAGTCGGGACGATCTGGCAGCTTAGTCTCGTCGAAGGCCTGGCTGAATTCTTTGTGCAGCACCAAGCGCCATTCATTGACTTCCTCCCACGGCGTCTGGCCGTTTCGAATGGCTAGCAAACGCTCGCGATTTTCCTCAACCAGCACCGGTACCAGGCCGTCTTTCATTATGCTCACACCAGATGCCAACAGCCGGACCAAATGCATGACGTGTTTCCACTTAAACTCGCCGTTGGTGCGCAAGTCTTGTTCAAGCTTTTTAAATTGAGAGAGCACATAACCGTTATAGGTTTGGTACACCAGTTTGGAGAGAAAGCGTGAACGTTCTGCCAGCAATTCTTCGGCCAGGGGGGCGGCGTGTTCGATTAAAGGGGTGTAGAGACATTCAAGTACGTTCGGATTAGCCTTTAAAGCAAGGACGAGAAATTTCTGCAATTCCCAGTAGCATTCTTGATTGGCATCGTTCTCAATTTGCTCTGGCAAACCATAAAGCGACCACTGTAAATGAGCGGGGGGAAGAAATATTCCTCTTATGTCTGTGTCTGAGTTATCAACATCGAGTCCAAAAGCCCTTGAGCCGACCACACATTTGTAAATGACGTAGCGACTCAATTCCTGGTCGTCAAAAGCATGGTCTGGACGATCGAAGTTAACGCCTTGCACATGTTTGCGAATGGCAATTTCTTGCCGATAGAGTCTGGCCTCTCCACCGTCAGGGAAGGCAATCAGATAAGAATGTTTGCTGTCAGCCGGACTTTTGACAATTTTTCCCACGGTGCCGCCGCGGCGTAGAGGTTCGCCACCAAGGCCGCGACATTCCACGAGGGTGACTACCTGAGTGCCAGATGGCAACACCAAATGTGGATTGGGATTGGATATTATAATTTTATCGTTAGTCATGATTTTCTATTCTAACCCCGGAGGGCCCAAGTCTTGCGACTTGAGCCCTCCCCTTTATCTGGAAAAATTTTTCGAACTATCGACTGCGATTATTCTGGCGAATAGGTGTCATGTACTGGCACTGTTTCATAAAGCAGATTGTTAAGAGTTGACCTGAAACCGCTGCGTACCTTGGCCAAAACTGATGTTGCTCTAGTTTGAAGCGCCATTATTTTCTCTCTGGCAGTTTGTGGTGGCTGGGCCAAACGTGCATCAATCAATTGGCCTTTATTCTTATCAATTTTTATGATAGGTTCAACTTCAATTTCGCTGAGATAACGCACTTCACTCAGACTGATCTTCTGAAGTGATTTCAAATCTACAACATCAACTCTTGCCATAATCGCCGCCTTGTTGCGCCATGTTTATTCGATGAGAACAGCTTAGCGGGCAAACGTGGCAAAGTCGTGGAAGGGCTATATCGATTTGAACCCTTTATTGCGATCAGCCAAAAGCGTCAAATTTGTAGCCTACGCCGTGAACCGTAGACAGAGCCGACGGTTTGCCCTCAAGGTCGAGCTTTTTGCGCAATCGTTTTATATAGGTGCGAATAGTCTCGGGAGAGGCCTCGTGGTCGGAAGCCCAAACTCGGTCGATTAATGTTTCTGGGCTGAATACTTGATTGGGGTGGCGCATGAAAAATTCGAGCAAAGCAAATTCTTTAGGCAGCAGGGTCACTTCTTCGCCCTGACGGGTGAGCCTGAAATTATTGACGTCCATTTCAAAAAGGCCGACCTGCAGATTAGCGCTCTGAAAAGCAGTGGGGCGCCTGAGCAGCGCGCGAACGCGAGAAGACAATTCTTTGAGCTCGAATGGCTTTGTCAGATAATCATCTGCTCCTGAATCGAGGCCGGCCGATTTGTCATCGACATGCTGACGGGCGGTCAACATTAAAATTGGTGTGACGCCTTTATTGGCTCGAAAATTTTGGCAGACTTCAAGGCCGCTTATGCCTGGGAGATTCCAATCTAATATCAGGCAGTCAAAGTGATACACGCCCAGAAGTTCAAGCGCCGCCTCCCCGCTGTTGGCCACTTCCACCGTGTGGTGTTCAGAAGCGAGAAGGTGAGAGATGAGCAATGAAAAGTCAAGTTCGTCTTCAACCAGCAAAATTTTTGCCATTTTGGCGTGTCACATCTCAGCAATGAAAGGCTTCAGGGCTATCTATGCCCGGCTCGGCCGTAGATTTAACGTTCTAATCTAAGGGTACATAAGTACAGAAGAGTATAGGCTCAGCTTTGCTTGCAATGGGAGCTTCCCCATTGTTGTCGTTCACTGAAAAACGTACTCTTTGCAGGTTGAGCGTACACTGAACCCACGGGCATGCCTGAAAATCCAGAGACCTTAAATTCAAAATTCGACAAAGCGGGTCCCGGGGATGGCTCTCTGGCCTCGCTTGGTAAGCAAATCGAGATGCACAAGCACGCTGACCAAAATAAGTCAGTGCTCGATAAGCTCGTGCAACTGGTTTACCACAAAGATGACGAGACTTTAGAACAGCTCACCAGGCTCAAGCAAGAAGCGCAAGACCGCGCGGCCAAGGGCGGAGCACCGGCAGTGGCCGATATGCGCGACGAAATTAAACTGGCCGTGCAAAATGATCGCGACGCTGTTAAGGGTCAAAACGAAGTCAATTTTTACGCTGGAACCTTTGTCAAAGCCGTGCCTTTGTTTGCCGGCGCTAAATCGCGCATGATGTTGGCTGGTTCTATTGCCGCTTATGGCCTCGACGCCGTCCACGAAAAAGACACCTTAGGCGAAGCGACCACCAATTTGCTCATGGGCGGCACCAAAGGTTTTGCCCTGAAGAAAACTTTTGATTTTGTCGGAGCCAAATCTTTCAGTATGGCTGCCGAAGGTCAGGCAGTCTCAACCACTTCCAAATATTTGAGCATTGGTCTGAAGGGTACTTCTCTGGGCACAGCTTCAAGAGTGTTCGAAACAGGCCTGACCAGTTCAACTTACGTCGATAAAGACGGCAAGCTCTCCCTTGATAGCTTTGGCGGTGGTGTAGGCAAAACTTTCAGCTCAGCCCTTGATGCTAAGGCCATGGTGATGGACGCCGGTCTATTCATGGGCGCTCACGGTGCTTTCACCGGTCTGACCAAAGTAGGCGGCCGCATGTTGTCGGGTACTACTCTGGCTGAAAACGTAGCCGCTAGTAGCGTTGGCAAGTTTGCTCGAGAAAGTCAGCTCTTGCCTAACATGGGCATGGGCGCAACTTTTGGTTTCAGTTCTGGCGCCACGGGCGAGTTCATGAGACAGAAAGAAGTTGGCGAAGGCTACGATATTGCCCGTATCCTAAAACGCGGTGCTTACCAGGCCATTACTGATGGTGCGGCCGGTGGCACCGGTGCTAGTGCCATACATTTAACCAAAGTTCGTCCGATGGATGCCGCGCAGAATCTGGCCCCAGCTAAAGAGTCACGTGCCTTTGCCGGTGAAGAAGTACCTCCTGTAAACGCAGGCAAAGTTGTTGAGAAAATAGAAGCACCCGCTGATCTGGTTCAGCTTGTGGTCAAAACAGTCGTGCCTGCTGAATTGGCCGAGCTTACGGCAAAACCAAAAAAAGCACTCGAAACACAGTTGCATCCGGTGCATGAATCGCTGCAAGCACATTTTGAAAAGGCATCTGGCCTGGCAGTTAAAGTTGTTGACAGCAAAGCCGCGCCTGAGGACGTCGTAGCCTTCTTCGAATATGCGTCGGGCGAGGGCCGCTCGGTGCGCACGCCCATGGAAAGCTTGGCAAAACAGGCCAAAGAGTATGCCAATATTCCTATGGAGAAGTTGATTAAAGAGGCGTACAATACGCGCCCTGAGACAATCGCCACTCTTAAAGAAGGTGTTGAACTGGCGCAGGCAGCGGCTAAAAATGACGCCAGCCCTGTGGATGTTTATAAACTGCTTGATTATGCCTATGGACAGGGTCGCGGTGCCGAAGTGCCACTGCGCATGGTGGCAGAGCTTACTGGCGACAATTCGATTAATCGCATCGTGCAAGAAGCCTACGCTGGTGCAAATAATCTCACGCGCGTTATTCAGCGCATAGATCGCGTAACTGATCCGATTCCACAACCAGTTAAAGAATCATTCCGCGACGTTATGACTATGCCAATTACAAACGCCGCCGAGCACATGCAGTTCAGAGAAAGCGCTAAACAGTGGGTGCGCGATAATCCTGGGTTTACCGATTTGATGAATAAATACGGTAACCAAACTAAAAATGGTGTACACGCCGCAGTAATCGATAATATATTGGGCACCAATATATTGAGTCGCTTCCCTGATCGCAGCGTAACTTCGCCCAATCTTTTTGAAGAGCTACAGGCTGCCACCCAACGACGTTCGCTCGATAGTGACGTTGAGGGCGTGGTTGACACCGACATACCGGTAGGCACTGTTAAAGAAGCCCCGGTTCGTGCTGACGCTGAGACCATCAATCAAGCACAAGAGCCTAAAGTATTTAGTGCTGACGATGCCGCATCTCAACGCATTGAAGCTGCCCGCGTATTAGCTGAACGGGTCGCTGCGCAAAATGGCGACCAGACTGCGATTTCGCACCAGGATGGCCGGGCGGTAATAACGCCTGAAACACTTATAAAAGAGTTTCAGCAAGCTCAAGGCAATGCTAAAACAGTTAAAGGCACCATTCTCAGTGAATTTTTCGGCAAAATGTCAGACGCCGATTTTGCCGATTGGCTTACTCACGCTTACAAACCAGCCAATCAGCCCGGCATGCATACTGACGTCAATAATTTGGCAATGATGCATATCGGTAATGGCCGCGTGCTCAATCGTGGCGAAGTGCGTGACGCTTTGAGCAATCCAGATAATGCCAAGATAGACATTCCGACCTTGCGCAAGTTCTTGTCGGCACCTGAAAAAATGGAGCCCGGTGTACTTTCTGAGGCCGAGATGACAAATATAGGCCATCGCATTCAGCTTGCCTACGAACGCTTGCAGACTAAAAACGACATGAATCCTGAGACTGCAGGCCAGCCTGTAGACAACATGACAGTCTTGCGAGAAGCACTGCCCAACAATTACTTGAAGAGTTTGCGCGAACGGTTTTCGAAGCCAGCTGAAGACGGTAGTGGTGCCTATGAGTACCCTGCAGGATTCGATCAGAATTTAGCCAACTGGCTGGAAGCGGCGCGGATAGTGGATATGAGGCATCCTAAATATCGTCCACCGCGCACCAACACTAATCAACTTTCAGATCGTTTAAATGTGCTTGATCTGGCAATCGATATGCATAATGCTTCGGGCAATCCTGCGCTGGTCAATAAACTTTTAGATTTGGGCACACAAAATCACTACGCTTTGAAAATGGTTTTAGAGAAGCTCGACCCCACCAAGTCTGCTCCTGAATACACTGAATTGCTCAATTTGGTGGCACCACGCACAAGCTCGCTGGCCGATGTTACAGGCATGATGGATGCCATTCAATTTGGCAATAAATCAAATCAAAACGCCAATAAAGCACGAGACACAGGAAAAGACGCCAGCTTCCACGATACTAATCGCGAAGTAAACGAAGCCTTTGCGCTTTCTGTGGTCAATCGATTGATTCCGCAGAATGATCCTGGTTGGAGCAGAGCTCAACAAATTGTCTCGAATATAATTAGCGGCAAGATTCGTGATCCGCGTCCTGAAGGTGGCTTTGGTGGGCCTGGTGGTGCCGGTGGCGGTTTCCAGCGACCTGGGCAACAAGGCAACCGTCCGCCTTTCCAGCGTCGTGGACAAGATAGCCCGCAAGAACGACCAAGAGTCGAACAGCCTTTGCGCGGCGAAGAACAAAACAATTTCAAACCAACAAAACAGGTAGAGCCAGAACAGCAACTCACAAGTGAGCAGGTACGCACCCAATTTGAAGGCGAGTTAAATACTAAGCCTATAGAAGTAGCCTTACCTGTGCATGAAGAGGCAGTTGTCTTAGATCAGAGCAATAGCCAAATTTCTCAAGGCCTGGCCGACTTGCTTAAGCAAGGTGCTGAGAAGGCCGCTGTTGTCGAACAGCCTGCAGCTGAAGTTGTGACGGCGCCGCCTGTTGTCGAAACGACGGTCGTTGTTAAACCCGAATCCGTAGTTAAACAGACTGTAGTTGCTCGCGAAGTAGCTGAGCCTGTCGAAGTTGTTCAACCTGATAAGTCTGGCGGCCAAGAGAAAAAGCACCAGCCGCAAATTTACACCGTTGAAGATGCCGCATCAGGAAAAAATGGTGGCAAAGGTAGTAAACAAAAACGCGGTCGCCAGCCACTTGTTGAAGAAGATGATTGGGGCGGCGACTATCAAGAGCGTAAACGCGATAAGCCACAGCGTGGCGGAAAGCGTGACTTTAAGCGTGACTTTAAGCGTGGCTTTGACGAATAGATTTGAATTTTGGGCAGTTGGAGTTAGGCTCAAACCGAGAAATTGGGAGAGGCTTTGAAATCTTTTAGATCGACGTGTTCGTTATTGCTGGCTTTGTCATCAATTAATTTGTCCGCGGCTCCAGCCTTGTGCGAATCTATGGGAGCACAACCAAGTGACAAGCCCGCGGTCACCGAAAAACCACTGGCGTTCAATGCCGTTAACGAGCAGCTGCTTAAAAACTACACTCTCGCTAAAGATGAAATTCGCGCCGGTCTCGGACCAATCATTGTTTGTTCTGGCAACTCGATTGCCCTGCATAAAGGTAAAAATATAGAGTCGGTGGTGGTCATAAAGCCTCGCTATACTGGCCTAAAAGAAGTAGCGCATATCACGCTTGGCACCTTCGTTTTACTGATCAATCATACTGACGAAAATTTGAGCACCGCGCAAATTGACAAACTAAAAACCTATAAGACCGGCATTGAACAAGCTGCCAGTGGGCTTGAGAAAAATGAGGGTTTAGCAGCAGCTGATAATCCTATGCAGGAAGAACTAATCAAGAAGACACTGGCTTTTCTTGGCACAGTGGTTGACGCCAAGCGAGTTTCACATGCCGATTTGCAAAAGTACGTGCGCTCGTGTGCTACGCCTGACATGCACAATGCCTACGAAGCGGCCGGCACGCAGATTGCCGCCATGGATGAAGCGGTGACAAAATGGCATAGAGCGATGACAGCCGACGAGTGGAAAAATCTATACGTAGTGATCATGACCTCCCACATGCCAAGGCAACAGTTATTGGCATTCCAGTATTTTTCTAAACTACTGAATCAGCCGCAAGAAGGCGACAGAATTATTGTGGCTGAGGGGCTGAGTGAAGAGCAGCAAGTTCTAGACCTGCTTGTCACCCATATTTTAGATAGAAAAATCGCGGTAGAATTTTTTCAAGATCCCTGGCGTATGCACCGCGATTTGCTCTCTGACGGAGCTAAAGAGTATTTGGAAAAAAATGAAATACAGGGCAATTTAGATAAGTAAAACTAGTTGAGATTTTCGGGCTTGTCCCGAGTTTAGTTGAAATATGTGGCGATCCCCTCCAGGACTAGCCTGGTATGGTTTAGGTGCGAACCA
>ENA-ORBV01017585-ORBV01017585.1-microbial-mat-metagenome-genome-assembly--contig:-NODE-17585-length-10201-cov-6.421573_pt1 | contig 10201 bp, 7 predicted proteins | sample MGYA00237777_ERZ505514 | MGnify/ENA primary metagenome ERZ505514 (study PRJEB26160, sample SAMN06269048) | microbial mat metagenome | isolation source: Oligotrophic lake microbial mat | place...
TCTAGCGCCAAATGGAAGTGATTGGGCATGATGGACATGCGTACAATGTCACCATGGTATGTACTATAATAATAGTGTGTAGTGTGCTTTCATAAGTATACCCAGCGTGCGTATGCTGTCATTGAATGCATCTTACTTGGATTTTTATTTTGCTTTTGCAGTCGCCTGGTGACCTTGTATTGTACGAATCGCACAGCATCCTTCATGGAGTAAGTCGACCTTGATTTCAATCCATCATAATTTATTCCATGGCACAAATGATCTTGGACTTTGTCTAACCATGCCATTCATTCTCTGGTCTTCAGCGTCCATTTCCACTCAAGGGTGAGCTTCGCAAAAATGCAGCTATATGCTGGAACGAACCGTCTCTGGTACTTTGGACTATATTTTTGCTCATTATTACTTGCTCTTCGATTTCGACGGTCCACCTATCTATTCAGGTCGCTTCATGGCCAACATTTTTGTCCACTTTGTAAGTCATTACGTTCTTCGTCGTCGGAAATTTACCGTTGCTGCTGTCTTTTACTCATTTACTTCGCCCTCAAAATTTTCCACGTCCTTAGGAACCCATTGGTAGGAATTCCTTGGAACCTTACAGTCTACATAATCTTAGGTGACCTACTTCCGCCTTCTTACACCATTATTGTCATTTTTGAAACTCATAGGAAAACTTGGCGAAGACTCCATCCCTCAAGGGAGCCTCCCTCCATACGTGATCCCTGGTACGTAAAAGTTGCAATCCTTGGGCTCTACCCTTTCTTTTACACCGCTGCTGTAACACAAAAGCTCTCAACTTTTTTCGCAAACCCCATACTTTACTTTCTAGGATCCGAGCAAGACCCTGTTTGGTGGTCCGAAAACCCGAATGGATGGCACACGATGACAGCGGGAGATTTCACGACTGGAACAACGGAGGCACACCGAATGGCGACGATACAAGATTATGGGATGCTGGCAAAGATTCTGGATAAGCAAGCAGACCTTGCCAATGCGAAAGGTAAGCGTAGATAGGGGTGCCTGTTTGCTCTTTGTGCGAAATGATCAAGACGCTTTCATTGGTACTTTTCTCACTGTGACATGCTGTACTACGGTGTCTGACGGACGTGTCCCGTCGTGTTGCCAAAATCATACTGCTATTGCACTACTACTAGATGTCAACGGCTGGACTCCACTTCACGAGGCCGTCATGGCATCTTCAGAGGCCATCGTGGAACTGCTGGTAGAGAAGGGTGCGGATGTCAATGCCGTGACCAATGGTGGAGACACTGCGTTGAAATTAGCCAGAGAATACAAAGGCGAAGATCACTCCATGGTGGAATTGTTAAAACGTTTGGGTGCTTCGATGGAAGGAGAGCTTTAACTCTTCCGAAAAACCGGACACGCAAGCACACATTGATTGTTCATAGATAGTTAACCTTTTCTTCATAATCATTGGGCAACCCATGCTATAAATCGTCCCGTACAGTCAAAGTGGACTGCCTTCGTTTACTTGGGTCCCTTGCCGGACCATTGATGGACGCTAGTTTTATACTAGTAGGCAGTCGCTTCGTAGGCATTGAGAGTCCACAGTGCCCTTACTTGCTCTCCCTTTGGGTCGGGCAGGCTTCCACTGATGATGGAAGGCTTCCACAGTCCACTACAGGGTTTCGTTCCTTTCCCCTCGTTCACCCTGCGAAGGCTTGCCTTTTTGGCTGCTTCTTTTATACCATTGAAAGTCTGGGTTTGTAGCTGCGTTTTTTCCAATGGATTTCTGTATTCGGTTGGTTTGGCTTGGCTTGCCTCGCCAGCCCCCGGCCGTGGATGCTGTCCCTTCGTTGTGGCTGGAATGGAATGGACTGGACTGGTAGACGGGCCCTTTCATCCTTGTGCGGACAAGGTGTCTGGCTCTCCAAGTACAGTACAGTACCGCACAGCACAGCACAGTACACGACCGGTATCACAGAGAGTTATGGCTTCATAATGTACACCCATTTGCAGAATCTCTGCAATATGACAGCCCACTTCACAGACATGGCCAGTTGTTCCGCATGGCACCACAAGTCTGACACTACAGTTGAGTATATAGATAGAGGCAGATAGAAAACTAAGTATACCAAAAGTTGTTCTAGTAAGTAGTCGTATTTAATATATCATGAAGACGATGCCTCGCAGTCGCAGCCAAAGCCGGTCAAAAAGCGAGGAACAAAAAGTGATGCCAAAAGAGAAGTGAAAATAAAAAAAGCCCAACCCGAAACCTCTCTGCCAAAAAGAAGAATATACCCCGGCCCATGGTTTGCAGTTACTGCTTTTTGGACGGCAGATCGTCCGCTGCTGCTGGATCCTGGTTCGGAGGACCATCCCTGGGTGATCCCCCCGTTGGGCGGCGGTCGGTGCTCGTAGTAGGAGGAGTCGTAGAGGAAGCACCTCGAGAAGAACCCACCGACCGATGCCTCCGCAGTGGCAGTTGGAGTTGCTCCTGTAAGTCATCATAATTGGCTTCGAGCTGAATGGCGTGGTCCAAAATCTCCATGATGGATCGTCTGGGGGCAAACTGGGACGCGATCACGCCACCACCGTCGACGGCATGCAGCTGTTGGAAAAGGCTCTGCAAATTTCGATTTCGAGAAGAGGAGGTGTCCTCCGTCCCCGTAAGGCTGCGTCGTTCCTGTTGGTGACGACGATGATGCACCATCCACAAGGGGAGAGATGAGGAGGAAGAGGAAGAAGAAGAAGCACTATCGGATGGTTGCTTGGGAGGTGGAGGTGTCATGGTCCTGGTGCTGAGAGTTAGTAAGTATAGTATACTAGTAATGGAAGGGGATCGTAGAAGTAGGAAGTCGCCACTATTTGCCGGCAAAGGATAGAAGGCGTTGTTTTATGATGCGGATATCTGGAGCAGCTGAGTAATAGTTTAGAGGTTCCACTGACTGATGGATGTCAGTTAAGGAAAATGATGTGAGCGAGCGGTTACGGGGTGTGGTACGAGTGATACTACTGTACAGCAAGTTACTATTACTCCAGTAGAATCAATGATGCTTGATGATATTACACGTGCGGCAGCAGTATTATTTCTACTCTGTGGAGGTATGAGAAGGATAACGTGAACGTAGATTGGTCAGGCATGTCACCAGATTACCGAAAGAGACCGTGGCATGGAGATGGGAATCGAAGAACAGTAGTTACCATACGACTAAAGAGAAGATTGCGAACCCGTAATCATGACAAACTGCATAGAAGGGTCCAATCAAAAGAAGCAAACAGGGATTGACCACCGAGCGTCTTCGACTCAGCAAAAAGACCCTGTAGCGGACAAGAAAAAGATCGGACCTTTAATTAAAAACAGCCTACTCTGGTGTATGATTGTTCCAGTGCGGTAGGCTCTTACATCTTGTTCCATGGGCTTTGTCGGCATATTCATCGAAACCGAAGCAAAAGACCCTATTCAGAAAGTAACTTTCATAAAATTAGAAAGGTGCAGCATTGGTGAAGGCACTAATAATGACCTTCTCTTTCAATGAAGAACCTTGAAGTGACTTCAAGTGAGGTAACGAAGAATAGAAGTATCTACTCCAATATAATAAGTACTCGTAATCATGATCCATCCACATACAACTTTCCAAAGAATGTTAAGCCTGTTAATTAAAAACCAGAAAGGTTTCACACCGCCGAATCGAATTCTATCTAATGAATTAAGGGGATTCCCCAAACTTTCCAAGAATCATTAAGCCTGGACCAGGGACAAACAAGGGTCGAAGCAATGCCGTATCCTTTTCTCTCAACACCTACTACTATGCCATAGTACGTACCCTTCTCATCTCTTGACACCTTTGAATAAATTAATCGCACGCGAAACCAATGATTCACGGACAAACCGCCCGAAGGAATTGGGTTCTTTTCCCTTAACCGGTGCACCTTTGAACACTATACACGAGTACCCCTGCACTGCAGTCACTGAATTACGAACAAAGGTTCTTTTTCTCCGATGCCCACCCGAGCAAAGTTTATCAATTGGGGTTAGGGGTGAACTTACCCTTAGACCCACACTAGCCAAATCCACGAGCACGTACGTCAAACTGAATGGAAAAATGTGTGATGGTGGATGGATCGGCCGTGTGGCCTTGCCCCATTATATTCCAACAAACCGTCTTTATTTGGAGTGAAGTCATCACTCATCTTATTATGTAGCCACCAACTTACTACTACTACAGTAGCTAGCTATCCTCGTAGCTATCTATTATTAGTATCTGCTGTTGACCATTGCGTCCATATTTCTGCCACCAAAAGCTGCACCTAGCTACCGGTATAATACTAGTACAAGTGCTATTCCAATAAATTGAACGCGTTCAAGACAGACCATGCCGCTCCTCTCGTTATCCAAACTTTGGTTGTTGGCGTTTTGTGGCCCGTTGTCATCCGTGGATGCCTGGGTGGTTCAGCGTCATCCTTTGGTACCAAGGACAAATCCTTTGTCTGATAAATCCAAGAAGAATAAGAAGCAGCAGTCCAGTCCACTCTCTTCCATGCTTATTCTTCGACCCACAAAGAAATCTACATTCATACTTCAATCCAAAGTATACGACGACACTGTCACCCCCACCACCACCACAGCTTCAGTATTGCCCGAGTTGACGCTTTACAATTCCTTGACACGACAAAAACAAGTGCTGCAACCCCTCCAAGCGGGGACCTTTTCCATGTACACGTGCGGTCCTACCGTGTACGATGCGGCCCATGTCGGAAATTTTCGGGCCTTTTTGACGTACGATGTGTTGAAGCGCGTGTTGCAATATTTTGGGTACGACGTCAACCATATCTGCAATTTGACCGATGTCGATGATAAAATTATTGCGCGTGCGACCGAATTGGGCTTGGAATCGGCCTTGGAATTGACGCAACAATATGAAGCCCTCTTTTTGGAAGATTTGGGAGCTCTCAATATTGTTCCCGCCCAACAATATCCTCGAGCAACGGAGCATGTGGAAGACATGATGGATATGATTGCCGAATTGCACGATAAGGATCTCGCCTATGAAACCTCGGATGGATCTTGGTATTTTCGCACTCAATCGCAAGAAGGATATGGACAGCAATTGGTACAATTCAGTAGTGATGCCAGTGAAGACTACAACGCTGAACAACAACTCGCCCTAGAAGATGAAAAGGAACATTTTCAAGATTTTTGTCTTTGGAAAGCCTACAAACCCGGCGTCGATCGGGACGACTTGGTCTGGGAATCTTTGCCGCAATTCAAAAAGGGTCGACCGGGGTGGCATTTGGAATGCAGTGCCATGGCCCGAAAATATTTGGGCGATACCATTGATTTGCACGGCGGTGGCATCGACTTGAAATTTCCCCATCACGAAAATGAAATTGCCCAAAGTCAAGGTGTGACGGGTCAACGCTTTTGCAATTGTTGGTTTCACAATGGATTTGTCAATATCAATGCGGAAAAAATGTCCAAATCCTTGGGGAATTTCTTGACCCTTTCCAAGGCCTGTCCCTCGGCGTTGGATGTACGAGCCTACCGATACATGGTCGTTTCGAGTCAATACCGAAATCCCCTCAATTTTTCCGACCAAGCCATGCAAGCCGCCAAAAGCGCATTGAAACGGATTGATGCTGTACGATCCCAATTGGTTGAGGCATTAGAAGGCTATGATTGTGAGACACAAGAATGTGACACGAATGATACGATGAGCAGTGAGATTGCCACGGAAATCGTCCCCAAAGCCATGGAAAATTTCGAGGCGGCTCTCAAGGATGATTTGAGCATGCCCCGAGCCGCTGCTTCCTTGTTTGATCTTGTCAAGGCCGCTGAAAACGAATTCAAACGTGTTGCCAAGGAATCCAAAATTATTGGCGAGAATAACAACAATCAAGCAGAATTAGATCGGGCCGGTCTCGGCACCATTTATTTCGCACTGTATCAAATGGATCAAGTCTTTGGCATCTTTTATGAAGTACCCGAGTCACATGCTTCGGATGAGGAACTCGACATTGGCGATGCAACTAGTGGTGGTGTTCCAGAGGAAGTCATGGAGCTCGTCAATCAGCGAACAGCTGCCAAAGATTCCAAAGATTGGGAATTGGCCGATTCTCTGCGAGCGCGCATTACGGAACTAGGTTTTGCGGTCAAGGATGTCAAAGGTGGCGACCCAATAGTAAGTCGAGTCGAGTAAGAGTAGAATACTATATATCGTCAACTTAGTATTATACAATGTATAGTACTGGATGTAGTACTGGATAGAAATGTTAGGATGTATTTTGGTATGGGAATTCTAAGCAAGAAAAGATAAAAGCTGTACAACTCCAGCAACTGCAGCAGCAATAGTGACTAGCTTTGGAACCAACTTGCCACCGTTTTCCTGTTCCACATCATCGAGTGGCGCGCCATCCGTTATACTGCTGCTGGTTCTTCTAGTACTAGTGGTGGTGGTGGTGGTGGTGGCACTGGTGCTGCTGCCGGTGCTGGTATCATCGTGGCCCATGCACGCTAGTACTGGCAGTGGTAGACATGCGCATGGTGGGGGCCCGAATGATAACCCGATCACAAATGTAAAAACGAAGGATGCAGCAACAGAGGCTTGGATCTTCATTGTTTGGTTATTCTATATAGAGAATAGTCGTGTAGTCAAGCATGTTAGATTGTGTCTTATTATCAAACCGAAAAGATAATTATAACATGATGAACAAACAAATGAGACATACATACTGTACATGATTGATTCATTCATTGGCCACCTGAGAAAATTCCTCGAACCAAACGTCGCGCATTTGACAACGTTAACGCGCCGGCCGTCGTCAACTATGCGACGCACAGTGGTCGCGATCCCCACTTTCAACTTGGACACCCGATCGGTGTGCATGAATACGTGGTGAGTTTCAGTCGCATGGAACACGTTCCTTGCATTTGATTGTTGATTGATTTGTTCTGCAGTGATTTCGATCCGGATCTTGAAGTCGTCTTTGATATCCCTCGTTCCAGCTACTATGGCACCTCATTTTTGTCCCTCACTTTCCAGTTTCTTCTGGCTTTGCTACGCTCTCTTTCTGACGGCACTTCCAAGATGATCCCTTCGTCAATCGTCATCGTTAGCTTGTCTTTTTGCTTGAGGGCAACTCTTGCCTTTGTGCCGGTTCCAGTGCCCAAAAGAGGTATTGCAACCTGTAATGTCGTAATTCCCGACGACCTCCTTGACGATTCTTATGATCATGCTTCCGTTATCGACCCGGATTTGTTTCAAGACGAAGAAGAAATGTGGAATGTCGCAGAACATTTTGTCCATGCCAAGTATCAACAATGTGCTCGAGATCATGGGCACGAACAAGGCAACGCACAAGATGTTACCGAGTTGTTGCGCAGTTTGTTGCCTCCCGTCACTCCTGATGAGTTGGACCAGGAAGTACAAAGTACATTGAAGATTATTTTGGAAAATCCCGAAAATACTCCCGAAAACATTCAAGAAGATTGTTTTGTCAAGGCCGTGGTAAAAAATTCGTACTGGCGGAGCGCGGGCAGTTTGGTTGTGAAAGAATTAATGTACTTTGATGCATTGCATGCCTACTATCAGACGGGTCAAAGTTTGTTGAACGATGATGATTATCAAGAATTAAAAGAAAATTTAACGTGGGAAGGATCCAGTGTGGCGAGTATGAATAAAAAGGAAGCCATGTTTGTCAATGCTGTGGCGTCGTCCAAACGAGGAGAACCCTATCTCAACGATAAGGAATATTCCTCACTGAAGAATGACTTGAAGAAACAAAAATCGTGGGTGACAGCCCGTGGACAAGATGCTTTGGAAAAAATGGGGTTGGATACCTTTATGGGGTATTTGCATCGTGCCTTAAAGTAATTTCATGAATCAATGGATGTGGATGGACTATTAGAAAATTGTATATTTTACAGCTGAGATCTCTCTCCCCCTTGCAAGCAAAGCAGCCTTGCTAGCTCAGGCGCAAACTTGTAGTATTTGCCATACGGGTGGCTGCACGATAATCGTCTCCTATGCCACCGACTTCAATATTACACTTATCGACAAGCTACATTATCTAGCAAGCCAGCCACTGTTTGATTTGTTCTTAAAGTCCAAAAGTATGTAACCATTGATTCTATATGTTAGGCTGTGCTTCGCGATCCCAAATCGGTATGGCTCGCATCGACAATAAGGTCCGACTCTTTTCGGCCAGCTTTTCTTCCACATCCAGGATGGACCGATCACCGGTAATTTCCGCAAAATAGACCGACATGGCTTCCAAAGATCGTCCTTTGGTTTCGGGCAAGTACAGATACAAAAAGACTGCACTGGCTACACAAATGCCCGCCAAGAGCAAGAAAAAACCTGGCCACGTCAAGGCATGGGCAACCGACAAAAAGGACGACGCCATGAGTGTGGCCGTAATGCGATTGGGAAGGACGGCCACACTCATGGCTTTGGCACGAATGCTGGTGGCAAACACCTCGGACACCACCACCCAATTGCCAGGACCGAGGCCACTACTGAAGCATGCCAAATAGCAGGCCAATCCTACCACTGTCATGACCTTGCTCCAAGAACTATCACTGGCAAACATGGTACTGACCAACACCAGAGAAGCGGCACAACCCAACAGAGAGGCAAATAGAAGCGGTCGTCGACCCAGCTTATCAAACAACTTGGCTCCGACAAAGACAAAGGCCAATTTGACTGTGCCCAACACTATGAGGGCCATGATTTGGTGGAGCTCCGACTGGATGCCCGATTGCCGGATCACAAACATCAAATAGAACATGACGGAATCAATGCCGACGGCTTGTTGCATAATGGCCATGCCGACGCCCACCATCAACATGCGCCGGACAGCGGGCGATGGTTTGTAGATGGACTCTGCGCAACACAAAAACTGGCAATATAAGTTTAGTTATATCCATGAGCATTTAGTTCATTGAACGTCTATATAAATTGTGTCGACAACGAGAAACGTACCCCATCCAACCGCATTGGATGCTTCCTTTTCCAAAGCTAGTGATTGATTAATTTCATCTACAATTGCTCCCACTTCAGATCCCTCTGGATATATTTGTTTCAAAATCCGTCTCGCTTCCGCATCTTGCTGTTTCGATAAAAGGTATCTGGGTGATTCGGGCATGACCTTGGCCACCAAGAACAACATGACGACCGGCAAGACCGCTCCCAACGCCAACATGTATCGCCATTCTGTTCCGTCGGGAACGTTATACAAGAGCAAGGAACTGGAGAATCCCAACACGACTCCCACCGCCACACCCGCCTCCGCCCACGACACGAGTTCTCCTCGAATTCCTTTGGGAGCAATTTCCGCAATGTACATGGGGTCCACAGCTTCTCCAATCCCCACTCCGATACCGACAAAGAAGCGTCCTACCATGAGTGCTGGAAAAGATTGGGCCGTGGACATGACGGCACATCCCACAATGAAGCCAATCGCGGCCGCACCAAAGGTCGCTCGTCGACCCCATTTGTCCGTGACAATGGGCGACACAAGGGCACCCCAGATGGACCAAAAATTAATGCTGCCCAAAAAGACTTCCAATTGTCGATTGGACAAACCAAAATCAGCTTGGATCCGGGGTCCTGCATTGGTCGATACACCAATGTCGTACCCCAAATTGCAAGAATTCAAGGCGGCACAAAAGGCAAAGAGATATGTCTTGCTGGTAGCAGTAGCAGCATTGGCATTGTGGTGGTTGTTATTGTTGCTTGTTGATTTTCGATCGACATTCGAATTCTGCTGGATGGTCCGAAAGGGACGGACTTCAATTGCTTCGCCATGATAGCGATATTGATGGCCCGTGCCATTACTACTCGTCAGCAGAGCCGCACGTTCGTCGTTGGATTTTGGTACCATGGTCTGTTGGTTTTCATAGAATAAGCTTCAATTGTTGTGCCATTCATCAGTGTGTCGTTGTCGTTTTCGGTTACTAGTATATTCTTTCGAATGTCGTCGATGCATTCATTGATTCTCGCGGCGTACTGTTCAGGTAGTATCGTTGACGATGCCCATCATCATGATGGAAGTTGACGAAGCATCATCCTGTGATGGAACGAATTGTACAGAATTGTGCAGACTTCGATGGAAAAATGTGTCGTCGATTCTTCCGGAAATTGCCGCGACTACCTGAGTCGTGTTTCAGTTTCCGAATACGAAGTACGACTATCTAACTAGCTAGTACGGTACCCTGTCTCTTATACACATCTCCGAGCCC
>ENA-ORBV01017588-ORBV01017588.1-microbial-mat-metagenome-genome-assembly--contig:-NODE-17588-length-10200-cov-3.601304_pt1 | contig 10200 bp, 10 predicted proteins | sample MGYA00237777_ERZ505514 | MGnify/ENA primary metagenome ERZ505514 (study PRJEB26160, sample SAMN06269048) | microbial mat metagenome | isolation source: Oligotrophic lake microbial mat | place...
GACTAGTTATTATTAGTGCCGTCGGAGCCAATTCCCGCCTAATATCGCGCGTGCCTCGAGTTCACAAAGTCGCCTCTGGAAATTCCGGTTCAAAAGCAGGTGTTGCCGTACGCGTTGTTATTGCCTAAAACTGCGCGCTCACACCCATCGAATACATCCTGTGTATCGTGGTTTGAGGAGTCTTTGGGGTCATGGACATGGAGGATTCGAAGGAAACCGTCTCGGAAGCTCAGATAGAGGTCGCGGCTTCTGCGAATCCCGTACGTAACGCCGATACCGCGCAAACCGTGATGATGTTTCCTTGAACGGCCCGTTTCGTCGGCACCAAGCGATGTTCCTCATCCGCTCGCTTTGACTGACCATTGCGATTTCTGCGCGTTTTAGGTCGCCGATACGCGCGCGGATGATGACGATATCAAGCGTGTCAACTACAAGTCGCACGCACAGAGCCATCATTTGGAGCTGCCTGTCGCCGCGACGGAGCCCAACACCATCGTCTTGAATGGCCACGATGCGTCTACTGCAATCATCAACCCGAATGACGGACCTGGTCCCTTCAATGGTGTGGATCTGAAGACACAAGACGAGGCGGGCGCTCATGCGGTAGGTTAGGTCCTTTTTGGTGCCGACGCCGTGGCAACGACCCTGTCTTGTTGAGTAACTTTGCTCTGTGAACCCCGCATACCGTACTGCAGGGCTTGGCTCCCATTGCATCTTCTTCGGCAGGTGCTGGCGCAGCTGATTCACCGGCCCAAGAGCTGCCCATTCAGATGCTGTCCATCGCTGAGATCGCCAAGCGGCTGGACACCCGACTGGATGCCCGGACCCCCAATCTATCCGGGGGACTAACCTCTGCGGAAGCCGCTGAGAGATTGCTGCGAGATGGCCCTAATGAACTGCTGCCGCCACCTGAAACGCCTGAAATCATCAAGTACCTGCGAAATTACATCGACCCGTTCATGGTGCTGCTTGAGCTGGCAGGCATTCTCAGCTTCATCGCGTATGGTCTGGACGAGTCTCAGCCCATCAATCTAGTGATCGGAGTGGTGCTGTGGGTGGTGGTACTGCTGTCATCTACATTCTCCTATGTGCAGGAGGGCAAGGCATCCGATGTGATGAAGAGCTTCAAGAAGCTGCTGCCGCGACAGTGTCACGTGATTCGTGACGGTAGACTGCATGATCTCCCTGCCAGCACGCTGGTAGCCGGAGATGTGGTGATGGTGCAGGGCGGTGATCAGCTGCCCGCAGACCTTGTCATGTTCCACGTGCAGGACCTGAAGGTAGAGCTGTCATCCTTGACCGGCGAGTCGGCTCCTATCAAGCTGGCTGTGGACGGTGGCAATGTGAAGCGAGAGGAATCCAAGAACCTGGCGTTCAGCACCAGCCAGTGTGTGGAGGGTGAAGGCTATGGAGTGGTCATCGCTACTGGTGCCCGCACCATGATCGGAGAGATCGCCAACAAGGCCAGCGCCACCGACGCGCACGACACGCCTATTCAGAAGGAGATCAAGATGTTCGTCAGCCGTCTGACGGTGTTTGCGTTCTGCATGGGGGTCACATTCTTCGTCATCGGCGTGGTCCGCAAGCAGAAGTTGATTGACGCCTTCATTAACGGCTTCATCGTCGTGATGATCGCCAATGTGCCGGAAGGCTTGCCCATGACGGTCAGTCAAGCGCTTGTGTTGGTTGAGCCATTGACTGCGCGTTACGGTGCAGTACTCAAGGCTGGCTACGGTTTATTGTGTGTCTGTAGGTGGTGAGCTGCCTGACTATCACCGCCCGCCGCATGAAGGAACTCAATGTCTTCATTAAGGAACTGCGGAGTGTCGAAACCTTGGGCTCATGCACAGTGATCGCATCCGATAAGACAGGTATGGGCGCAGAGTAACAACTGGCGTCGTGTTGCTTGTGCAGTATGTCGTCTCTGCTTGACCATCCTTCATCGTTCGCTGACACGCTCCGGGGGTGATGTGATAATCGTCCGTTGTGTCCTCGCAGGCACGCTGACCCAGAACAAGATGGCAGTAGCTCACGTCTGGATCGATGATCTGACACGGTCTGCGGACAATGTGATGCGCGACATGCCATCCAACCTCATCGTCAAGCGGCAGGCCAGTAATCAGTCTCCCTATCGCATGGCATCCAGTCCTGGACCCAACACTCTGAGTGTGCCCAGCCCCGCTGTTGGACCGCTGGTGCGGCGCGCATCCCTGCTGGCACCGGACCTGCGATCTGGTGAGCGCACGATGCGCATTCTGGAGCTGATAGCCACCTGCTGCAATCGAGCCCATTTCGAAGATGAGCGGCTGCTCAGCGATGAGGAGGCTGAGGCGCTGGAGACCAGTGAGATCCTGAACACGCTGGTGCGAACCAATACCTTGACCATGGGAGCAGCTCAGGCGATGTTTCCTCTCCTGCGCGCCCACATCTCAGACCCCAACATGACCATGAAGACCGCGTTTAGCCGCTTCTACATGCCTCAAGACTATACCAAACGGCACGTGCGTGGAGACGCCAGCGAAACTGCTCTGTTCAACTTCATGGCGCAGCGAACCAACATCGAGCTGGTGCGGTACCATTACCGCAAGGTCTTTGAGGTGCCATTCAACTCCCGGAACAAGTTTGCATTGACTGTGGTCAAGACGTACCATCCGGGCACCAAGAAGAAGGTTGCAGTCAAGCCCCGGCGAACCGACACCACCGATCAGAACTTGAGCTCGCCTATGTTCACCCCTGCCCACCATGCGCGAGCGCCGCTGTCGCTGGCTGAGATCGAGATGAATCAGTTTGCCCTCGACGGCACCACCCCGCAGCTGCGAGCTGTGACTGAGCCCATCGTTGTGCCGGAGGAGATTGTACCTGAGGCGCCGCGTGTTCTGCTGATGAAGGGAGCACCTGAGATCATCTTGGGGCGCTGCTCTACGTATCTCTACCGTGGACAGATCCGCAATATCGACGACGAGTTCCTCGCGGCGTTCCAAGATGTGTACGAAACGCTTGGCGGGAACGGTACGAATGCGTGCGCCCACTGCTCATGCGTTTGCGGAGCCTTCACGTACAATGTCTTGCGTGTGACAGGTGAACGCGTCCTGGGATTTGCCTACTTGGAGCTGGACATCGAGAAATACCCACCGTCGTTTGACTGCGACTACTCCATGGAGAAAGGAAACTTCCCCTTGTCGCAATTGACCTTTGTGGGTCTAATGTCACTGGTGGACCCTCCGAAGGAGACTGTACCGGCCGCCATTCGGGACGTGCGGGCTGCAGGAATGAAGGTGATCATGGTCACAGGTATGCACTTCCAGTACGAGGCGTGTTGTGCTCACCCGTAGCGTTCACATCGTGAATTGCTGCCTGCTTGCAACGAACTAGGCGATCATCCATTAACGGCCGGCGCGATAGCCAGACAGGTTGGTATCATCACAAAGCCGACCCGAGATCAAGTAGCTGCGCTGCGAGGCTGCAAAGACATTGAGGTGCCGGATGAGGAGGTGGACGCTGTGGTCGTGAAGGGAGCAGATCTGGAGCGATTCACTGAAATTGAGTGGCGGCAAACCCTTCTCAAACAGGAGATTGTCTTTGCTCGCACGACACCGACCCAAAAGCTAGAGATCGTGTCTCATTTGCAAGCGTTGGGTATGTGGGATGTCACTACTCGTATGCTGTTTCGCTCCATTGTGTGTTGATAGAGCCTGGATGATCGCAGGGGAAGTGGTTGCTGTGACCGGCGATGGCGTCAACGACAGCCCTGCCCTTAAGAAGGCTGACATTGGACTCGCGATGGGCATATCTGGCTCTGATGTCGCTCGAGTATGTGTCAGGCTTGATTGGATCGGTTGTCAACCCACCTTGGCTCATTATGCTCTCATCGGTCTACAGGACGCAGCAGATGTAATCTTGATGGATGACAACTTCGCCTCGGTCGTCGTGGGTATTCGTGAGGGTCGCACCATCTTCGATAACCTGAGCAAGACCATAGCCTACACCGTGACCCACATGTTTCCTGAAGTTTTCCCCGTCTTGTTAAACCTGGCTGTGGGGTTCCCGCTTGGCCTGTCAGCCTTGCTGATTCTCACCATTGATCTCGGAACCGAGCTAGCGCCTGCAATTTCTCTAGCCTACGAGAAGGTGAGGTGTTTTGAGCCTGCCTACCGACATTCGCTTCGCTGACAGTCTTGTGTGGATTGGTGGCAGAGCGAGAATGACGTTATGCTCCGGCCGCCGCGTGATTCACGTACGGATCGACTGGTGTCCCTCAAGACAGTGACATATATTGGCGCAGCGGGTATTTCGGAAGCTCTTGTCTGCATGGCGGCGTATTTCGTTTCCTTCAGCCATTATGGAGTCACTCCCTCCGATCTAGTATTGACCGCGGACACCTACTGGAAGTCTGACGCGCCGAACTTCACCGCTTCTGACGGCAGTGTGTACGACGCAGATGCTCAAGTGGCCATGCTGATTCAAGCTCAGACTGCGTGGTTCGCTATGCTTACCACATGTCAGTCCGTGCACATTTTCATGTGCAAAACTCGGCTTACAAGTCTGTTCAATTCCGAACTTCTGTGGAGCAACTCGCAGATGAATCTGAGTGCGATCGTGGAGATCTTGCTCATCACCATTATCGTGTTCACGCCTATCTCTCACTCATACTTTGCTCAAGCGCCCCCTGGCCGGGTCTGGTATTTCCTCATCTTCAACTTCTTCATCATGATTCTGTTGAATGAGCCTCGCAAGTATTTCGCTCGTCGCTATCCACAGGGTTTTGTTCGTCAGAAGCTCATATTTTAAAGCTGCACGTCTGCTCATTGCGTTCCTGTAATTTGAAATACACTCGGATGCGATGTCATCCCGCCGACGCTTGAGGCTTTTTACAAGGTTTGCGATAATGGTAGTCTAATGAGCCAAGCTGGGCGACACCTCCGATGGCTCCGATGCAATTGATGGATCTGACAGACGTTCAGCATTGCGAACCCGGCGGAAACAAGGTCAGTACTCGCTCGTAGAAGAACCGGTGTCGCGTTTGGTTCGCGTATCCGGTTTGTTCTCACCATTCGTCCGCCATATTCACTTTTCACGCAATTTCAGCCAGGTAGTAGGCACCGTCTGACGGCCCGGGAGTCGGACACGTACGATGGCAGACTGTTTTTCCTTGCACGAGGTCGGCCCCGAAGTGCTTGCTCGCTTTCACGAAGCCGGATTTTCTACCTTGGACGATCTAGCTTTCGTCAAGGTACGTGCAACATTTCTTTTTTTGTGATCCCTCGACCCGCTGGCGCGAGACGCTTAACAATTTTGGCTTATGGTGAACGTGGTCCTACGACTGCGTAGGAAGCGGAAGAAGAAGAACTGTTTCAGTTGATCCAGGTTCCGTTAGTGCTCAAGGTCAAACTTCGTCATGCCTTGTCGACACTCCGAGCCAAGTCGGATGTCGACCGCAGTCGTTGTGCGGCATCACCTTCCGTCCCTGCTGAATGCACACCCAGAGCCGCAGCGCACTTGCAAGGATCAAGCGTGGACGAGGCTGCTCTACGTCAGTTGTTTTCTGAGTCTACCACTCCTATATCGTTGCACAACGCAGGTGCTACCATAGCTCAGGCTGTTGGTACTTCAATATCCAGTGCCGTCCAGCACGGCCGTGACCGTCTCTCCCCGCCAGCATTGACTCCTCCCCCTCGTCCTTATCAAATACGCCTATATCAGCAAGCCATGAAGCAGAACTCCATATGCGTATCTCCCACAGGTGCTCGTCTCTTGCACGTCGGGCTGTAATAGTCTGGTCTTCACTGACGTGAACTGTTGCTCTCTGAATGCCGCAACAGGGAGCGGCAAAACTTTGGTCGCGGCAATGGTGATTCATGAAATGCTTCAACTCAACTTGGGGCGCAAAGCAGTGTTTCTTCTCCACCGTGTACCGCTGGTTGATCAGCAAGCAGAAGCTTTACGCCAGAGTCTGGGTATGTGTCGATCGCCATCAGAGCCCGGTGTAACTGCGGTATCTCATGGATGGACGTGCAGGCAAAGCTGTCAAAGTGGTTGGACTCACAGGGCATTCATCCAAGAAAGCTGAAACAAAAAATCTGCTCGGTACTGACATAATGTGCGGGGCTGCAATATAATGCCTCGCGCCGCTGATGCGACTGCAACTGCTGCCACTCTGTTCTGCCGCAGAATCAAACCAGTACGACGTGCTGGTGGTCATCGCCGATAAATTTCTACAAATGCTGGATCGAAATCAACTACAGGCTTCCGATACGTGTGTATGGGTGGTCGATGAATGCCACAACGCCACAAAGGATCACCCGTATGCTAAGGTGCAGTGACAAGATTTGATGTGGACTGGTGTCATCTGTTAAGCTTGATGTTCATGTTCCAGGTGTTGGCTAGGTATCATGAGATTCAGCCCGATAGCCACAAACCGAAGATTCTTGGCCTTACCGCATCACCAGTTGCTGCACCCTCGATAGAAGAGGGCATCGACAATCTTCGCAAGGTGTGCACGCGCTGCAAAACCTGCTGGCTTCCCATCTTGTTGATCTGTGTTGTACCGGTCTGCAGCTGTCTTGTTTGATGGATTGTCAGATTGTGTTGCATGAGGATCAGCAACCGTTGCATCTTCCAGAATCACGGCAAGGGTCAACTGCAGTGCCGTTTGCTGACATGATGTCTACGGATGAGAAAGAACTGTGCTGTACTACTCAGCATTCACTGCAACTGCAATTTGAAAATGCGACTTACACGAGCAACGAGCTGGCATTTCACCGCAGTTTGGTGAAGGCCTTGCAAGCCGTTCACGCATGGATCAACGTTGTTTTGAGAGCGCATGGTTTAGTCGCTTTTCCCGTTAATCCCTCCGTCGAGAGCAACTTCGAGGCGTGGTACTCCGGCTTATGTAAGCATTGCATTTTGCTCCATTCGCATGACTGAGTCGGTTTGATATCGTGTGCCTCACTGCTGCTCATCAGGTGCGGTAAGCAAGCGATTACAAGGGCATGAGGTGTTCGCCATCACCGAGCCGGGCGGAGACAATCCTGTGCACATCCACTTCAAGGATATGGTGCAGCAGATGGTTAGCTTGGCCAAACTGGTTCACGTACTGTCTGACGAAGGGCTTCTGGTCGCGTTTAAGAAGGCTTGCGCCCGCTTACAGCGATACAGTTTCGGACATCAGATCATCAGCACTTGGCTGGACCATCAGAATGCTGAGGTGCGTCAGGCTGTCAAGAGAAAAGCCCCTGAATTTCCGCTGTGTCGTCAGCGATGTAGCAACAACAAGGCCCAGCGACCACCGTCTTTTGCTATCACTCATCCGGCTCTCGTTGAAATGTGCCAATGTATCGGTGCAGTGTTGGAAACGGGTGCAGTCAGCTTGGCGCACTCGCCTTTGGGTTCAGCCAACACAGATGGCAGCAACATCGCCCCCAAGACCCGAACATTGTTAAATTATTTGGCTTCTGTAAGGGGCCAGGCTGGCCCGCGGCGAACTCTGGTGTTTGCTCGACGGAAGGCTACTTGCCGCCGCATTGTAGCTCAGTTAGAGAGGCACGTGGTGACAGAGAGCTGGAGTCATATTCGGCCTGCTGTATTTGTAGGGCATGGCGCGGATTCGGCACATCTGGATGATTATCGAGATGCCGTTGATCTGCAAGCCATTGAATCATCCCCCATGGCGACGCAAGCTGAAGGTAGGTACGACATAAACAAAAGACTTACACATCGGTTCTGACTTTGTTTTGTCAGCGATTGCATCAGGCATGAGCATTGGCAGTCAGCAGCGAGTATTGCGTGAGTTCCGTCAAGGGCATGCTTCTCTACTAGTGTGCACCTCTGTGCTGGAAGAGGGATTGGATGTACCCAGCTGCGACACCGTAGTACGATTAGACGTGGCTGACTCGGTAGGATATTCCAAAATACGCGGAGTACATCATCCGTTGACGTCGCCGTTGATGCACGGATTCCGTTTGCGTTGTACCAGGTGATTGGTTTGGTGCAAAGTCGCGGTCGAGCTCGTCATCCTCGAGCTCGCTTTGTGGCCATCATTGAGCAGCCTAACTTCCAGAGGATGCAAGACGAGTGGTTGACGAAACAAGAGCAGGAGCTGTTTGTCAAGGAGGCGATTCGGCAGTTCTGTCTGGAGATGCCGTCACCCAAGTTGTCTGTTCAACCCGTAGCCAGCCTCCCTAGACCGGTCAGCAAGGACTACGTGTCTGAAGTGTCTCAGCGGTGTCAACCTCGTGGGTTCGCTATTCGCGAAGGTCCATACAAGAATTTTGGTGTCGATCACGCCCCCGACTTCGAAATTGAGATGCTTATTGTGTTCCCTGGTAAGTGTGGAGCCACCAAGGCCGAAATCCAATCCGCTCCGGAGCATTTCTGGGCACTCGGTCGTGGTGGAACCAAAGCTGAAGCCAAGCAGTCTGCGGCCAAAGAATTGCTGCGACAGATCGAGGCCGGTGCTTTCACGCTCTGCCTGTCTGAGTCGACTCGATCCCGTACTCTAAGTGACCGAATTTTGAGCGATGGGGGAAGCGGCGCACATGGCCCGATCGAGAGGCTGGTACCGTAAGATGCTCTATTACGAGAGAGGCAGCGCATGTTGGATACGTACTGCATGGACACACACTCAGGTTGAGTTGTACGTCGTCGTCCACCATGGCGCCTGTTTAACAGGACCCGCGTACGTGTCGTTATGGCCATAAGCGACGAATTTGATCTGCTCTTGTGCGGCTAGCCTGGGTCATTTAATTTTCTGCCGCTTTGTTGTCCATGAAAATGCACAGGCTGCGGGAGCATGATTTGCTTCCAGGAATCCGAAAATCGCCGAGACACCTGACAGAGACATTAATATTGCACGTGAAAACTGTCCGTTTTCGTCCGAAGTGTGACAAATGTAGAGAGGGACACTATAAAACCATCTATTGGTATCACAACAACGAGACACACAGAGGACTCCATGCACGCACTCCGCTATCTTGCCAAGCTCCATTGTGCGGCGCGACCTTGGATGCATTTCCGAGTCCTAGTTAATTGCGAAACTGAAATCGAAATTCGATCAGCCCAACGTGACTTGCTGTTCACCGTAGCCGAAGTTTACATTGAGCACCCACTGTTGGTGGTGGTGCCACTGCTGTACGTCGATCACATGCTGTACGGTGGGGCTCTGCAGACTCAGCGTGTGGGCAGTGCAGTCCAACACCACCAGCACCTCATCACCCGCACGGTACACTTTGTCATAGCGCCCTCGCTGCTCGAACTGGTCGGCTTGTATGATGGAGGAGGCGGGTAGTGCAGTGTAGTCATAGATGATGCCCCGCCCCGCGGCTCTCACTCCACCAACGCTCCCCATGCCGTAGGAGGGGACGTCCGCATCTATATCTTCGTTGCAATCACTGTCGGGCTGGATGCCCGGAGCCGATACGCCGATGAAGAGGTATCCATCGGCCGGCTTAATTTATGACCACCTTGACTTTCCTGCACACCACGAGCAAACATACAGTTGAGAAGGGTTAATCGACCAGGGAGAAACCGAAGTTGTAGTCAGAATGCAATGACACGTGATAGAACGGCTGTGGCTGCACAGAAACAGAGACAATTTCAAAATGAAGCAAAATCAAGCAAAATGCTGAAACATCATGAAAATCGTGTGAAAATCGGTCAGCATGATGCGACGATCTGTGGCATTGAGAGGAAGTATACTCCAATGGATTCCGAGTCCGATTGCAGAAGACAGATAAAGGGAAGCCGAAAAAGCTTCATGGAAAAGCATTCGAGTGATGCCAAAGATGCAAAACACAGTTGGAATCGCTTGAAACGCATGCGCCGCAACGTGCTAAACGCAGATCAGCAATTAGAGTAGACGCCCGACGCCGGGTGATGAGGTGGCACCGACTGGACGTGCGTCGCTGGAGTGAGCGAAAGTCGCGGCAAACGGCGAATGACGTCGCGATCTACGGGAATTCGATGTCGTTTCGAGGACGCTGCTGATACCCTCGAGCTGTGCAGTTCCATCGATTGTTACGCTTTTGCGTCATCCTCAGCGAGATCTGCGGACATGCACGATTGACGAGAAATCAGTCAGAGGAATCAAAGACCGTTCGCTGGGTCAACACACGATCGCATAGCATCCGGAACAAGCCTGTCTCTTATACACATCTCCGAGCCCACGAGACTAAGGCGAATCTCGTATGCCGTCTTCTGCTTGAA
>ENA-ORBV01017590-ORBV01017590.1-microbial-mat-metagenome-genome-assembly--contig:-NODE-17590-length-10199-cov-3.364651_pt1 | contig 10199 bp, 12 predicted proteins | sample MGYA00237777_ERZ505514 | MGnify/ENA primary metagenome ERZ505514 (study PRJEB26160, sample SAMN06269048) | microbial mat metagenome | isolation source: Oligotrophic lake microbial mat | place...
CTCGGAGATGTGTATAAGAGACAGGGTCATGCTCTTGTGATTGATCCACTTGATCTTGCGCATCTCGTGCATGTCGAGCGAGACGATCATTCGCTTCTCCTCTGTCGGGCAAAGCAGCGCGTACGACACGCTCGTGCCACCTCCATACGGAATGATCATGACGTTGTGCGTCACAGCAGCCTTCACAATGGCCTCAACATGCGCGTGCGAGCCGGGCCAGATGACCATGTCAACGTAACGCGGGAAATGTCCGTACCGCAGCTCCCACATCTCTTCACAAGTGTGACCATGGCTGTGAAACACTCGCTCTGCTGCATCGACGGATGAGCGCTTGAAAGAGCCTGCGATCGCTTTCATGAAGGCTTCATTTTGCACTGGGGCAGGGATATCCGTCAGCGAGTTCTGAGGCGGTGTCTTGTCGTTAATGTTCAGGCCCACCTACGTGATGGCATGCATGTGGTCAGAGCGCAGCTACGAAACAAACACAGCTATCAATGCGTGAACATCATGCAAACCTTATCCTCCATCCACTTGCGAAGATCAGGCAGCGCCTTGCCACTGAACAGATAGCGACTGCCTCGCAGCGCGACCAGACCCGCTTCATTCAGATAGAATTCAGTGTCCTTGTAGCCCCAGCCATTCCACTTCACCTGCTTTGAGGAGATGAGCTGCAGTAGATGCATTCAACAACCATGAGTATGAGGATACAGAGTGTGTAGACTCGCCATGATCGGCGAACTTGTATGACTGATCGCACGATGATGAGGTCATTTGCGCTGAAGGCTTACATCATCGGTCGTCTGGCTAGTGGCTTTGGGCTGCACGGAAGACACACCAGCCGCTCCTAGCTGCTGAGGCGCTATCTGCGCGCACAGAGCATTCAGACGAGCGTCTGCGCGGCTCATCTCGACGAGTTGTTCACGCTGCCTCGCTGTGCGGTCGTGGGTTGCGAGAAAAGCGAAAGCCTTCTCGTTCACAATTTTGCCTAAATGGGCTAATGTCCAGTTAGCGTCAACCACCGTCCGTTTCTCGGGTGGGAGGATTCCCTATGACCGTAAGGTACGGCGTTTTCAGCAGCCAAAATCTGCAGTTATGCATGTTGCTCATGCAATATGTGTTGCCAGGGATGGGGTCCGTCCTGCTGACTTTGAAGAAACTAAAAACTCCCGCATTCGATTGTACTGAATGACGGAATTTTTCCTTGGCCATGACCTGGCCTTTCCAAAGCACATTGTAAAACAAAGCGAACGCGCTGCACGGTTGTAACTGTGGTCCCACGGTCCATGTTGCAGATTGTCTGCTCATCTTCGGTTTGAAGTGGCTTCAAAATGAAAGGCGTGATCTCAGCAGTCGGCCGGCTCAGTGCGAGGGCGCTTCTCGACTGGGTCGCTCAAATTGCGTGCTGTTTATCGAAACTCGCAGTGTTAGCAGGTACGCCCTGTTTACTATATGCATGCGCTAAGCTTGACGTGTTCAGAGCATGTACTAAACACCTGCCGCGCGACAACGAAGCGGGAAACAACAGTCCAGTCCGACCAGGATCAAAAACAACTGCACGCAAAGACTGCCTCTACATGTGGCCCGGCTTGTTCACAAACGTGAAACCGCCGAAGTTATCTTGCTTCGCCAGAGTCTGTGACAGCTGGGAGTCCTGCTGGTACGAGTCCACAACGGGCTCGTTGGTGAAGGTGTCGTCGAAGTTGCTGGTGTCCTTTGCGTCCTGTGTGCAATCAGCATACCCAGCCACTCAGCTCAGATGCATGAGGTACTATGCATGCTGAAATATTACTTTACCTTGATCTTAGGCTTGTACGGGGACTCGATTTCTTTCCTCATCAGCCTGCAGATTGACACAAACAACGTCACCACACTAATAATGGTGTCATCGCGTGAAACCCTAAGCCACATACTTGTTCCAGTCCAGAGGCTTGAAGAACGGGTGCGCTTTGATGTCATCCAAATCCTTGCCACTGCCCAACCGCTTGGTGGGGTCCCGGTTCAGGAGCTGATCATAATGATGACGAGTGACAGATTAGCTCATTGCACAATGAACCAGTGGATGTTCTAACATACCTGAACGATGAGGCTCTTGCAGTCCTCAGACAGGAAGGGAGGGAACCGCAGCACACCGTGTTGAATCTTATTGTACATCTGAGCGTGACGAATGCCAAAACAGGACATTCATGTCAGGTTGGATCGTTCAAATGCGCACAACCGGATGCAAAGCATACTTCGTTGACGTTTTGAGAGTAGAAAGGAGGAATGCCGACAGTGAGTTCGTACAGCAGAATGCCCAAACTCCACCAGTCGACTGCCTTGTTGTGACCCACACCGCTGACGATTTCAGGCGCCAGATACTCGGGGGTACCACAGAAAGTGTGGGCCGCCTCGTCATCACTCACGTCCTGTCGCGAGAAAGAGGAATAGCGGTACAAGTGAGTATGCACACCTTCAACACATGACACACTATTCAGAAAGGCAGTTGCCTACCTTGGAAAGGCCGAAATCTGTCAAGCACACGTGCCCGTTGTCGTCCAGCAAGATGTTCTCCGGCTTCAGATCACGGTACACGACGCCCAGCGAGTGCAGGTGGCCCAGAGCGGAGCCGATCTCGGCCACGTACAGTCTGGCCACATCCTCAGGGAAGCGGCGCTTGGCCTTCAAGTGGAAGAACAGTTCTCCTCCCTGATAGTAATCCAGCACGAAGTACAACTTCTCCTTGCTCTGGAAGGCGTAGCGGAGGGTCATCAAGAATGGATGCTGCAGCTCCTCCAGAATCTTGCGCTCGGCCTTGGTGTGCTCGACTTGGTTGCGAGCGATGATGGCTTTCTTCTTCAAGATCTTCATAGCGTATAATGTGGGGTCGCCCTTCTTGCGAACCAACATGACCTATCGCGAGGACAACGCAACGATGACGTGATTTGAAATAACATACGCTTGCAGAAAATGTACCTTGCCGAAGCTGCCACGACCAAGCACTTTGAGCAGTTCGAAGTCCTCCAGACGGCATTTGCCTGACTTGTGGTTGACCATCTGGAACACGTTATCTTTCTCTTCGAGCTCGTCATCTTGCTTCGCGTCGTCCTGTTCATCCTTGTCACTGTCGTGTGCCTGTGCCTGTCAGAGGTGTAACGCATCGTGTGAAGGTCGGTCGGCATGTTTTGCCAATGACAAGCCGCTTCCACGCAAGCGTGACATACTGCCAGCTGCTTGCGTTTCTTGAAAGCGTCCTCGCGGCTTTGCATGCGAGCCATGGCCTTCGTGGTAGCCATCTCCTTCAGCTCGCTCTGCTCGATCTCGACAACTGGAAGCTTGGCGGGCATGTCCGCTTTCTTCTCCAGCTGGCTGTATGTCGTCTTCAGCACTTGGGCCACTCGCTTCTTTTTTTTCTGTAAGGGCGGACCGCGCCAAACCCAGAAACCGCGTAAGCGAGATCTGTGTTGAACCGCATCGCAAAGCGCAAGCTGCGATCACTTACGCTTTCGAAGTGGTAGTCGTACTCTTCGGCGACGTGTACGACGAATTCATCGGACACCTTGCTAACTGTGACACCGCTGATTGCGGATACGTCAATACGACGTTTGCACTTCCCGTAGTTATCGGGCAGCAGATTGTACCTACGTCGAAGGACATGGCAACCGGATAAGCGCCCTGTGACTAAGACATGTGAAATCGAGCGATGCAGCGAGAACGACAGGCCTCGCAGCAGGTCAGCGCAACGTACAATCCGTGATCTGTGATCAGCAGCACGCGAGTCTGCTTCTTGCCACGCTTGTTGATCTAAGAGCAATGCAAGAGCAGAAGCCGTAAGCATCTAAAGCAATGTGGTTTCAAGCGAGATCACATGCGTCTCGATGGCTCAATCACCGAATGACATCACATCCGGCTTACCTTGGTGACCCAGTCGGAAAAAATCACCGTCTCCCGCTTGGTTGAACCCTTGGGAGCTACGAAATGAAGCGTTCAGAAAGCAGTCACAAAACACGATACAACGGCACGGTCAGTATGCTGAAGATGGGGAAAAAAGAAAACTCCCGCGTGCCTTCTTTCGTGAGCATCTTCTCGACGAGAGCGTTTGACGCGAGTGACAGATGGTCATCCTTCTCCTCCATTTTGGCTGCCCGTGGAGCTGTACAAAATGAATATCTAGTCTACCAGCACTGGTACCGCCTGGATTTCACGGTGCTAACCGTAGGATTTGACCCGATATTACGTGCAAGAAGCTCCGTTTGGTTGCAGTGCAGCAAGCAGGCCTGGCACACACCTAGCACCCCAAGCATGTGGCTCTGCCTCTAAGAGTGATGACCTCTGCAAAAGCTACACAGCCGGAAGCCCTTCGCTGCCGTGCATGTCGTCAGCACTTTCGTGAGCTGCAAAGATGTCGGATGTGACCAGTCGACCACCGCCAGCTGCGAAATCAACTTCGCAGCAACCATCATTGTTGTGGGATGCATTCAGAGGCTCTTTTGTAGCTGTTGCTGAGGTCGCAGTATGCGGCCAATATTTCGTTTACTTCAAGAACAAGTTTCAGCAAGGGGAGAGGCCATCGCTGAACCCGCGCGAATGGTACAAGGGTTTTCCAGTGCATGCGGCGAGTATGGTCCCCGTCTGTGCGCTGCAGATGGTGAGCAACAACATGCTCTCACGAATCGTGGCCGGAGACAGCAACAAGGAGCTGACGCCGCTGCAGAAAGGACTTTGCTCATTGGGTGCTGGCGCAACCACGTCAGCTGTCGCTGGGCCGACGGAGATGATGGTGTTGTACCAACAGCAGCAGGGCAAGAAGATCTCGCTCGGAGAAGCCACCAGACAAATCACTCAACGGTTTGGGGCGATTGGTCTAACACGGGGCATGGCTGCGGTATGTCCCGGTGCTCAAGGCAGAATTCGTTTGTTGTAGCGATGGAGCTTACCTTGACTGGTTGATGCAGGTGGCAGCTCGTGATGGTATCTTCGTATTCGGATACCTCACTGCGGGTCCAGCCGCTCAAAAGCACGTTACGGAGAGCACGGGTAGCGTTGGCCTAGGTGTGGCGGCCTCCGCAGGCTGCGGTACCATTGCTGGGCTGGTCACTCATCCATTCGACACGGTCAAAACCCGCGTGATGCAACCCGTCACACAAGGTCGATCCAATCTGATGACTGCAGCGGCCGAGCTCTACCGTGAAGGTGGAGTGGCTACGTTCTTCAAGGGAGCCATTCCCAGAACGCTTCGTATCGCGGCGTCCGTCGTGCTGTACAGCAACATGAATGCTTGGCTGGACACTTACCGTCCAGCGTAAGGGTGAACAGCACGTGAGATTATTTATGAGTTTAAGTTTATGTATTTATTGATGTGAGGTGGTCACTACTTCAGCAGAATAAAATAGAGCGGTAATTTAAGTTACGAACGTGATCGAGTCGTAGAATCGGATCCCATTGTGGGTGATGAGCATGATGAATGCCTAGGCCGGTGATAACAGACCTCAAGGCACTTTGTTGATTGGATGCATCGCTCTCATTACAACAGGACCGCTTCGCCGATAACTGAAATGAGAACTGCGATGCAGAAGGCAAGGTATGAAAGGTAGAAGTAATGTTTCTAATGATAAACGACTTGAGGCCACGTAGCAGAAGTGCTCATGGGAAGAGCATCATTAACAAAATAACGGGGGAAAATATGTGGTGGAAAAACTTCACAACAACAAAGGCAAGGTTCAAAGGATCGACATATGTCTCGTCCCAACCAGCAATGCTGAAGAATCCAGCTGTGGACCCGAAAGCGCTTCCGATATGTGGCGGAGGATACAGATGCTGACACAAACATGGGAAAGACGGTTAAACAGTAATCTAAATGTAGACTAGACTCAGGGAGGGACTAATGGGCTCCATTGGTGCGGTGGGCGCCGTTTGCTCCGTTTGCGGCCTTAGCAGCGCCGTTGGTAGCAGTGCCGTTGGCGTGATGAACTCCGTTGGCTGCACCGGGCTTGCGGTTGAGCTTGAGGTGACTCTTGATCAGGTGACCGGCCGAGATGGCTGACATCAGAGACAGCTCTCCAGCCATCACAGTGGAGGCGATGATTCGAGCCAGCTGTTGAGCGTTCTTGCCGGGAGTCTCAGCGTTGGAGCCCTTGACACCCAGCATCTCGAGGCAGGCCGCTTGACCGGGCAGGATGGTGCCACCACCCACAGTGCCGACTTCCAGGCAGGGCATATTCACGCTGAAATACACATCACCATTGTCCATCTTCTCAATGATCGTCAGGCAGTTGGATGACTCCACATTCTGCGCGGGGTCTTGGCCGGTAGCCAGGAAAGCTGCCGTGACGAGATTGGCCGCATGCGCGTTGTTTCCACCAATGGAACCGGCCACCGCTGAGCCCACCAGATTCTTCGCGTGATTCAGAGTCACCAGGGCGTCAGCCGAGGTCTTCAGCACGTCCCGCACCACATCCGCCTTGATGATCGCCTCCGCGCACACACTCTTGCCACGGCCCTCGATCCAGTTGATAGCGCTGGGCTTCTTGTCGGTGCACACGTTGCCAGACAGACCGAGCACCTCCAGGGGGAACTTGCCCGACAGCATCTCCAGACACTTGTCCACACCCTTGGACACCATGTTCATACCCATGGCGTCACCAGTGGAGCAGCGGAAGCGCAGGTACACCAGCCGACCTGCAATGAAGGTCTTGATGTCCAGCAGGCGCGCGAAGCGGGACGTGCTGTTGAAAACGTTGGCAACCTCGTCAAAGTTCTGCTCGACGAACGTGCGGATCTGGGATGCCACCTTGATGCTGGGGACACGCAGCACGGGAGCGCGGGAGATACCGTCGTTGAGGACTTCAGTACGAGCACCACCGGACATGCTGATGGCCTTGCAACCGCGGGTGGTGCTGGCAACCAGGGCGCCTTCAGTCGTGGCTAGCGGGATGTGGTACTCCACACCGTCCACCACCAGAGGTCCAGCCACGCCGACAGGGATGGGTACGTAGCCGATGACGTTCTCTGCACATTGTCCATGGACCTTGGCGTAGTCGTAGTGCTGGTAGGGCAGCATGTCCAAGCTACGAGTGGTGCGCGACTCTACCACCTTGCGGCGCAGGCGTACGGCGCGCTCGAAGTCGCCGAGCTGATTCTCGAGATCGAAGAACTTGAGAGAACCGCTTTCGACCGCCTTCTGAACGTCCGCATCGGACCAATGTCGCGGATGCAAGGTGGGCTCGTCGGCCGCCACAGACAGAGAAGATCGAAGCACGGTTACGTGATGCACAGAGCTGCTTTCAAAGGCTGGTGCATTGGACTGCTGGGCTGCCGCAGCAGCTGCGGCAGGCACGGATTCGAAGCGCTTAGGTACGCGGACCAACTGGGTCTGAAAACCGCGTCAAGAGAAAGCGAAATGATTGAGAAAATGCAAAAGTCCGGAAAGTCACGTAACATAACAAACGGAAAAAACGCCGCGCGGCACGCACGAAAGCAGCTCGGAAATAATAATTTACCTGCGCAGGACGAATCAGACGCGATGAAATGCGAGAAAACATGATGAGAGAAGATGTTGGTCGGTTGCGAAAGTAAGTTGCAAACCACGAAAATCAATACGCTTAGAGAGAGACGAGAAATGAGATCGACGGGACACGCATCAAATTTGGCGAACCTTGTGCGTCGACGGGTCGAGAGTGGCTGTAGACTCGTTTGAAGGGGCGGAATCTGGATGTGTGATCCTTTGCCTGAGCACGTGTGTAGAGAAGCAGAACCCTAAACACGTCCAGTTTCGCGCCGAAGAAATCGTCATGGATCACCACCAAGTTCACCTCAGACTTCAAGTTCAACATTGAAGTTCCGGCTGCTACGGTGTTGGAGTAGTGCAATTGGAATAGTTATCCTGCAGTGATGATCAACGATCGATCATGATCAGAGAGTTGCAAGAGCATCATCCCGAAGCCTTGCAGCGCCCCTATCGCATTTATTTCTCTGCATTCCGCTAATTAAGCTCGATAGGCTATACGTACAGGCGCATACACGTATTGAACATTCTCAAAGTAAGTACGGTCTTTGCTGAATCGGATGATATCAGTCGAATCGTGATCGGTAAACCTTCTTGACCTTACCGACTCGAGTGGTTCAGCAGACATGCGTGCGCTCATCAGCTGCTGTGAGACGGTGACCTTTTTGCTTTCACACATGAAATCGCAGCGTACAGCATGCAACATCACCGTGCCAAATCGAGGTGTCAGAAATCGTGAAATGTCACGATTGATTGCGTGGCACGGCATGCTTCAAGCTAGCTGCATGCAGTGAAGCACACGTTGGCCAACCGGATGGCGAAACGTTGATCGGAGCGACCTTTTCATTCCAAGGCCGATGCTGCATAGACTTGTTATTGCGTGCAGAACAGCTGTCTACGTATGAGAGTCGATGGCCAGATGGAAGAGGCACATGGCATTGTACTACAGCTACCCATATCAACTGATGCGCTCGTTGCATGAGTTGAACGTATTGGGGACATGCGTGGCTATCTGCTTGCGAGATGAACTCGAGTGCTGCAGACCACTGATAATTCGGACCTTGAGGTCGAGATGTTGTGCTTCTCGATGTCCGTCAACATCATTTTGAAGGTGGCTCGGTGTTATGAAAGGTCAGAGTCGATTTCAGCGGTGGGGCGAATCGTACAGAGATCGTGTGGGTCGATTGGCGACACGCATTCAAACCCCACATCCTTTTCAAAGAACCCTGTCGAGCCAAACGTGTATACTCGCAAGGATTCGTTTCGCGCTCCTTAAAAATGAGGTTCGCAAAAAAGCGCCGACCGAAAAAAAACCGTCCGTGCTCTTGCCAGAGCTCCGCGACAGGTCACGGGGACTCACGGAGCAACTGCGATGTATGTCAAGGTAGTGGACATGCCGAGCAAATCACGAACGCTTCTATCTGTTGGAAACCATGCCTCTGGAATAATGCTGCTAAAGTGGCGGATAGAAACGACAGCATCCACAAAGGGATATCAGCTAATTGTCCACTTTACGTGGTTCCAGGTAGTGCATTCGGTTTGAAGTCCCCAAGCTCCTGCTCTTTCTCTGCTCGGACAGACTTTAAGGGTTTACTGCACTACCAATCTTATGAAGCTTATCACGACAACTTCGGAGCTAGCAAATGGCAGCTCGAAGAACGCAAACAGTCCAGCGATGGTTAGACTCCAAGCGGTTGCAACACAAATTCGACAGGGACTGCTCTCGCTGTTCGCTGCTGTGAACCTCAGCGCCGCATCCAGCATCGGTCCGAAGTACCTCACTATCAGCACGGTGATTCAAATGCTACAATGGCTGTGGTTCGCCCTGGCGACGTCAGCTGCTTTCCCGTGGACAAGCTCCTACATCTCTTGGCTGAGAGCCATCACCAAGATTGCGCGCTTCGATCTGTTCATCACCGACGAGGGAACCACATCCGTACCGCTGGCTGCAACCATTGCCTTGCTGGTGGTCGTGCTGCTGCTGTACACTGCGGGCGCGTTCATCTGCTGGCAGCTGCTTGACATCGACCATCACCACGTCGCATCTCTCAACGCCTCTGTACGCGCAGGCTTCTCAGGAACCCAAGGTCGACAGCGCCACGAAGATGACGGTGCCAATATGCGCGATTACGCGTCGCGAAGCGTGCTGCTGCAGCTCTTTACTATCACTCTGAAATGGGGCACGTCTATTTTGTTCCTGCCGGTATCAGCGCTGCTGATTGGCACCATCCGGTGCTCCAAGAGCGAGACCAGCTGCTTCGAAGGATCTCATCTGGCCTCTGCGGTGATCGGCATGATAACGCTGGCGCTGTGGCTGCCCCTGTGCTTCCTGTATGTTGCGTTCAAGTTTCCCCGTGGCATTGTACTACCGTCCATCGCTAGTGACCGGCTGCAGTCAGCAGCGTCACCTACTCAAGGCAGCAGAGCATACCAAGCCAGCACCAGTTCGAGCAGCTCGTCGTCGAACGACTATTCCGCGCAAGCGCACAATCGGTTGGCGCTATTCAGACTACTATCTTCGTCAGGGCTGCTGGTGGCTTTTGAATTGGCTACATCGCAAAGCAACATCGCACGATGGGGCCTGGCAGCAGGCTTCTTGGCTGTAGCTGCAATTAATCTGGCAGCCAGCCTGTGGTACCTGCCTTTCATCAACCGTCATACTCAAGCCCTGGATGTCGCCAGCTCTAGTCTTCTGACGTGGAGTGGTCTATGCCTGATC
>ENA-ORBV01017591-ORBV01017591.1-microbial-mat-metagenome-genome-assembly--contig:-NODE-17591-length-10198-cov-14.011659_pt1 | contig 10198 bp, 7 predicted proteins | sample MGYA00237777_ERZ505514 | MGnify/ENA primary metagenome ERZ505514 (study PRJEB26160, sample SAMN06269048) | microbial mat metagenome | isolation source: Oligotrophic lake microbial mat | place...
CTGCCGGGCGGGGTGCAGCAGATCGCCCCAGAACCAGTCGAGCCCGCACTCTGAGCACCGGCCTTGGAGCGGGGAGCCTTTGCCGCGGCGGAAGCCGGTGATCACGCCGGATTGGTCGTAGCCGCAGCGTGGACAGTCGACTTGTTCGAGCTCGGGGGACGGGGCTGGCGGGGCGACTTGATGCGCTGCCGGTTTGCCGCCCGTTGCTGAGATGGATGCTGTTCCCACGCAGAGTCGATACTGCCGCGGATGGTTCACGGTTGCCAAACCCCTCCTCTCGATGCGCAGAAAGAGGGGCCCGTGTCTTTCGACACGGACCCCTTGTCGTTGCCGTGGCTGAACCCGGCAACACGCCGGGATCAACGACGATTAGGGAACGCAGGGGCCGGTGCCCGTTGCGAACCAGATGGAGAGGAACGCGAAGATCGCCGGGACGCCGTTGGTGCCGCCGTAGTTGCGGGCCTCGGGGTCATTGGCGAACCACGCGGAGAGGAAGCAGAAGATGTCGGGCACGCCGACGCTTCCATCCTGGCACCAGTCGGCATCGCAGAACGCGGGGCCGCACTCGGCGCCGTCGCACGAAGCACCGAAGGCGCTGACCGAGCCGCCCTGGAAGAGACAACCGCCGAGGTTGGTGACGGTGCAGGTGTTGATGAGGCAGCAGGCGACGCTGAGGGCATCGCAAGCGGCCTGATCGCACGCCGCGCCGTTGCCAAGGAACGAACCGCCGGCCGCGAGGCAGTCGGCCTGGGTCTGCACAGCGCACGTGCCGGCGGGCAGGCAGCAGGCGCCGGTCGCGGGGCCGCCCGCATCGCCCATGATCATGATGTTGTCGAAGACGACGGCCTCATCGGAATCATTGGAGGCGGTGAGGGTGAGGGTGAGCACGTTGCCGGTGCCCGAGATCGAAGCGCTGAGCGTCTGGAAGATGTTGGAGAGGACGGTGGTGCCGTTGACGACCTGAGGGTCGGGGAGGGTGATCATCGCGCCGCCGGCGAGGGTGTAGGTCTGCTCGAGGACTTCATCGGCGCGGAGGCTGAAGACGACCTGGGGCGCGCCGCCGTCGATCGAGACCGAGAAGTCGTACTGGTCGGGGGTCGTGCCGGTGGCCTCGAAGTCGCCCATCGCGGCGAGGTCGATCGAGATGGAAAGGTTGGAGCGGCCGGCGATGTTGAAGGTCCACGCGGCGGTGCCGGTGCCGGAGAGGTTGTCGTTGTTGAGCAGGTCGTTGATGCCGAACCATGCATCGAGCTTGGTTTCATCGACGATGCCGATGGAGTCGGGCTCGAAGATGGAGAAGCTGTCATCGAGCAGCGTGAACGGGATGGAGGCGCTGTAGAACCGCTGGTACACGCCGAAGCCGTCGCCCGCGCTGCTGAAGGGGGGCATGGGGCTGAAGGAGAAGGAGAGGTTGTTGCCGACGCCGACGCGGTTGACGTCGAAGTCATACTTGGCGATGAGGTTGCCGCCGGAAGCGGGAACGCAGTTCACCGACTCGCAGACGGTGCCGCGGCCCAAGTATGTGCCAAGGAGCGCATCGCAGCCGGGGCCATCGGTGATGGCGCAGGTGAGGTCGGGGAGGCAGCACGCGCCGACGTTGGGCACGCAGACGAAGGAATCGCAGAACCCAGCGAGCAGCCAGTTGCTGCCGCCCTGGGCGGTGCAGTCGGCCTCGGTGATCATCTCGACGCAGGTGTTGTTCGGCAGGCAGCAGCGGCCGGTGGGCTGATCGCAGACGACAAAGTCGCAGGTGGAGTTCTCGCCGAACCACTGACCGCCCGAACCTACGCACTGGGTCTCGGTGAAGCCGGGTCCGCAGAAGCCGTCGATGCAGCACGCGCCGGTCGGGATGGGGCAGTTGGCCGTTCCGCAGGTGACGCCGTCGCCCTGGTAGATGCCGCCGAGGCTGGTGCAGACGGCCTGGGTGACGAAGGAGCAGTAGGGCGCGGCGACGATGCAGCACGCGCCCTGGGGGTCGCCGCCGCCGCCCATCTGCACCGTGCCGTTGATGGTGAGGCTGGAGTTGCTGGCGTTGTCCTGGAAGCGGCAGGTGCCGCCTGCGGTCGTTGCGCCCCAGGCGTAGAAGCGAAGCTCGACCTGGCCGGTTGCGCCGATGATGTCGGGGATATCGAACGTGCGGAGAGCGGCGCTGGTCGGGATGTCGTTGACGATCGCGAGCGAAGAAGCGAAGCCGTCGACGTTTGAGCGGACGGACATGTTCTGCGGCCCGCTGCTGGAGCGCTGCAGGTTCGCCGTGATCACATCGATGTTGACATTGAAGCCGTTGTTCACGATGAACGTCGCCGACACATAATCGTTGTTGGCGATGGCGTCGGCCTCATCAACGCCCGTCCAGCCGTTGCTGTTGAAGCCGTTGGCCGCGCTGGTCCAGGTGATGCCAGGGCCGCGGCAGAGTTCCGGGCTGGAAACATTGAGGTCGAGAATCGTGGTGCCCGTCGCGCACACGCCGTTCTCGTTGTTGACATCGAACTGGGCGACCTGGGCCAGGGCGGCGGGTGCGCCCAGTCCAAAGATCGCCGCGCCGGTACAGAAGAGACGCTTGAGGTTGAGCATGATACGAAACTCCTTCTTGATGGACAGTGAACGGGAACGGATCAACACATTGAAAAGCGGAAAGAAAGGCTCATCTGTCGGCCGCGGCGGAAGCTCCGCACGTGCGACGATGAGAGATTGTCGTGCAACGGTGCCCGATTTTGTCGATGCAAGCACAAAGCTTGCGTGTAGGTGTCGCGAAGAACTCGTTGCCGGAAGCGTTCCGGGTCGAGGCGGGCCAGCGCGCAGTGATGGCCAAGCGGGTGCGCACTGTGGAGGCAGTGCACGCTGCGCACAGGTGTTTCATCCGCCGCGGCCGCGGAAGTCAGTTGATCTCTGCGTTGGGCATGCGCAGAGGCGAGTCGCTCGGGCCGAGTTGCCACCACCACGTCTGCGAGGGCGTGGTGATCCGTGAGCGGCTGGGGGCAAACCACGTGGGGTCTGCGCTCTGCACATTGCTGAGCGCCTCGACGTGTCCGTCGAACATGCCGGCGTTCATCTTCTCGCTATGTCGCAGCGAGGTCTGGCGGAGGAGCCTGCTCGGGCGTGTGCCCTCGCGCAGGTAGTTTTCGCCGGAGCCGCGGAATGCGGTGCCGCGGGAGAGGAAGTTGCCCTGCGGCGTGCCGGCGAGCCCGGTGCCGTTGAGGTTGGTGGAGTAGTCAAAGCCGTTGAACGCCGGGTCCCAGTAGCGAGCGCCCTCGAACGCCATGATCTTCTTTGCCGGGAGAAAGCCCACCAGGTCGGCGCGCGGCGAGTATCCGGGGGAGAGGGCGATGGGCTCGCCCGATGGAACCGACTCGACCGAACGGCCCCCGACGACGGATGTCCCGGCGCGGTAGAGCTGAAAGTAGGCGGGGGTGAGGTAGCTGAGGGTGAAGGGCTGCTCGCCGGTTGCCTCGATGGGCAGGGGCGAGCCGCTGAAGCGGCGCGTGTAGCGGAGCGCGTTGCTGGGGCACCGCATTTTGGTCATGCAGATCTCCTGGAACTTCTCGAGCTGGGTCGTGGGGAAGTTCATGGAGTCGCCCAGCAGCGGGGAGATGAAGTCCCAATCCTGGCTGGGCGTGCTGGAACCCTCGAGATACGGGCGGTTGTTGTGCAGGTCGGAGCCGGAGGTATTGGGGCCGACGAGGAAGCCCTTGTGGTCAGTCTCGTACGCGGCCTGCGAGAGAACCACGCCGCGGATGTGGGCGGCGCAGACGGTGGCGCGTGCGGCTTCACGTGCCCCGCGGAGAGAGGGCAGCAGCAGCCCGACGAGCAGCGCGATGACGGCGATGACGACGAGGAGCTCGATGAGTGTGAAGGCACTTCGGCGTTGTGGCATCGCGGCTCCAGGACAGGGACAGATCCAGCACCGCCGCACAAATGAGCGAACTGGGATCAGGCAACCCTATCAGGAGCGCAGGAAATGACCACGCGGGGAACGTCAAGAGTCGGCCAAGATGTGGGGGGCGGGACGCGAATGCGGAGGGATCAGTACGGATCCATGAATCAGGAAGGTCCGCTTCACTTGCCGGCCGACTCGCTTCGAGGGATTCATCAGGCTCACTCGGATCGTGGATCACGCCATCTTGACCGTTTTCACCGATTGCATCGCCACGTGAGAGTCATGGCAGCGAAACTTGCCCGGCGTCATACGCGCCAAACTGCATCATGCTGCGCTCAAAGGTGAGCGGCGAGATCACGCTAAAGATCGCATCGCGCACGCGGCACTGCCATGCGGCTGGACGCTGGCCCCACCAGCCCAGGAAGCGGGACTGGCGAACGAGGCTGGCGGTGCGGGCGAAGCGGGCGCGCTCGTAGCGTGAGAGGGCGCGGGCGATGTTCGCGGCATCAAGCGAAGCGCCGTTTGCATTCGGCTGTGTCTCCGGTGCGGCGTGCAGTGCCTGAATGCACCTCGCGAGCACGATGCCGTCTTCGATCGCGGTGCAGCCGCCTTGGCCGAGGTTGGGGGTCATGGGGTGGGCGGCATCGCCGAGGAGCACGATGCGCCTGTTGGACCAGCCGCGGCGTGGGGCGCGGTCGAAGAGGTCGTGCTTGAGGATGTGCGCGGGATCGGTCGCGCGGAGCATGGCTTCGATCGGTTCGCACCAGCCGCTCGCGGATGTGAAGACCTGCAGAAGGTCGCGGCGGTGATCGGGGTTGGCCTCGCTGGTCATGCGGAGGCTGTCGTGGGTTGCCCACCAGTAGATGTGCGAATCGGGGAGGCAGGTGATTCCGACGCGGGCGCGGGGGCCCCAGACTTCCCAGACGCTGCCGCGGGGGAAGGCGGGATGATCGAACTTCACGAGGCCGCGGTAGGCGGTCTGTCCGGCGGGGCGCGGCGGCGTGTTGTCGACGGCCTGTGCGCGGACGATGGACTTGAGGCCGTCGGCGCCGATGAGGAGGTCGGCGCGTTCGGATGCGCCGCCATCAAAGTGCGCGGTAACGGCGTGGTCATCCTGTTCGACGCGCGCGAGAGACTTGCCCCAGGAAATGGCCGCGGGATCGACACCTTCGAGCAGGGCGTCGAGCAGCTCTGCGCGGTGGATCATCAGGAACTCTGCGCCGAGCTTGTCACGGATCGCGAGCATGTCGGCGCGGGTGATGGAGCGGCCGTTCATGGAGCGGATGTGGGCGTCTGTGGCGATGAGGCCGCGGCGACGAACGGCATCGGCGAGGCCGAGCCAGGCGAGGGCCTTCATGGCGTTGGGCCACATGGAGATGCCCGCGCCGATTTCGGTGGCGCGGGGGGCGCGCTCGAAGACGTGGTGCGGGATGTTGAGCTTTCGGAGCGCCGCGGCCGCGGCGAGGCCGCCGATCCCGCCGCCGATGATGAGGACTCGCATGCGACAGCGTACGTCGTTCCGCGAAGATCGGGCTCAGGCTTTGCGGGGGGTTGCGATGGCAGCGCGAACTGGATGCACGGGCGACAAACCATCAATCGTGGACACAGCTCGAGGAACCGCGTGAAGTTCCAGCAACGTTCGGAACCTGCCCGATAACCTTGCGAAAGGAGTCTGTAGATGCAGAACCGACCCGCTCCCCTCGTGGCTGGTTTCATGGTCGCGGCCTCATGTGTCGCGGCAGCAGTGTCATTCGCCCGGGCACAGCCGGGTTCAGACTACGACTTTGACTTCGTCACCATCGGCGCGCCGGGCAATGCCCCCTACACAGGCGATTCGCCGTACAACCCGCCGATCGCGGTTGGCCGCGGCACGGTGAACTACGAGTACAGGATCGGGCGGACGGAAGTCACTACGTCGCAATGGCTTGGATTCGTGAACACGTTCACGATGCGCGAAGACTCTGCCTTCGGCCTCGATCTTCTCCCTGCCCACTGGGGGGCCGAACCCGACTCGGCTTACAGCGGCCCCGGATATCGGTGGACGGTGCCGACGAGCGGGCCTGCCGCGATGCTGCCTGTCAGCGGGATCACCTGGCGCGAGGCGGCGCTGTTCTGTAACTGGCTGAACAACGGCAAGCCCACCGAGCGCGCCTCCATTGCCACTGGGGCCTACGACACATCGACATGGGGCGGCACTCCTCCCACCTTCACCGACGGGCCAACACATCTGCCCGGAGCGCAGTTCTGGATCCCTTCGCTGGATGAGTGGATAAAGGCCGCGCACTTTGATCCACACCGCTATGGTGAAGGATCAGGCGGGTGGTGGGTGTATCCCAACGGTTCGGATGACCCACTTGTGAGTGGGTTGCCGGGCACACCGGGCAGTCAGACGAGCGCGGGTGTCGTCACTGAGGAGCCCTGGGGCGAGTGGAGCATTCCGCTCGGCGCGTACCCCGATGTGCAGTCGCCGTGGGGCCTGCTTGATGTCAGCGGGGGCGAGAGGGAATGGACAGAGGAAGTGGTCTGGCCCGATTCGCCGCAGGCGCGCGTTCTTGCGGGGTCTTGGGCGGGGTTCCTCGACTTCGGCGTGTTTGATCACGTCTCCGCATTTGGCGGCACTTCTCCAAGCAGTCACGCCGGGGGCATCCGGATTGCGAGTAGTGTTCCCGCGCCGCATGCTGGCATGATGGCAATCGTGGGCATTATGGTATTGACTCGAAGAACAAGGAGATGACACATGACTCGTGGGATGCGATGGATCATCGGCGGAGTTGCGGTGCTTTTTGCCCTTACTCAAAACACCAACGCTCAGAGTTTCAGCGTGTCGTACACCAACGGCACTGTCTTTCCCTGCAACGGTTCAACCACCGTGCTCGGCCCATACAGTCCGGGGTCGAACGTGACGGTTGCGCTCCCCGCCTGCGCAAGGCGCGTAAACATCTATGCAACCTCGAACTCGGTGAGCATCGGGCGGATCACGCTGGCCGATGGGCCGCTCGACGGGAATCTGGATGTCGTTTTGGGGACCGGAACGCTGGCGACTACCGATTTTCCACCCTCATCTGCGGGAGGCAGTTGGGCAGGCTTGAGCACCAGCCTTCTTGACGGTACGCCCATCGTCCGCTTCGGTGGTGCGATCTCGGGGAATCTCACCCAGTCGATCGATGTGTCGCAGATCTCTCGCTTCGATGTCGGCGGCGCCGTCCAGGCGCAGATTCGCGCGGACAACTCGATTAACTTCGGCGGCATCTTTGTTGTCGAATGCGGGAGCGTCAGCAGCGCGGGTAGCATCGTCCTGGAGAACAACTCGATCCTGCGTGTGCTCGCAACCGGCTTTGGTGTCAACGGTCCCATCGCGGCATTGACGGGCAACATCGGGGTGATTGAAACACAGAACGGTGGCCCATTACTGGCCGACGTAAACGCGGACATGGGTAGCATCAATCAGATTCTTGTCGATGGCGAGATCGGCAGCACATCGACAAGTCCGCTCATTCGAGCCATGGACGGAATCAACACGATTGACGCCGCAGCGATCTACGCGACGATCACGTCCAATGCAGGCGGCGTGGGTGGCGTTCGTCGCGTGAGGACGACTTCTGGACCATTTGTCGGCGCACTCAACGCGTATCGGATCGAGAGCGCGACCGCTACGGACGGTCTTCGCATCACTGGCAACCTCGACGCCAACGTGACCATCGCCGACAATGTCCTGCGGCCAATCGTCATCACCGGCGAGCTGATGTCGGGCCGCACACTTAGTATCGCCGGACAAATGATCACCGCCACGACTCCATCAACCACCGGCAGCCTCGACATCGGCACGCTCCGCGGCACGGTGCGTTTCACACGTACCACCCAAGGAGTCCGCGGCCCTGTTACGATCGACTCCATTGCCTCGACTGGCCGACTCGAATCCTCCAGCCCGCTGGAGAGCGGCACCAACGGCTCGATTACTGTCGATGGTAACATGGCCGGTCTTGTTCAGGTCAGCGGCAGCGTTGCCGGCGCGATCACGATCGGTGGTGAACTTGACGGGCGTGTCACAACCACCGGAAGCCTCACCGGCGCGCTTACGATCGACAGTTACATGGACGGTCTCATCAAGGTTTGGCGATAACCTCTCCGGCACCATCGACATCAATCAGTCGCAGGGCCTCCGTGGCCAGATCATCATCAACGCAGACAATATGTCCACGCCCGGCACATGGACAGGTCCTGTCATCGTCGGCAGCATCACGCTCGATAATGGCGCATCAGGAGACTACACGGCTCCGTATTACAACGCCCTCCCCTCCGTCCTCGGTGGCGGCTCAGTCGGCCTCGCTCCATTCCGCATCCACGAGGCCGCGTGCTCGCCGCCTCCCAACACGTTCGGACGGCTCGTCACGACGCTCTACTCCAGCTTTGATGATGGGCAGGTGGGCGCCATCGTTCGGCACTACGGGCCGATCGAGAACACCGGCATCATCGTCGGCATGCGCATGGACACGAACTGCAACTGGTACGAGGCCCTCTCCTCTATTTTCGATCCTGTCCTGCACCCCGGCGGGGACCTGCGCGCCATCGGCATCACCTGCAACGCGGGCATGGCCATCAAAGAGGGCATCTGGCGGATCGTGCCGGACGACCTTGCGTGCTCCGAGGTTGTCAACAACCCCGCAGTCGTCTGGCAGACGACCGACGGTTGCGCACCGCCGAACGCCACGCCCGCCTATGTGTTTGAGGTGGGGCCGGACTGCAACCTCAATGACGTCAACGACCACCTTGACATCGACATCGCCGCGGACAGCCCGCTCATCGACGATCTCGACACCAGTCCCATGAATGACATCATCGACACCTGTGATGGCATCTGTGCGTGCGACTGGGAGCACGACGGTGACATCGATGTGCCGGATATTTTCGCGTTTCTGACCAGTTGGTTTGCGGTGGACCCGAGCGCGGATTTTGATGCCTCCGGTACCGTGGCCGTGCCGGATATCTTCGCGTTCCTGTCGTGTTGGTTCGCCTCGGCGAGCAACTCGCTGTGCAACCCGTAGCCATAAGGCCCTCTGAGCTCTGGCAGCCAGAAAGATCAGGCTTGCCCGGCCGCGATCACCTCGCGCAGCGCCTCAAGCAGTTCCTCGGGCTCGGACATGCGGCCGGGGCCGCTGGTGCGGCAGGCCTGCCAGCCGTCGCTCGGGCCGATGAGTGTGAAGCCGTCGGCGCGGAGGGTGGCGATGTTGCGCTGGGTTGCGGGCTGGGACCACATCGCGGCGTTCATCGCGGGGGCAAGGAGGACCGGGGTCTTGGCCCGATCGACGGCGGAGAGGATGAGCGTGACGGCATCATCGGCGCGGCCGGTGGCGAGGCGGGCTGCGCAGTCCATCGTGCAGGGCGCGACGATCGCGGCATCGAGCGAGCGGGCGAGTGAGATGTGCTGCGGGTCCTGCGCGCCGCCCACGCCGATGTGCTCCCACGGGGTGGAGTACACCTGCTTGCCGGAGAGGGAGGCGAAGGTGAGGGGCGTGACGAACCTCGTTGCGCCCTCGGTCATGGCGACGGTGACATCGGCGCCGGCCTGAACCAGGCGGCTGACGAGCGTGCAGACTTTGTACGCCGCGATCCCGCCGGAGACGCCGACGAGCACGCGCTTGGATTGGAAGTCGTTGTTCACGGGAGGGACACTTCCCGGCTCGCCGCGGGCGCGGAGCGGCAACGGGCGTTATCCGTTCTTGTAGCCGGGCATGATCTTCTGGAGGTCGCCCGCGGTGGCGGTGTCGAACTCGAGGCCGAGCTTGCCCTGCATGATTTCTTCCATGACGACTTCGAGGTCGGACCTGCCCATACGGTCGACCATGGGGCGCGAGCCTTCCATGATCTGGACGAGCCGACGCTGGATGAGGGAGCAAAGCTTGAACCGGCCGCCGTACTTGTTGACGATGGCATCGCTCTTGAGCGCTTCGATCATGGGACGGGGTGCTCCTGAGAGGCGCGGGCTGGAATGGGCTCTGGGCCGCGGAGAGGCAAAGTCCTGCATCGTGGCCGACAGAGCGCAGGAGAGAGGATAGGGGGGAGGGTGCCCCCGGGACAAGGCATTCCCATATAGAGAGGGGCGATTACAGCACCCGAAAAGAGGGGTAGAATGAATCAGGTAAAAGTTCCCGCCCACGGAAGCAGCAGAACGGCCGGTTTGCAAGCTTGCCGGGCCAGAAAGCCGATCCAGTTCTCAGCTTGTGTCGTATGGATGGTTGCCGGTATGCTTGGGTGTCCGGGTCATGGACCAAGCCACTGTTCCGGCGGCGAGCACGGGAATGGGGATCGGGGCGGGGGATGGAT
>ENA-ORBV01017592-ORBV01017592.1-microbial-mat-metagenome-genome-assembly--contig:-NODE-17592-length-10198-cov-3.082897_pt1 | contig 10198 bp, 10 predicted proteins | sample MGYA00237777_ERZ505514 | MGnify/ENA primary metagenome ERZ505514 (study PRJEB26160, sample SAMN06269048) | microbial mat metagenome | isolation source: Oligotrophic lake microbial mat | place...
CCGATGCTCATGCGCCAGCCATACCACCGCGAAAAAATCGCCCGCCGGATGAGCAACCAGGTAAAAAACCGGCCGACCGGATTCTCATAGGCAAACCGCACATACCCCTCCCCGTAGATCTGCTCGGTGACTACCGTGCGCGTGTAGCGGTCGAAATAGCGGATGGGTTCGGCGGACATATCCGCCGAGGCTCACGATTCGCCGCGCCCGCGCAAAGCAGAAAAATCCCCCGCGCTCTCACGCTTCCCTTCCCCGCTCCGGCCCTTCAACCACCGGTCTCAGCGAGGCCGGCTACAACTCCGCCTCGGCAAACAGCAGCCGCAGCTCCCCCGCACCCACCTAGGGAAAGAGAACGGCCAGCAGGCTCCCCTCCGCCAACTCTTTCGCCTTCCTGTCGAGCAGCACAGTCACACGGCGGTCCGCGAGGCGTTTGTTCAGGTCGGCGAGGAGCTGGTGGCGGTGGCGACCAAGGCGGTGGGCTGAGATGCGAACGGATGCGTCGGTCAAGGGCACTGACTGCGACCTCCGCTTTGTCGTCTCGGCCAGCACCGGTATGCACGCGGCGGTGGTGCAGGCCGCATGAGCATCGCTGACCTCACGCAGGAGGGGCGCACATTCCTGCGCCAGTTGCAGTGGCGTCACCGACAGGCCGTAGCCGTACGCAAGCGTGACTTTTTCAATCGGGCGCCAGCGCCGGTAATCCGGCAGCACACCCGGCGACTCGCCAGGAAAACCGGAGCCGCTGATGGTCCCGAAACCGAAGCGGTGAAACATGTCGTACAGGTATTCATCGGGCACCGCGAGCGCGAGCTTGGTGGCGCCGACATTGCTCGATTTGGTGATGATCCCGGTGACGTCGAGATTGCCGAAGTTCTTGACGTCCTTGACGATGTGGCCACCAGACACCAGCATCGTTCCAGGCGAGGTTTCGATGCGCGAATCGGCGGTGAACTTGCCGCTCTCCAGCGCTGCGGCGACCGTAAAGGACTTGATCACCGAGCCCGGCTCGAACACATCCGTGGCAGCGCGATTGCGGACCGCCGATCCACGCTGACGGTCACGCTGATTCGGGTTGTAGCTCGGCAAATTGACCATCGCCAGCACTTCGCCGGTGGGCACATCCAGTACCACCACCGTACCGGCCGCCGCCTTATTGGCGACCAGCGCCGCCTTGAGCTCGCGGTAGGCCAAGTACTGAATGCGGCGATCGATGCTGAGCACCAGGTCTTCGCCAGGCTCGGCTGCGCTCACCAGGTTGACGTCTTCGACACGATGCCCGCGGCGGTCTTGGATCACACGCTTGGCACCGGGCTTGCCGGCGAGCCAGTCCTCGTACGCGAGCTCGAGGCCTTCCTGGCCGTGGTCATCAATATCGGTGTAGCCGATCACGTGCGCGAGCGCTTCGCCGGCCGGGTAGTACCGCCGGAACTCGCGCTGCACATGCACGCCGGGAATGCCGAGCGCCGCCACCTCGGCCGCCTCGTCCGGGCTGATATGGCGCTTGAGGTAGACGAATTCCTTGTCGGCGCGCTGCACCAGCCGCTGCATCAGCGGCTCTTCGCCGATGCCGAGCGCCTGTGCCAGCTGCGGCACGCGCTCAGGTGCGGCGAGCACTTCGGCCGGCATCGCCCACAGCGAGGCGACCGGCGTCGACACCGCGAGCGGCTCGCCGTTGCGATCGGAGATCATGCCGCGGTAGGCCGGAATCGAAACTTCGCGCAGGAAGCGCGCCGCGCCCTCGCGCTGATAGAAATCCTTGCCGAGGATCTGCACCGCGACGGCCTTGCCGATCAGGCCAGTGGTCGCCAGCACCAGCACCATCAATACCGTGTACAGGCGCAAACGATAGTTCGGGGCGCGCAGACGCGGCTTCATGGCGCCACCACGACGATGTCCTGCGGCGGCGGGAAGCTCATCGAGAGCTCACGCGTCGCCACCTGCTCGATGCGGTTGGCATCGGCCCACGTCGATTGCTCGAGCTGCAACTGGCCCCACTCGATATTGAGCTCGTCGCGCGCTGAATTGAGGCGCTCGATGGCGAAGAACAGGTTGCGGCTCTGATGGCGCGCGTACACCAGCGCGATGGCGCTACCGATGACCGCAGCCAGCAGCAGGCCGAAGACGATCTTCTGCGGCTTCATGCGGCACGCTCGGCGATGCGCAGCACGGCGCTGCGCGAGCGCGGATTGCGTGCGAGCTCGGCGTCGCCGGCGCGGCGCTTGCCGAGATCGCGCAGGCTCGAATGCGTCGGCGCGAGCGGAGGCAGCCGCCGCGAGGCCGCTGGCTGCCGCGAGCGCGACTGGATGAATTGTTTGACGCGGCGGTCCTCGAGCGAATGAAAGCTGATGGTGACCAGGCGCCCGTTTGGCGCGAGCGCCGCATGCGCGGCCTCGAGGCCGCGGTCGATCGCGCCGAGCTCGTCATTCACGGCAATACGGATGGCCTGGAAGCTGCGCGTCGCGGCATGGATGCCAACGTAGACCTTGGGTAGCTGAGCCGCGATGAAGTCGGCCAGATCGAGCGTGCGCTCGAACGGCTGCTCACCGCGTCGGCTGACGATTGCGCGTGCAATTCGGCGCGACTGGCGCTCCTCGCCGTATTCGTGCAGCACGCGGGCCAGCTCGGTCTCGCTGACATTGGCCAGCCATTCAGACGCGCTCGGACCGCCGTCCGGGTCCATGCGCATATCCAGCGGCCCGTCACGCAGGAAGCTGAAGCCGCGTTCGGCCTGATCGAGCTGTGGCGAGGAGACCCCGAAATCGAACATCACCCCATCCCATGCGCCAGCTGCCACTGCGTGTCCGAGATCGGCGAAATTCGCACGCCGGATTTCGAAGCGCGCGTCGCGATCCTGTAATTCCCGGCCGGCCGCAACCGCATCCGGATCGCGATCCAAGGCCAGCAAGCGCCCCGCGTCCCCGAGCTGCGCCAGAATCGCGCGGCTATGTCCGCCCCGGCCAAAAGTCGCATCCAAATATCGCCCCGCAGGTTGCAACGCCAGACCTTCCAACACTTCCTGCAACATGACCGGCTGATGCTCGCTGCCGGCCACGTCCTGAGAACGCTCCATCTCCCGCGTCCTCTAGAAGCGCAACTGACGCATGTCGTCGCTGATGTCCTGATCCGCGACCGGCAGTTACAGTCGCGCGCGCTGGGCCGATTCACTCCACAACTCGAACTTCTCGCCCATGCCTAGCAGCACCGCCTGCTTTTGCAGCCCGGCGGTCTGCCGCGCGGTCGGCGGAATCACGATGCGCGAGCTGCTGTCGAGCTCGATGCGCGCCGCGGCACCCACCAGCTTACGCTGCAGATCCCGATGCGCCGTGTTGAAGCTGCTGAGCTGCATGACCTGATCGCGCATGCGCTCCCATTCGGGCAGCGGGAAAATCCATAAGCACTCGCGCTCGAACGGGTTGTAGGTGACCACGAGGCGGTTACTACAAAGCTCCGACAGCTGCTCACGGTACGCCGTGGGGATCGCCAAGCGTCCCTTGTCGTCGATCGCACACGTCGATTCTCCGTAAAACATCCCCACGAACTCCCACAAAAACCCACAAATTGCCAACAAATGACACTCTACGGCCGATGCGCATGGGGGTCAAGGAAAAATCCTTGCAGGACAAGGACTTAACGAACCTGAGGCGGGTTCGAGGAAGCACGGCTAAGCTGTTGAATTGACGGTGAAACGACGTGGTTTTGACATGGGTTTGAGTCGCTGAAGGCAGTGGCAGCCATCGGGCACCCGAGGAACGGTAGGTGACGCGTTTGGCAGCTCGAAGAGCTTGCCGCGATGCGGCTCCCCTCTCCCATGCATTTGGGGGGATGGGGGAGAGGGCGCTTTAGCCGCGAAGTGACCGCCGGCCGGCAATCATCGCGGACGGCGAAAAGAACCAATGCCGAAGTTGGCTTTGCTCTGGAGGAGGCTCCAATCGGTTGATGGCTCAAGGCTTGCAGCCATTGAACGCGACTCAGGGCCACGCCCGAGGCCGGCATGGCGCTTCGACTGCGAGTTTTTCATTTCGACGCAAATGAACGCAAAGGGAGCAAAGGGGCGCAAAAAAGCTGATCTGCTGATCTGCTGATCTGCTGATCTGCTGATCAGCCAATGCCTTGGTGACCTCTCGGCATTTTTATTTGCGTCAACGACTCGCTCTCACCCACCCTGGCACATCAGGGAATACAGGGAGACCCGATCTAATGATGAGCTCAATGCTTGCTTTGCGTCCCTTTGCCCCCTTTGCGTCCTTTTGCGTCAAAACACTCACTCTCGCCCAAACCCATACTCAGGTATGGCCTTCCAGCGCCGCAGGCAGGGTTACCGGTTCCGCGGTGAAAAGAAGCAGTGGAGCAAGCTCCACTCTACAACGGCAAGCAAGACCCCCAGCAATCAGGAACCGTTACTTTACCGAAACCGAAAGACACCAACACCAACAACCAACAACCAACAACCAACAACCAACAACCAACAACCAACAACCAACAACCAACAACCAACAACCAACAACCGGCCCTCAGGCCTGCGGCTTCCAGCTATCCACGTACCCGGTCCACTCGACGGTATCGGCGTCAGGGGTGACGTGTAGGGCGTCGCGGCTGTCGATCATGACAGCGTACTCGTCGGTGGCCGCCTTGGTCTGTTCCAGCATGCGGCCGAGCGCCTTGGGATGCGGGCCGTGGGTGAAGCCGCAGGGATGCAGGGTGACCATGCCGGGATGAATGTTGTCGCGGCTGAAGAAATCGCCACGGTGGTAGAAGATCACTTCGTCGTAATCGTCATTGTTATGAAAAAACGGAATCTTGATTGCGCCGGGATCAGTCTCGAACGGCCGCGGCACGAACGTGCAGACGACGAAGCGGTGGGCGACGAAGGTGGTATGTGCGCTCGGCGGCAGATGATAGCGGTGGCTCATCAGCGGCCGGATATCACGCACATTGATGCGCACCGGAAACAGATCGCCGTGCCAGCCGACCGCGTCGAGCGGATTGAACGGAAAGACGATATTGGTTAGCGCGTTGCAGCGCTTCACCGCCACGCGCCATTCGCCCGTCGCCTGCGCCTTGAACGCATCGTCAATGGCCGGTGCATCCAGCATTGCCGGATCGAAGATCGCGTGCGGGCCTACCAGGCCCTTGTCTGGCAGCATGTAGCTCGAATTACTGGCCTCGATCAGCAATAGATCCAGGGTCTCGCGTACTTCCAGCCGCCACATGGTCGAGCGTGGCAGCACTATGTAGTCGCCGGCTTCGATCGCGAGATGTCCGTAGTCACAAAAAAGATCGCCGGCGCCGTTGTGCACGAACAGCAACTCGTCGCCATCGGCATTGCGCACCAGATGATCCATCGAACGCTCGCAGCGCCAGGAGCGCATGCGCACGTGCGCGTTATGCATCAGCTCATGCGCATCCCAGGGCGAGGCGCCCTGCACGGCGAAGCGCAAAGTGTCGAAGGCGCGCGGCTTGAGCGGGCCATCGAAGGTGGTCCAGCCGGTCGGCGCGTTCGGGTGGTACATATGCGTCGCCGGCCCGAAAAAACCCTCTTTGCCGAGTTCGCGCTCGAAAGTCCCCGGCGGCAGATCGCAATGTGCTTGCCGCGAGGAAAGGCCCTCGACCTTGGAAACGCTGATCCATTTCTTGGACATGTTAAGGACGCCTGCAATGGAGAAAGTCAGATCGAACAAGTTCGACTAAGTGCGCTCGTTGGCCCGAAGCAAGTTCGCTCACGCAGCATTCCGCATGATCTCCGAACGCTCGCGCGGCGACAGAATCCCGGCGAAAGGTGACGAGCTCTTGAGCCTCAGCGCATTCTGGTCATCGGACTCGAGCAGGCGCTCGAGCGAAGCTGGATCATCGGTAAGAATGCTTTCCCATTCGCGGTAGCAGTTCGGCAGGCTCCCACCGAATTGCACGCGCCAACGCTCCAGATTCATTCTGGCCTTCGCGATTACGGGGCCCGGGTCCGCGCGCAGGCGAACGGCGATCTCACGATGCAAGGCCGTGCTCCAGATCTCAACTCGACGATGCGGATCGCTCATAGGCCGCTCAAAGCACCCCGCGACGCATCTGGTCCTGCTCGATCGACTCAAACAGCGCCTTGAAATTGCCTTCGCCGAAGCCCTCGTTGCCCTTGCGCTGGATGATCTCGAAGAAGATCGGACCGACATGGGTCTCAGTGAAGATCTGCAGCAGTTTCTGCTTCTTGGTTTCGGGATCGGCGTCGATCAGGATCTTGTTCTTCTTCATGCGGGCGACGTCTTCGCCATGCTCCGGAATGCGCTGGTCGATCACCTCGAAATAGGTGTCCGGCGTATTCAGGAAAGTCACCCCGGCCGCGCGCATCGCCTCAACCGTCTCGTAGATGTTGTCGGTGAAACAGGCGATGTGCTGGATGCCCTCGCCCTGGTACTGGTCGAGATATTCGTTGATCTGGCTCTTGGGATCAGCCGACTCGTTGAGCGGGATGCGCACCACGCCATCGGGCGCGGTCATGGCCTTGGATACGAGGCCGGTCTTGGCGCCCTTGATGTCGAAATAGCGAATCTCACGGAAACCGAACAGGCGCTCGTAGTACTCCGCCCAGCGCGCCATATTGCCGTGATAGAGATTGTGGGTGAGGTGATCGATGAAGGTGAGGCCGAAACCGACCGGCTCGCGATCGACCTCGGGCAAGAACTCGAACTCCGCCGCATAGGGATCCAGACCGTCGGTGACCAGATACAGCATGCAGTCGCCGATGCCCTTGATCACCGGCGCATCGATGGGGCGCGTGTCCGGCTTGTGCGCAACGGCTTCCGCGCCACGGCTGATGACTTCGGCGTAACACTCGTCGCCGTCGTTCACGCGGATGGCGAAGCCGCAAGCGCTCGGCCCGTGCGCGACTGCAAAGTCCGCGGCAAAGGAATCCCGGGTCTCGTTGATCAGAAAGTTGACCTCACCCTGGCGATACAGAGTGATCGCCCGCTCCCGATGACGCGCGACGGCGGTGAAGCCCATGCGCACGAACAGCGCGTGCAGGCCGCTGGCATCGGGCGCGGCGAACTCGACGAATTCAAAGCCATTGATGCCCAGTGGATTCGGATGGCCCGGACGCGCGGGCGGATGTGCGGGTGCGCTCATGGCGATGGCTCCGTTGGCACTGCATGGAATGAAAGGGTGTGGGGAGTATAGTTTCATCTGCAACAATCGCCATCATCCCGAGCACGCGTATGCCCGACAAGCGCAATAAAGGCGCAGCCGATCCGCCGCCGGTACTCGATCTGGCCCATTTTCTGCCCTATCGGCTCTCGGTGCTAGCCAACATCGTAAGCCAGGGAATCGCGCAGGGATACCAGTCGCGCTACCGGCTCAGCGTCACCGAGTGGCGCGTGCTCGCCGTGCTCGGACGCTATCCGGGCCTGTCGGCGATCGAGGTTGGCGAACGCATTGCCATGGACAAGGTCGCGGTCAGCCGGGCGGTCGCGCAGTTGCAGAAGAGCGGACGTATCAGCCGTGAGCTCGAGCCCGCCGACCGGCGCCGGTCGATCCTGAATTTGAGTGCGCAGGGCCGCGCCATCTACGCCGAGGTCGCTCCGATGGCGCTCGCGCAGGAGCAGCGCCTGCTGTCGGTATTGAGCCCAGCCGAACGCGCGGCGCTCGATGCAATACTCGGCAAGCTGGCCGGCGCCGGACTGGCTGCCTTGGCGCAGCCTTAGCAGCCTGTCGGGCTTTCCAACAGCGGGCTGGTTCGCGTCGCCGAAACAAAAGGCCAGGGCATCAGCCATCCACAGATTACACAGATGAACACCGAGCAGAAGCGATAAGAGCGGATTCGACCTGGCAGCCTGTCGGGCTTTCCTCATGAGTGCGCCAAAGTCGCTTTTGGCGCATGGCAAGGATTGAGACTGGCTACGCTATTGGGTCGCGCACGTCGAGAAAATCGAACTTGCGAAAATCGCGGTCGCGCGTGTACAGCTTGACCACGCCATGCTGGCGCAGGATGGTTGCCAGATGCGCATCCGGCACCAGATTCCCACGGACCGGAAGCGCACGGGTCAAGCCGCGATAGAGCTCCCAGAATCCGTCTTCCTCCGCGAGCATGCGTACGTGTGGACGGCTGATCAAGGCGTTGATATTGCGCTCTGCTTCGGCCGACGACAGCGGTGCCGCGAACAGGCGTGGATGGGTGGACATGCGCAGATAGCTCATGACCGTGATCCAGGCCAGACACAGAAGTTCGCCGCCGCTCGCACAGACCTGCAAGAAGTCTCGCGCTCGCAGGTGTTCCTCGCCCTCGGCATTGGTCGCGTAGAGCAGAATATTGACGTCGAGCGAGTAGCTCACCGCGAACCATCCTGATCCATTGCGTCCAGCAAAGCGTCACGATCTGCCAGATCAACGCGTGCACCGAGCGGCCGGCTGACCCATTCCAGTGGCTGCGAGGTTTGAGCCAATTTCGGCTTGGCTGCCAGGGCCTCGGCCAGCAAATCGGTCACCAAACGCCCCAGCGTCATGCCTTCGCTTTGCTGCAGACGCTTGAGATCTTTGAGGATCGGGTCGTCAATGTCGATGGTGGTTCTCATGATGCGTGATGTTATGCGCATCTACATCAGATGTCGAGTGTCTTTGACTTAACGGACTACACCGAGCCGCGAAGCGCGGCGATCACGATCAGCAGCAGGCCTGGCAGCGCGCGGCGTTGGCACAACTGCCGGTCGAACTGTTTGCCGACAGCCACCCGGGGCGTGCCGCGCTGCAGGCACAAATCCTGCTCACACGGACCGGGTCGCTGGCCGTGTCCGATCGACAGCGCCTCGAACAGACCTGCCCGCGCGCCGATGCCGACGCGCGCCGATCAGCCGGCGTTGCGGCAATGCTGCATCGCAGGGCATGTTGAGCGCGTAGAGCGCTCAACATGCCGGGCTCTCGCTCGCGGGAGCGTCATGCAGCCCGCTGGCGCGGGCAACATGACCGATGACGAGCGCATCCGACAACCGAATACCAACTTTCGAAAACCCGCTCCTACTTCACGCCATGCATCAGCCGGTTGATCAGCGGCGCGAACAGGAAGAAGGCGATCGCGATCACGATGCCGATAAAAAACATGCTGTCGAACACACTGGCGTATTGCGTAAGGCTGCCAGCTTCCTCACCGCCTCCCGCAGCTTCGGCGGCCAGCAGGCCTGCTACATAGTTGGCCATCGCGATCGACAGGAACCAGCCACCCATGGCCATGCCGGTTTCGCGCGGCGCGGCCAGCTTGGTGACCATCGCCAAACCGATGGGCGAGAGGCACAGCTCGCCGATGGTGTGGATCAAATAGGTCAGCGTGAGCCACACCCAGCTGATCTGGCCGGTTTCGGTGGCCATGTTGCGGATTGCGAACACCAGCAACCAAAATCCGATTGCCGCACCGGCAAGACCCAGTGAAAATTTGCGCGGGATTGAAGGGTTCATGTCCTTTTTGTCCAGCCACGGCCAAAGCACGGCGAATAGCGGCGCCAGCAAGATGATGAAAACCGGATTGACCGACTGAAAGATGGTGAAGTGCAACTGATAGCCGGCGATAGTCGGCATATCGACGTAGTCGCGCGCGATAAAGTTCAGCGAAGAACCCGCCTGCTCGAACAATGCCCAAAACAGGATATTGGCCGCGAACAGGATCAGCATGGCAATGTAACGGTGCATCTGCACCTTGTCGCCACTGCGAACGCCGCTCAAGATGAAATAGACGGCAAGGCCAATCATCAGAAGCACCAGTAGCATGCCGAGCACGCCCAGCGTGCTGAGCAGCCAAAACATCATGGAGCCTTCGGCAAAATTTGCCGCCAGTCCGTTTTGCCAGGACTTGTCGAGCAGGAAGAAGGCGGGAATCGACAGCAGCAACGCGCCGATGGTGACTTTCACAACCGGACCGAAGCCTTCCTTGCCTGCTGGTGTCGTGCCAACGTGGCCCAACCAGCTCTTGTACATCTGAAACACCAGCAACCCGAAGATCATTCCTATGCCAGCAGTGAAGAAGCCCCAGCGGTAGCCATAGGTCGCACCGATCCAACTCGCGCAGATCAACGGTGCGAAGAAAGCACCGGCATTGATGCCCATGTAGAAGATGGTGAAACCTGAGTCCCGACGCGCGTCGCCTGGCGCGTACAGCTTCCCGACCATGGTCGAGATATTGGGTTTGAACAGACCATTGCCGACCACCAATACCGCCAGGCCCATCAGG
>ENA-ORBV01017594-ORBV01017594.1-microbial-mat-metagenome-genome-assembly--contig:-NODE-17594-length-10197-cov-4.035178_pt1 | contig 10197 bp, 9 predicted proteins | sample MGYA00237777_ERZ505514 | MGnify/ENA primary metagenome ERZ505514 (study PRJEB26160, sample SAMN06269048) | microbial mat metagenome | isolation source: Oligotrophic lake microbial mat | place...
CTGCATGGGGCGCCCCTATTTTATCAGTGTCTATTAGCGCTCATCAGTGGTTACTCCTCCTGCGTTGTTTAGTATAAAACGTTTAACGTGTCCCATCGCTTCCAAGTTTCCCGCGGTGAAATCGTTTATCGTGGCCTCACCAACCGGTGTCCGAATTGCGGTGCCCGCACGCTCTTCAAAGCCGGCACGATGTTTCAGGTCAACAAGGAGTGTCCGAATTGCGGCCTGAAGATCGAGCGCGACAACGATGAAGGCTTTTTCCTTGGCTCGATGTCGCTGAATTACGGCGTGACGATCGTGGCCTTTCTCGTGCCGGTGATGTTGCTTGCGTGGAAAGAGGTCATTGGCACAACCACCGCCATCGTGCTTGCGGGGATCGGCGCGGTGATCGTTCCCGCGCTGCTGTACCGCCCCTCGCGCAGCTGGTGGTTGATGAACTACTACATTTTCCTCCCGCATCACCTGCCGGCGAACGGCGGCACCGGCCGCGCCGGCCAGGACGATAACCGCTGAACGAAAGCGAGCGATGCCCCACCGGCAGACGCCACCGTGGGCACGGAGGTTTCTGATGGATCGTCCCTGGGACCGCGGCCGCCCCCGGCCGCATTCGGATGCGGACGTCGACGAACTGAATTCGTTCCACCCTCAGACGAGTGGCCCACGGAACACCCGGAAAACACGGAATCGAGCCGGAGAAGACCGCTGATGAGCGCTGAATTCGGAGAAGCCACAGAGGTCACGGAGGAGCTGTAGAGATCACAGAGTCAGTCCACAGACAACAGACGGTAAGTTCATCACTCGAGGCGGAGCTCCAGAATTGCTCCGTGCCCTCTCTTCGTTCTTTGTGCCCTCTGTGGCTTCGAGGTTTGCTCACCCGTTTCATTTGCGCCGATTCGCGTGATTCGCGGGCACCCGTTCGAGCATCGGCCCCGTCGTCACGCCAGGAAAAGATTGGAACTTTTCGGCTTCCGTTTTGAAAACAGCCGCCTACGTTTCCCCCTTTCGGCGCTTGGGCGCCAAAGGAAAAGACCCGGAGAGGTGGCAGAGTGGTCTATTGTACCTGACTCGAAATCAGGCGTACCGCAAGGTACCGTGGGTTCGAATCCCACCCTCTCCGCCAGTTTTCTAACGAACGACAACCGGGCAGTTGCCCTGCGGAAACAAAAGCAGGTGGTGGGGTAACACGAACTCGGCCGCCGCCGTCAAAATTGAGGTCGCGAACATTGACAGTCGTGCCACGAAATGGACATATTGTCCTCGTCGTGGGATTGATCAAACGCAGCACCCTGCGCCACTACGCCACCCAGTTTCCCAAGGCCGGCCGTGCCTTGGACGATTGGGCTCGTCTGGTGCTCGCTGGCTCGTGGCGGAACCTCGTCGAAACGCGACGAATTTTTCCCCATGCTGATCAGGCAAAGGTCAAAAGCGGCAGGACCGTCACCATCTTCAATGTATGCAGTAATGATTTCCGCCTCATCACCGCCATTCACTACGACCGACAAAAGGTCTTTGTCCTCAATTTTCTCCCTCACGCCGAATACAGCCGCAACGCTTGGAAGCACCATCTATGAAAACCGCCTCTCGAGTTTCAACACCCTACGCAAAGATTCCCAAGACCTATGCCGGCCTGATGGGGATGCATCTACTCCGCCCCATCCACGACCAGGTGGATGCCGACAACGCCGCCGAAATGATTGACCTGTTGGCCGGCCACGCGCTCAACACCGGGCAGGCCGACTATCTTGATCTCCTGAGCGACCTTTATGAGAAATGGGAGAGCACACAGTTTCCGCTCAGCCAAGCCACCGGATCAGAATTGCTGCGTCTCGTGCTGGCAGAACGCAACGAAGGCGGCCCGGAACTCGCAAAGCTCCTCGGGATTGATGTGTCACTTGCCTATCGGCTTCTGCGGGGCAAGCGGCAGTTGACCGCTGTGCAAATTCGCATGGCTGCGGACGCCTACGGTATCGACCCAGTGGCACTTTTGCCGTAGGCGCAGCCCGCGCCAGCAACGGATATTAGCGCCACTTCCGTTCTTGTTGAAATCGCGTTCGCTCCGCCAATTTACGCTTCGAGCAGCTTTGGATAACGTGGGTCTTTGGTGTCGTTTTACCTGCTAAATTCGGGGGGGGGCTGGGCGCAGGTGGCGGTGCTCTCGCGAGAAGCGGTCTGCGCTGCCCTCCGGCAATCACCTGCCCGATAGCATTCTCGGCCGAAATCTTGCAACGCGGCTCTACCAAGTGTTCGGAATTTATCGGGGCAATCTCGCGTCCCCTGCGCCCGTCTGGCCTTTTGCCTGAACTCAATTGGGCCGAACATCTGTCGGCCAATCCTGAAATCCTCGCCTAAACGGCGCATGCAGTCCTGCTAGAGATGCGGACGAAAAATTTATTCCTGAGAAAAACACTCAATAAGATCCGGCTCAGGGAAATAGGTCCACGAGTTGCAGGTTCTCCTGTTCTTGAAGCCCTCCAGCTTCATTTTCATGAATCCTACTCCCGACCTCCAGTTCATCCACGACACGTTTCCCAAGACGTCATGCCGGCTTGCTCGGCCCAAAAACTTCTCCGCGGCCAGAAGGCCCTCGTCACCGGCGCGAGTTCCGGCATCGGCAAGTCCGTCGCCATCGCGCTCGGCCACGCTGGCGCCGATGTCGTTGTCAACGACGTGAGCGGCGCCGAGGATGTTGAGGAGGTTGCGAGCGAAATCCGCCGCTGCGGCGTGAAGGCGATCGCGGTGCGCGCCGACGTAAGCCAGGAGGAGGACGTACAGGCGATGTTTCGCACGGCGATCGGCGAATTCGGCACCGTCGACATCCTCGTCAACAACGCAGGCATCCAGCAGGACGCGGCGTTTCACGAAATGTCGCTCGCGCAGTGGCAGCGCGTCATCGACGTGAACCTCACCGGCCAGTTTCTCTGCTCGCGCGAGGCGGTGCGCGAATTTCGCCGCCGCGGGGTGCGCAAAGAGGCCTCCTGCGCCGCCGGCAAAATCGTCTGCGTCTCCTCCGTCCACGACATCATCCCGTGGGCCGGCCACGTAAACTACGCGGCTTCGAAGGGCGGCGTCGCCATGATGATGAAAAGCGTGGCGCAGGAAGTCGCCCCCCACCGCATTCGCGTGAACAGCGTTTCGCCCGGTGCCATCCGCACGCCGATCAATACCGCGGCGTGGAGCACGCCCGCCGCCTCCGCCGATTTGTTGAAGCTCATTCCCTACAAACGCATCGGCGAGGCCGACGAGATCGGGCGCGCCACCGTGTGGCTCGCATCCGATGAGTCCGACTACATCACCGGCACGACGCTCTACGTCGATGGCGGCATGACACTCTATCCCGGTTTTGAAACCGGCGGCTAAACGCATTCCCACCTTTCGCTTCCCCCAACCCCCACGCACCCTCCATGTCTCCGCATCAATCCCAGGAATGGCTCGAGGCCGACGGCCTCGGCGGCTTCGCCTCCGGCACGGTCGCCGGCACCCGCACGCGCCGCTACCACGCCCTGCTCCTGACGAGCGAACACGGTCCCGCCGGTCGCCGCACGCTCGTTCACGGGCTCGACGCGTTCGTCACCACGCCCGACGGCGAGTTTGCGATCAGCTCGCAGCAGTATCAGCCGGGCGTCATCGCCCCCGACGGCGCGGACCACATCCAGAGGTTTTCCATCGAACCGTGGCCGCGCTGGATCTTCGCGTTGCCGGACGGCACGCTCGTCGCGCAGGAGATCTTCGTGCCGAAGGGACTTCAGGCCACGGTCGTCATCTGGCGGCTGCTCACGGCGAAGCCCGGCGTCACGCTGCGCGCACGGCCGTTTCTCTCGGGTCGCGACTATCACGCCACGCATCACAAAAACGGCGCGTTTCGTTTCGACGCCGAGACGCATGGCGAACGCGTCACGTGGTCGCCCTACGCCGGCGTCCCCGCAATCCACGCCTTCGCCAACGCCGCCTACATGCACGAGCCGCAATGGTATGGTAACTTTCTTTATGCCGAGGAACGCGCGCGCGGTCTCGACGACACCGAGGACCTCGCGTCTCCCGGCGTTTTCACGTGGAACCTCTCCGCTAGCGAGGCCGTCGTCATCTTCGCGCACAACTCCGCCGTCGCCGCGCTCCAAGCCGAGCCGCAGCCCGTGCTCGCTACCGTCGCCGCACTCGCGAATCGCGAGCAACGTCGCCGCGCCGCGTTTCCGACGCCGCTGCATCGCGCGGCCGATGCCTACCTCGTGCGGCGCGGCACGGAGCAGACCATCGTTGCGGGCTACCCATGGTTCACCGACTGGGGGCGCGACACGTTCATCGCGTTGCGCGGGCTCTGCCTCGCGACCGGTCGCCTCGCCGACGCCCACGGCATTCTCTTCTCGTGGGCGGGCGCGATTTCCGAGGGCATGGTGCCGAATCGGTTTCCCGACCATGGCGAGTCGCCGGAGTTCAATTCCGTCGATGCCTCGCTCTGGTTCATTGTCGCCGCGCACGAGTTCATGGCCGCTGCGGCGCACGCCACGCCCGCCCTGCCCGCCGCCGAGCGGGAGTTTCTCCAACGCGCCATCGAGTCGATTCTCGAAGGCTACTCACGCGGCACGCGCCACCGCATCCGTGCGACGGACGACGGTCTTCTCGCCGCCGGCGAGCCCGGCGTGCAGCTCACATGGATGGATGCAAAGGTCGGCGACTGGGTCGTCACGCCGCGCATCGGCAAGCCCGTCGAGATTCAGGCGCTCTGGCTCAACGCCCTCTGGATCGGCGCGCAATTTTCCAACGCGCGCTGGCGACCGTTCCTCGACCGCGGGCTCGCGTCGTTTCGCGATCGTTTCTGGAATGAGCGCCCTGGCTGCCTCTACGACGTGATCGACGTCGATCACGAGCCGGGCCGCGTGGACGCCGCGATTCGTCCGAATCAAATCTACGCCGTCGGCGGGCTTCCGCTCGCGCTGCTCGACGGCGCGCGCGCACAACGAGTCGTCGCCTGCGTCGAGCAACACCTGCTCACGCCGCTTGGCCTGCGCTCGCTCGCTCCCGCCGACCCCGCCTACCGTCCGCGTTACGAAGGCGGCGTGCGGGAGCGCGACAGCGCCTACCATCAGGGCACCGTGTGGCCGTTTCTCATCGGTGCGTTCGCAGAGGCTTGGCTGCGCGTGCATGGCACGGATCGCAGTTCGCGCGACGTGGCGCGACGCCGTTTCCTCACGCCCCTCCTCGCGCATCTCGACGAGGCTGCGCTCGGCCACGTCTCCGAGATCGCCGATGCCGACGCACCGCACCGTCCGCGCGGTTGTCCGTGGCAGGCGTGGTCGCTGGGAGAACTGCTGCGTCTGATCGCGCTACTCGGCCACACGCCCGTAACCAAAACCGCCGCCCGCTCTTCGCCCCGCTCCCGCGCCTGCCTCACCACTGCCACCGCCACCGCTTCATGAAATCCCCCGCAGCCCATTCCTCTCCAGAATCGCTCCGCCTCGCCGCTGCCAACGCCGGTCGCGAAGCCTGGCGCCGCTGGGGCCCGTATCTCTCCGAGCGCCAGTGGGGCACCGTGCGCGAGGACTATTCACCGCACGGCAACGCTTGGGAATATTTCCCGCACGATCACGCGCGCAGCCGCTCCTACCGCTGGGGCGAGGACGGTCTCGCCGGCGTGAGCGACGACCAATCGCGCCTCTGCCTCGCCGTCGCCCTTTGGAACGGTCGCGACCCCATCCTCAAGGAGCGCCTCTTCGGCCTCACCAACAGCGAGGGCAACCACGGCGAGGACGCCAAGGAACTCTACTACTACGTCGACGCCACGCCGACGCATTCCTATTTGAAACTGCTCTACAAGTATCCGCAGCGGGAGTTTCCCTACGCGCAGCTCGTCGAGGAGAATCGCCGCCGCGGCAAGGAACAACTGGAATTCGAGCTGCTCGACACCGGCATCTTCGACGACGACCGCTATCACGACGTCATCGTCGAATACGCGAAGAACTCGCCCGACGACATTCTCCTTAAGGTCACCGTCCACAATCGCGGCCCCGAGGCCGGCACGCTGCACGTTCTTCCGCAGCTCTGGTTTCGCAACACATGGTCGTGGCAACCCGGCGCCCCTCGTCCGACACTCACGTCCGACGGCGACCACGCCGTCATCGCGCAGCACGCCGAACTCGGCGACTACCGCTTCGACTGCGACGGCCCGGCGGAAATTATCTTCTGCGACAATGACACCAACGCCCGCCGTCATCACGGCCGGCCCGACGCCGCCGGTTTTTTCAAGGACGGTATCAACGACTGCATTGTCCGCGGCCAGCGCGATGCCGTGAACCCCGCGCGCACCGGCACCAAGGCCGCCGCGCACTTCATCCTCGACGTGCCCGCCGGGGGCAGCGTTTCCGTCCGCGCCCGCCTGCGCCCGGCGGCGTGCGACTCAGCCGGTTCGTCGACCGCCGCTTTCACCGACTTCGACGCGATCTTCACCACGCGTCTCGCCGAGGCCGACGCGTTCTACGGAGCGATCCAGCACGACCTCGCCGACGCCGACGCCCGCCTCGTGCAGCGCCAGGCTTTCGCCGGCATGATCTGGTCGAAGCAGTTTTTTTACTACGACATCCCTGAGTGGATCCGCGGCGACGCCGGCCAGCCGCCACCGCCAAGCGAACGCAAGCGCGGCCGCAATCGCGAGTGGCTTCACCTCAACAACGCCGACATCATCTCGATGCCGGACAAATGGGAATACCCGTGGTATGCCGCGTGGGATCTCGCGTTTCATTGCATCCCGCTCGCCCTGGTCGATACCGAGTTTGCCAAGCAGCAACTCGTGCTCCTCACGCGCGAGTGGTATATGCACCCGAACGGGCAGCTCCCCGCCTACGAGTGGGCCTTCGGCGATGTGAATCCACCCGTGCACGCGTGGGCCACGTGGCGGGTTTTCCAAATTGACCGCAAGCAAAACGGCGGCACCGGCGACCTCGCCTTCCTCGAGCGCGTATTTCACAAGCTCATGCTCAACTTCACCTGGTGGGTGAACCGCAAAGATGCGCACGGTCGCAATATTTTCCAGGGCGGCTTCCTCGGCCTCGATAACATCGGCGTCTTCGATCGCAGCGCGCCACTCCCGACCGGCGGCCACCTTGACCAGGCCGATGGCACGAGCTGGATGGCGATGTATTCGCTCAACCTCATGCGCATCGCCCTCGAACTTGCGCGCCACAACCACGTCTACGAAGACATCGCCACGAAGTTCTTCGAGCATTTCCTCTCCATCGCCGAGGCGATGAACAACATCGCCGACGAGGGTCTCGGCCTCTGGTGCGACGAGGACGAGTTCTACTACGACGTGCTGAATCTCCCCAACGGCCACTCGCGCGCGCTCAAGATTCGATCGATGGTCGGCCTCATTCCCCTCTACGCCGTCGAGGTGCTCGAGCCCGCGCTGCTCGACGAGTTGCCTGAATTCAAACGCCGGCTGGAGTGGTTCCTCGCGAACCGCCCCGAACTCGCGAAGCTCGTCTCGCACTGGAATCAGCCCGGCGCCGGGTCGCGCCGTCTCCTCTCGCTCCTTCGCGGCCACCGCATGAAATGCCTGCTGCGCCGCATGCTCGACGAAACCGAATTCCTCTCCGAATACGGCATCCGCGCTCTCTCGCGCCACCATCTCGACACGCCCTACGAGTTCAACTCCGACGGCATTCGCATGGGCGTGTCCTACGAGCCGGCCGAGTCCTCGTCCGGTCTCTTCGGCGGCAACTCCAACTGGCGTGGCCCGATCTGGATGCCAGTAAATTATCTCCTCATCGAATCGCTCCAAAAATTTCATCACTACTACGGCGATGACTTCAAGGTCGAGTGCCCCACCGGCTCCGGCGTCTTCCTCACGATTGAACAGGTCGCCGCCGAGCTCTCGCGCCGACTCATCAACGTTTTTCTCAAGGACGAAACCGGCGAGCGCCCCGTGCTAAAATACCACCCCAAGCTTTCCGGCGACCCGCACTTCAAGGACCTCGTGCTTTTCCACGAGTATTTCCACGGCGATACGGGCCGTGGTGTCGGTGCCTCGCACCAGACCGGCTGGACCGGCCTCGTCGCCAAACTACTCCAGCCGCGCGCGAGCGACGAGACGACGGCGCCATTTCCTCCGCCTAATACCACTATCAGGTGAGATTTGGACTTTTCCGAGGGTAGGGCCCGACCTCCGGGCGGGCCGTCGGCAGTCGCGAATAATAGACGTACCCAGCGTGGAGAGCGTTCCCAGCAGCGTGTAAAATATTCCGCGTAGCGTCGCCCGCTCAGCGAGCGACCCGTTTCAGCGAAGCCGGTTCGATTCTCCAGATGAGCCACTGTCCCTGGCGCACGACCTCGCCACTCGCCCCTACGACTTCGCCCGTCCACGGCAGCAGCGCTTCGTTGATGGCTTCACCATTCGGTCCCGTGACCAGCAAGTGCGTCGTTGCGCCGGTGCGATCGCGGGCGACGAACACCGCGGGCACGCCGCCACGCAGGCATTGCACGGCACACGCTCGATGGGCGCGGCCTTCCGCCGGATTCATTACGCCGAAATAACACTTTGAGTCCACCACCTCGCCGGTCAGCGTGAAACGCGGACCAGCCAAGTGGCGAGCAAAAGAGCCATGAGCGCGAGAGTCTGAACGTTAGCGCGCCCCGACTGCATTCGCGGAAACCGCGAGCAACTTCGCTACTTCCGCGACGATGCCCTCGACGGGCCAAAGCCGCCCGACGCCTTCGTAACCGCAGGCCTGCATGCCCTCCTCGGGCCCGATGAACGCATGGCCGCGCGCACGCAGGGCAGCGACGTTGGCCTGAGTCGCGGCGTGGAGCCACATCTTGCCGTTCATCGCCGGCGCGAACAGCACCGGCGCGCGATTCACGAGGTAAAGCGCCGTCAGGAAATCCGGCGCGAGCCCGAGTGCGCATTGCGCGAGGACGTTCGCGGTCGCAGGGGCCACGAGCAGTAAATCGGCGCGGTCAGCGAGATTCACGTGCGCGACTGTCGCCGGGTCGTCCTCGCTCCACAGCTCGTGCGCGACCGGCTGGTGCGTGACGGATTGAAACGTGAGCGGCGTGATAAATTTCTTCGCTCCCTCGGTCAGCACGGGGCACACCATGGCGCCGAGCTGGGTAAGTTTGCTGGCGAGGTCGGCGGCCTTGTAGGCGGCAATGGAACCGGTGACGCCGAGGACAATGGTTTTTCCGACAAGGGAGGCGGTGCTCATGTGAATGCAATCTCGCCCGCCGACGTCGGGGCGGCGAACATTTCCTGCGGGTCTTTGTGCAACGCCGTGTGCAAGCGAGAAACGTGCGCGTGCAGTCGCGCCGCGAGCGCCTTGCGATCGCCACCCGCCGGCTCAGCCGCGCCCCACGCCACGTAGGCGGCGATTCGTGGCAGCGTGAACAGATGGAGGAGATGCGGCAGCAGTGTCCGGTCACCCCACCAGCAAACCTCCTCCGCCACGTCGTGCCCGGCGGGCAGCCCGTAGGAAAGCGCCGCTGGCACGACAACCCAGTGGGCGGCCACGGCCGGTGCGAGCAGCGAAGACTTGAAGGGCTTCACCGTCCGGCCGTCGGTGCTCGTGCCCTCGAGAAACAAAACGACGCTCACGCCCGCAGCGATCGCCGGGGCAAATTCGGCAGCGACGCGCGCCACATCGCCGCGCCGTTCGCGATCGACAAAGCGCGTGCCGGCACCGCGCGCAAACCAGCCGAAGAGCGGCCACGAGGCCACCTCGCGTTTCGCGACGAAGACGACCGGCCTCGTCGCGGCCAGCACGAGGATATCGAGGTAGCCCACGTGATTCGCCACAATGATCGTGCCCGGGCCCACCGACGCGGTACCGACGGCGAAGCAACGCACGCCGAGCACGCGCAGCGCACGGCGGCAGGCGACGTGCAGCCACCGCGCGCGCGCCGCGAGGTCGCGGCGGTGCCACGCGAGCGCCACCGCCGCCGAGACCAGCACCCACGCGAACGCGAGGAGCCTGCCGGTCGCACGAAAGAATGAAAGTGGCGCCGACATCAGCCGAGGATTTTTTGCAGCGCACCCATCGGCAGCGCCTGCAGATCGATCCACGTAAGAAAATCGACGGTGCTGAATTCCCGGTCGATGGCCGGTTCGCCGCAGATTTTCGCGCCAAGGGCGAGATAAGCGCGCAGCAGTTTCGGCACCGGCAACGCGACCGGGTGGCCGTTGAGCGCGGAGCAGCGCCAGCCGGGGTGCGGGCG
>ENA-ORBV01017595-ORBV01017595.1-microbial-mat-metagenome-genome-assembly--contig:-NODE-17595-length-10196-cov-6.002965_pt1 | contig 10196 bp, 9 predicted proteins | sample MGYA00237777_ERZ505514 | MGnify/ENA primary metagenome ERZ505514 (study PRJEB26160, sample SAMN06269048) | microbial mat metagenome | isolation source: Oligotrophic lake microbial mat | place...
AGACAGAGCTAGCTAGATACCATCTAGCAACTATCTAGCAAAATACCAACAAGGTTGGATGTGATAAAAATTGGATTTCTCGTTGCCAGGTGTTACATGTACCTTGTAAAAATAATCTCTTGCTACTTAGTCGCGTTAAATTAAACAATAATGACCCCTATCATCTAATTGTTTTTTGTCACCCAAGGATACTTATTGAAGCGATGTACTGTTACTTCCTATAGCAAGTTTCACCAGGTGCTGAGAGTCATAATACCACGTGACACAAAATTAAAGGAAGATCGCTTTGGCTAAAATCGGGTCGATGTGCGACTATCAAAATAAATTCAAATGCGAACGAAGGAACTCGGAATCTACCAAAATCCAATTGCAGCAATTTGGGCGAGCGATCTACTGTGATTAGGACTTGGTGTCCACACTTTTTTGAATCGAAATTCTAATTTTGCCATCAACAGGAATTGCAACCAGTTGCTTAGGTTCCTTTTGCTGCTGATGCTGCTCTGCACACTTGTTCTTGTTTTCTGGTGAAAAATGCTGCAGCTGGATTGAAACAATTGTTTGGAACTGATGGTTGTGGTTGGCATGGGTTGCAGTTGTCCTGCACAACATGTTTCCACAAAGCAGTGGACAAATGTGTCAATCATCATGACAAATCAATCATTGAGCCTGAACACAAAAAAACTTTTGTTTGTCATTGCCTGATCAGGCAAATCGCGCACATGTTCTTGTTGAAGTGAAATTGAGACAGAATGAAGGGCAATCAAAACTCACTTTTGGCAAGAAGTGAAGGAAAATGTTTGATCCCAGCCAGCGAAACAATGTTCCAATGCCAATCAATGATTTTGAAAGAGCATTTTGTGATTTGAAAACAAAATGAGTTGGACAATTGCTTTGTTGTGATTGTCTGCCCGGGGAGCCCCTCAGTTGCATCTTGAAAATTGAAACAAGATGAATGAACACAAAGACAAGATGTGCACGCTTCGTTGTTCAAACTAACAAAATGAAGTGAACATCAACACAAAAAAATTTATTTGGCATTGTGAAGCCAAAAGCATTGCAAGAGTCAAATTCAGAAACAACAACAACAACAATGGTTGACATGTCAGCCAAAAACATCAATGGTTTTGTCAAAAACACACAATGATTGCATGTTTGATCAGGTGACCACTAGCAGCACAACAAGCTGGATGACAATGAACAAAAAAAAAGAACCAAACAGAAACATCAAAGGTCATGATCATGCTGATCTAGAAACACATTTTTTCTTAACCAAATGTCTTTTGATGTGCACAATCAAAGACATCAATGCCTTGTCTGATGACCAGTTCAGACATTTTCTTGTCATTGGCATGGCCACGCAGGGAAATTGTTACACAACAATCAGCTTCATTGCACTTTGGATGTGTTATTTGTCAACAGCTTGGAGGTGACAAGCCCACTTGGGGCCTTGTTTTGGAAGCATGTGTTGCATGTGCGAACATTCATTTTCTTTGGCCGTTGTGAGTGTTGCAAATGCAGCACAACTGATCAGAGATCAAACATCAGCTCTTTTGGTTGAGTTCACAAAACAGTTCAAGTGTGTTGACAATCATGCAACAGCAGACTGTCTAGCTGACAACAGTCATGAACAGCTTCGTTGCATTTGTTCATTTGTGTTCCTTCCTTTTGGCGGGTTCAAAAGGAGAAAGAACATCAAATGTTCCGTCTTTTTCTCTTTTCTTGCTGCACTTCCTCCTCCTTTGGAAAAAGCCAAAAGGAAAACCAAATTTGAGGAAAAGTGAAGGTGAAGGAAAGGCTAGCTAAACTTTAGCTTTGTCATGTTGAGTCACAAACATTCATTGAAGTTTCCAGTCAACATCAAACTGCTGCAAACTGTTCTTTTTGAATCTGCAAGCTGGTGGTCAGCAGCACAGACAAACAAACAACCAACACACACAACTGTTGGTTTGCCACTGGTGGAGCATGTGAACAATGTTGCTTTGATGGACAAATGGACTTGCTTGGTTTGTGAATCTTCTCTCTCATTTGCCCCTTGCCATTGCTGTGGACCCCTCGTCATTGCTCAGTCGAGTGATCTTTTTCAACCCAAACAAGAACAAACACTTGCTCCATTCGCTGATGACTTTGCAGTTGGATCAACAATGATGATGTTTTTTTTATTGTTCAAAATTGTTCAAAATTGTTCAGATCTTAGTCATGCTTTCTCAGGAGCGGGGAATGGAGGAAAATCCGCTGAGCCATGATTCCTCATTATGCTCAAGGAACATAAAACTGGGAAATTTAGTCCAAAAGGAAAGGAAACATGAGAAAACAGGAATTTCTTAAAGGAAAACACAACCAAGATGAACTGGAGCTGCTAGCAAATTAACAAGCTTGACAAAACGCAATGACTTGTCCCATGTGTGCAAGCTAAGAGTTATTTACTATTGGCCATTTGTGATGGATAAACCATAACAGCAGGTGTGTTAGGTCTTCAGATGGCTGTAAGTCAGATTGGCACTTTCTTTAAAAACTGCAATTGCAGGCTAACTTCAACTAACAGTTGGATAGTTACTAGCCATTTGCCGGCTAGCACTAGCTAGGTAACCAGATAGCTAACTGTCAAACCGATAAGTGCTAATAGTTGGCTTGCTAACTACCTATTTCTAATGTTTTGTGTGCTAGTAGTAGCTAGCTTATGCTATGATCTACTTGACTACTCTAGCTAGCTTATATCAAGCTGTGTCTACTATTAGCTACTCTAGCTAGCAGAAAACGAACTACAAGTAGTAGTGTTACGATAGGTATTTTCTTCAGTCACCTAGCTACTAGTAGCGTGAGCAAGGATACCGTATCGAGTTGCTTGAGATGACAGCAGGTGGTGTGATGTAAGGGCATCCATGGTTCTGGGAACACGTCGATGTCATCCCATTGCAATTTGGGTCTGTCCACGCCATTTTGCAGCTACGTTATGTACTGTAGAGATTTCGAATCGACAGCTTGCTATTAAGTTTAGATGTTAGAGCAATACCTATCAGTTTGATCTGTAGCGACAATATTCTACTACTAGTAGTAGAGTATCTAAATTCGAACACTCTCGAGCTGTCTTCCTTATAACCAAGCGCGCAGCTTATAGTTTATACAGGAGGAAATATAGGTTGGTGCAAACGCGCTAAAACTCATCATGAATCGCTGCGGAAACATTCTCGATGACAAACTCTGCAGCATCCTTAATGGTGCCGGCAATGCTTTCCGCCGCCACATCGCCATCGGTTGCATTTTCTGCGTCTGTGCCTTCCAGTTCTGCCATCATGCGTTCCATTTCTTCCCATGTGTCATCACTGCCCAGTACCGAATACATGAGAAAGGAAATGACAGCGGCCGTGCGGGCCAACTTGAAGATATCGGACCAAGTGGTCTCTTTGAAGCTGGCAATAAGAATGTGGCGGGCAAAGGTAAATTTCATCAAAAGGTCCCAGCAATAGGTCGCCACCAAGTCCATAACAAGAATGGTCACAATATAGTTTCGGGTAGCTTCCTCTGGAAAGGGCACTAATTGGAAGTATCTCTGAAAAAGCAAGGAAGATAAAAACGATTAAAGTCAGTATGAGGAAAGTCATCCATGTAGTCAATAATCTTCGATTCGGTTACGTACGTTCATGGCAGGGACTGACTCGCTGGCAAACATGAAAACAAGCACAAACGTCATCATCAGAGACCACAAAAGAGGTCGATTTTCAGTGACGCCGGTCATGAAGGGACGGCCTTGTAAATTGACGACAAAAACAGTGACCTGCTGGACACCGCTAACCAAAAAGACCACTGTGTTGAGCATGCCGGGTTTGAAGGAGCCATCCAATTCAACTTTGAAGTCGGGATCCAAATGCTCCTTGGCTTTTCTCACAGCAACCACCATTGTCAACAAGTGAATTGCAAATTGTCCCAGCAAACTGATGAAGAGGGAAGGATGGAAAATCGAGGTCAAGGGCCGCACCTCCGAAAGTCGATCTGCATGGATCAAGAGCAAGAACGGGGTAAGGATCACAGAGTGAACAAACGCAAGTTATACCCTATCGCGGGCGTACCTAGTGGTTTGGAGCGAGAGACAGACATAAAAGACACCGATCCAAGCAAACCCAAGGCAGTCATTTGCGTGTCTCCGTACTTGACTCCATCCAAATACAAAACCGACAAGGAATACGAGCTGATGAGACTCTGCAGGCCCAGAATTTGATACTAGTAGAATATTGTAGAGGCAGTGGAAGCACAGTACCAAGAAAATGTGAGGGTCGATAATAGAACAAGAGCGCAGTCAAACAACTTTTGACGAACAGAAAGGCACAAAAGAAACGAACCATTTGAATACTGGACACCAAAGTGCAGCGCCCTTGTCGGACGATATCAACGCAGTTACGAATGCTTGGCATTTTGCTGGTGAAGGGTGCCGCAATACTGGCATCTCCGAGCTTGACAACCGGTGAATCTCCAGTGTCCATTTCTTCCAGCTGCGCCGCGAGACTTGCGGCCGAACCTTCAATGCCCCTGTTTTTCACCATTTTGGCCTTTATCTTCCTTGCTTCTGCAAATTCATCATTCATAAATTCCTTCATCACCTTGAACTGAGCCCAGGATTCGCCTTTGGCTTCCAGTTCGGCCACTCGTTCCGCCATGCGTCGCTGTTTGTCTGCCATTTTGGCTTGTTGTTCCGCCTTCAGTTCTGCCTTGGTCATTTTGGACCTGTCGACGGCATTCTTTTGATCGTGTCGCTTGATTGCCACTTCACGAGCCTTGATCTGATACAGCTTGACCAAATCTTCTTTTTCAATCAAATCGGGGTATTTGGATGGGTCGACGCCCAAAGCTTTGATCTTCTGCTTGATCACAAACACGGGCAGTTGTCGCAATTGATCCAAGTGTTCTTGGCTAATGATAGCTGTGACCTGAGGCTCGTTTTTGTCGGCTGAGTCCGCGGAGTCGTCCTTCTCGTCGGTTCTATCAACGTTGACGTTTCCAAATCCAGATAACAGAGCTACCCCGACGTCCGCCCCTTTTAGAGCTCCAACATCCTAGATTGTTGAGAAAGAAATTGAATGGTGAGACTTACTGCACAAGAGAGCGACAGCAAAGAATGAAATACAAAAACATGACACATCGCGAAGAACTTACGTTGGCTCCATCTCCACACATCATACAGAGAGAATTGACCGAGTGGAGGCATTCGATGACAGTTTCTTTGGCATCAGGAGTCATCCGAGCAAATACTCGAAAGAACCCGAGCACTTTTCTGGTGCCATCCTTGTCGACTTCAAAGGCCGCCGTCATGCATTTGCCAGTGGTAGCCAAATCGTGCGTTTTCGAAAGCTCCGGTACCTCGTCGGCAATGTAATCACCGTACGTGCTTCCGTCCTCGTAGCTGGTCCACTTTAATCCGCCTTTCTTTTGTTCCAAATAGAGAATGGGTCGATACACTAGCTCGTCTTTGCTTTTGGGAGCCTTAGGAGTGTCCTTTCCTTGCTTTCGTTGTTTTTCTTCTAACAACTTTTTCAATTCTTCCGACTCTTGTGCGGTCGGATCCATGGGATCGATCATTCGTCCATCGACCGTTTCGCAAATGTAGACTTCCTTGGCCACATGAATGGCGGTCAACAAGGCATCACCCGTCACCATGGCAATGGTCATGCCTCCTTGCTTGAGACGATGCAAGACGCCTGCTGTATCCTTTCGGACACGACACGTAAAGGCAATGAAACCAGCAAAGCCAAGTTTGGACTCGCAATGGGCACGCGAGTCTTTGGCATCCTCGACAAGAGATGAATCCAGCGGTTTGCACGCCAAAGCAATCACACGATATCCCTCCTTGGCCAGAGACTCGGACGCGGCATCGTATCCTTCTGGTTTGTGTTCCAAAAGTTTTCCAATCGCCTCGGGACTGCCCTTGGCTACGGCATAATGCTGATTGGATCCCGAACGAACCACACAACTCATGCGCTGCAACTTGGAACTGAAATGATGACGAATCAAAATTTCCAATCGGGTAATGGACTTGTTGTTGGGCATTTGGATGGGATGTCCAGCAGGAAGTTGTACCTTGGCAGGACCACCAGGAGGCGGCGGCTTGGATTTGTCGGCGGCAGCAGCAGTACCTCCGCCTTGGGGCATGGGCTCGACTTTTCCATCGGCATTGACATGCCAGCGAATGCTTTTCAACGATGCCATTTCCAAGGGATCTCCCGTGGTTTCTTCGTCAAAGACGACCAAGGAATGACATCCTGCAATCACCAATGCGGCTTCGTTGTGCAGCTGAATCATGGGTTTCAATCTCAAATCCGGACCTGCCTTGTCTTTGTTATTGTTGTTATTGTTATTGTTGGTATTGGCATTCTTGGACGACGCCAACAATTGTGCTTGTTCAAGTACACCCACGGCCACCAATTCGTCGGTGGTCAAGGTTCCCGTCTTGTCAAACAAACAGGCGTCGAGCTTACCGGCCATGGGAACCCGATAAGGTTCGGTACAAAAGACGTGCATTTTCATCAAGGTCATCAAGGAATTGTTGACGGCCATGGCCATTTGCATGGGCAGTTCGGGTCGAATCACGGACGTGACAATCATGATACAATGCAAGAGCAATTCGTATTGGGATCGTCCTTCGTCGTGGAGTCCATGGTACAGGACATAACTGGAAGAGGCAACGGCAAAAAAGCACAAGACCAACAACAAGAGACCCGTATCGCGTTCATGACCCTTGACTTTTTCTTGCGATCCTTCAATCATGCGAACCAATTTTCCTTGGGCCGAACTAAATCCGGTACGTAGTACAAAACAAACAGCACCTTTATCGGGTGGACTGGGAATGGCCTTGGTCGTGATGGTGGTGTTGGAGGCCGTCGAAGCATCGACCACTTCGCCAGGAAGACATTGCAGCATTTTGGTGCCAGCATATGCAACATTCTGTTTGTGCCGATTCTTCATATCCAAGACATCTTCTCCATCTTCGTCGTTCGTGGTTGTCGATTTTTTCGTGTCAGAAGCCGCTGCAGCAGCCACGGCGGAAAGATCGGCCAATCCTTCCTTCATTTGGGGAACAGATTCTCCCGTCAAACTGGCTTCATTGACGACAGTGGATCCCCGCAACAATAACAAATCAGCCGGAACAACGTCGCCGCCTTCCGCGACAGGAATGACAGGTGCGGGATCACCTTCCTTTCGTTTTTTGGGTATTTGTCGTGTCAAACTCATAATATCACCGGGCAAGAGTTCGGTAGAATCAATGGCCGTCCACCTTTGTTCCCGATAGACAAAGACCGGACGGGGGGGATTCCCCATTCCTCTTAAAGCTTGCAAAGACTTGAGTCGTTGAAAGACGACGGTCCCTTCAAACAACAATACCATAAAGAGACTGAAAAAGGAATAAATCAAATAATCGTCAATGGCCCACAACAAGACACAAAACAATTGAAATACCGTAAAGGGATTCAACAATTGTTTTTGATAGAGTTCCAAAAATTCGGGTTGTTTGACGGCAAAGATATTGGGTCCATAACGAATGGTGGCGGCTTCAATGACGTGCGTATCCAAAAATCCCTTCCAGGTTTGGGCCAAGAATTGGAGGGGCAAATCGGTACGACACCGAATTTTGGTCCACACGTACTCGCCATTGCCGTTATTGACAAATAAATAACGTCGTCGATGATATTCAAAGGTCATGCCGAGGGTCGGAAAATATTCCAATGGCACGAGGATCGGTTTTTCCTTGGCGGGAACGACGCGAGCGTGGGTCGGTAAATAGGAAGGAATTTTGTGGGACGGAATGGGTTGAATCGTGGTGGGATGGGGTTTCCCATCTTCTCCCGTCAGAGCACCGGTTTTGGCAGCGGCCTTGGAAGACGACTTGTCTTTTTCGGCAGCTTCTTTGTAATCATATTCCATGATGGATTCTGGAATTTCCAAATGGGTAACATTGACTTCTTGATAATTCATCTTGACCAAAAATCCGACACTCCAATATTGCATCAACACGACTAATGCATGAAGGGTCGCCAAAGCTCCTAATAGGAGCGTCGGCAAAAAGGCAGGTGCATATTTATGAGGGACTCGTTCTTTGGCACTGAGGGAATCTACGACGCTCGTATGCAAATCCTTCTTTTTTTCTTCCACCAATTCTTCCATGTCATAATCGATCCAGTCCATCCAGCCAATCTTTTTCGTGCGACGATTCGGGTCATTCACGTCACCAAAATTGTATTCCAATTCTTTTCGGTAAACGGTAGAGCCTTGCATGACTAGAAACGAGTAGAAAAGAAGAGTGCGGAACGAAAAGAAATTAAATTCAATTAAATGTGAGTCAAAAAATGAAAATGACGCTAAAAAAATCAATAAAAAAATTGCAGAGCTTCTTTCTTCTTGCTGAAATCCAAGCAGCGACCAACACACACTCTTACAACCACTACTATACACACTAACTAACTAACTAACTAACTAACTAACTAACTAACTAACTAACAACAGGCAGCTGCTTACCTGCCAAACCCTCGCGGTCAGCCTTCTCCAAAAAGAGCCTGTACGGTTCCCCCATGGTAGACGCTACCCACCCCAATTGGTACACGTACAGCGCCAAGAAAACGCCATGGTACCATCGTAGACCTCCCACGGTACGCAGCGTATACTTGGGGCTGTACACTTGAACTGTATTAATGCGTTTCGAATCGCAGCTTTGCACGGGAAAGACGCAGTCTTTGGTCATTGTGGTGGTTGCGTTGTTGTTGTAGTAGATACAGCCTTGACAAGATAACTACCTTGAAACTTGTAGAGCAGCTATCACCAAGCAGTACGTTAGCTAATAGCAAGAGCTAACCGATACACTAGCTAGACTACTTGTAGACTACTTGTAGAGCACTCTTGGAGAAGTCAATGGCTGCCTCCGCCAATGCTTTTTTCGTAGTGATAATAATAACGATACTGTAGAAAGACGGACAAAGGATCCTAAAGCTTCGCAGGCTTTCGTTACTGTACTATGACTGACGAGTGGAAGAAAAGTGCCGTTGTTTATTTACGACGTGTGTTTCTTTGAGTTGAACGATGATGAGTGGCGGGTGAACCAATGGGAGGCATCTGCCGGGAATTTGGGTACCGCACAATCTAACTCAACATGGAGCAAGTGCACATGCGGCTTTCTGAAACTTAAAACACAAGAAGTGTGCGTGGGTCCAAACTAAGTTCATCATCAGAACTGATGCCCCAGCCACAGACAAATCCCAAATGTTTTTGGGAGGTCCATCATTTGAACTTTCATCTCTGTGGAAACAAAGAAAATCAACAACAAACACTTGCCATCGTTTGCATTGCTGCTTGGATTTCGGAATCAGCGGTCTCTGAATGTTGCTCACAATCACACAATTCTTCTGCCCTTTTGTGTGTCTTGCTGTGGAACAAAACAACAAATTCCAATTGCCATAATTCATCTTCATTTGTTGATGTCTCAACCTGCAGATCATTCTGTGCTCTTTGTTGGAACAAACATTGACAAACACCTTTGTCATTTCTCAATTTCTTTTTCTTTGGCCCATCTCTTTTGCCATCAACTTTGGGACACACAAGTGGGAACACCCAGAAGCAATTTTTCTGAAAGCAAAAGTGGCAAGATCATTGTGATTTTGGAATGTCTTGCTTTCAGTTGTGGCCTGTTCATGCTGTCAAGGATGATCTCCAATCAACATGTTGCTTGCACAAAGGACAGATTGCAACAAAGATCTTTGAAGCATTCACTTGGGTGTTGACAATTTCATTTGGAGACAGAAATTGAATGGTTCAAACAAACAATTGAAAGGGCATAGCTGCTACTGCAGTTAGCTGTGACAGACAATGGAACAAACAAGCAGCAGGAGGCAGGTGTGCAAGAGGAGCAACAGGACAGGGATCCGGAAGGCTTCAAGCAAAAAAAGGTGTGCGTCCAGACAGCGTCACTGCAGAATTGCTGGCAGGTGCCCGGGCATTGTCACTTGCTGACAGACATCACTTCAAGCTCAACTTGTCAGATCTCCTTGACAAGTCCACACAATGCAAGAGGAACTTGCTTCTCAATGCAATTGCAGCAGGCAAAGGTTTGAGAGACAACAAGCCAACTTTGAAGGCATTCAAACCCTCTCCATAGCCAACTCCAAACTGATCAAGTGGATGACTACAGGACGAGCTTCTTAGTGGTCTCCCTCAACCTTATC